>ENA-OSEO01001254-OSEO01001254.1-sediment-metagenome-genome-assembly--contig:-NODE-1254-length-49128-cov-5.255530_pt1 | contig 49128 bp, 46 predicted proteins | sample MGYA00237883_ERZ534232 | MGnify/ENA metagenome assembly ERZ534232 | reverse complement strand
TTGGCAAGATTTTTTGTCTGGCCGGCATCGGCGGCAAGCTGCAGGGCTTTGTCCAATCAGCAAAGGATATTCCCGAGATGGTGGCAATCGACGGCTGCGAGCTTGCCTGCGCCAAGGCCACCTTGGAGCAGGCCGGAGTGCCGCTTAAGACATATCTGGTGTTGACCGAGCTCGGCATCAGGAAAAATAAGGACTTCAATTTGAAGCGTGAGGAAATCGAGCAAGTCAAGGAGGCAATCAAGCAAGCTTGCAACGGAAACCGACCGAAGGCCGCTGTTTGAGCGGATGCCGGCGCCATGCTGTGGTTAAGAGCCCTCCAAAAGTAAGCCAGAAAAGATGGTTGGGTGGGTGAGTGGAACGATTCCCAACAGGAGAGCCGGCCGAATCAGCAATCGTCCGGTTTCGTTGCGCTCGGCCCAACCTGCGAAATTATGCACTTTATTGTGCGCACGAGCACCAGCCAAGGAGGTGCACTATGTTGCTCAGCGGTTATCGTAAAGAAATCGTTCGGCCCGAATGCAGGCGAGAGGCGGAATCTCTACACTGCATCGCCCACCTCAATGAGGACATTGGCGAGGCCCTCCCTTATCTGAACGCGGTGCTGGGAGGATTTCAGTATACCAGAGAGCCTCCATCGGTATCTTTCAAAGTGCACGGGAAATTGATCGCAGTTCATCCCCGCAAGATCGCGGTAAATGCGCTCAGAGACGAAATGGAGGCGGACAAGATCCTGGCATGGCTCAAGGATGAAGTCAATGCCGCATGGGAGAACCGCTCAGGAATCGAACCTCGCTTTGAAGGCGCGCCCAAGCCCAAGGTCATCGACATCCTGAAATTGCTGCCAAAGACCAATTGCCGCGAATGCGGACAGCCGACCTGTATGGTTTTCGCCACCCAGGTGGCTGAAGGCGGCAAAGGCGCCGAGGATTGCCCGCCCCTCGGCGGAGATAACAAAATGAAGCTTGAAGCCTATCTCCGGCAGTTTCAGTTTGAATAAGAGCGGTGAACAGTGAACAGTGAGCAGTGAGCAGTGAGCAGTGAACAGTGAACAGTGAACAGGAAAAAGGCCCCTCTCATGCTTCGTTGTGACTGCTCCGGTCATGGGGGGTAGGGAGAGGATTAACAAAGGCAGTCAGAATGGAAAAGCTAAAAATTTTGTTCCTATGCACCGGTAATTCGTGCCGCAGCCAGATGGCTGAAGGCTGGACGCGGCATCTAAAAGGGTATTTAATTGAGCCGTACTCGGCCGGGGTGGAGCCGCACGAGATAGACCGGAGGGCCATAAAGGCCATGGCCGAAGTCGGCATAGACATATCGCAACATCGGGCCAAGGATGTTTCCGCGGTGGACCATATTGGCTTTGATTACGTCATCACAGTATGTGACAGAGCCCACGAATCGTGTCCCTTCTTCCCTGCAAAAACCAAAGTGGTGCACGTGGGGTTCGATGATCCACCGCGGCTTGCCGCCGGTTGTTCGACCGAGGAAGAAGCAATGATTCACTACCGGCGCGTGCGCGATGAAATCAAGGCATTTGTGGAAAAGATGCCGGGAGCTCTCGGCGAGCGGTGAACAGTGAGCGGTGATGAGTGAACGGTTAGTGATCATGAACGGTGCAAACGGGCCTATCCAAACAGGACTGAAGAGCATCCGGCAGGCTGCGGCGATTTTTCTTATCACAACGCTTCTCGCTCTTCTGGTCAACGCACTGCGACCCGGAAGATTGCCCTGGTTTGCGGACTGGTCGCCGGAGACACGGCTGACTCTCGATGCGGGTGAGAATTTAGCGATCTCGCTGCAGGAGGCTGAAGCTTTTTTTTATGCGGAGGCGGCTCTGCTCCTGGACGCCCGCTCGCCGGAGCTGTATGCCGAGGGGCACATCGCAGGGGCACGCAATTTGCCGTGGGAACAGTTTGATGCGTACGTTGACGAAGTGATGAGCAAGGTCGGCCCGGAGGCTGTCATCATCACTTACTGTGACGGCGTGAGCTGCAATTTGAGCAAAGAGCTGTCTCTGGCACTGATGGACCGGGGCTACACCAACGTCCGCGTGCTGGTCAACGGCTGGACGCTCTGGCAGGAGAAGGCCCTTCCGACAGGGACCGGCTCTCAACCCTAATTTTCTCTTTAAGGTGCGACGATCACGAGGCAGCCCATGAGAATAACTGCAATACTACAGATTTAAAGAGGAAGGCCAGTGGAACACGGAAACGAAAGCTCGGGTTGCTGCGCGCACCAACATCCATCACATGATCATGATCGACGGACCGGCCATGCTCACGTGGCCGGCCACTGCCACGTTGATGTCAGAGACACCAGCGGCTCCAGGCTGTTGATCACCCTCGGCCTCAATCTGCTGATTCCCGTCGCCCAGGTGATTGGCGGGTTGCATGCTCACAGCATGGCGCTCATTTCTGATGCTGCGCATAATTTCAGCGATTTCACCGCGGTTCTGATCGCTTATGTGGCCAACCGCATCGGCATGAAGGGGGCCACTGCCGATAATACGTTCGGCTACCGGCGCGCCGAGATCCTCGCGGCGGTGATAAACGTGTTGCTGCTGTTGGGCGCCGGCGTTTTCATCATTTATATGGGCTTGCATCGACTGCACCATCCTGAACCCGTTTTGGGAAGCTGGGTGGCGCTCATCGCCGGCATCGGCGTGGTCGGCAACGGCCTGTCAGCCTGGCTCCTGCACCGGGACTCCAAGCACAATCTCAATGTGCGTGGTGCGTTTCTCCATATGCTGGGAGACCTTTTAACTTCTGTCGTAGTGCTCTTGAATGGCCTGGTGCTGATGTCTCGCCCCTGGTACTGGCTCGACCCGGTGCTGTCGATTCTCATTGCACTTTTCATTTTCAAAAACTGCTGGTCCATACTCAAGGAAGCAACCCGCATACTGATGAACGCCACCCCCAGCACCATCGACATCAACCGGGTGCGGGACTATCTGGAAAAAATCCCGGGCATCCTCGGAGTCCATTACCTGCATGCCTGGAATGTGAGCTCGGCCAGCGTCGCCTTTTCCTGCCATCTGGTCGTACCGGACCAGCATCTCAGCAGAGTCGACCACCTGTCGACCAAAGTGCGGCGACAACTGCATGATCGCTTCGGCATCGATCACCCGATCCTCCAGTTCGAGACGGCCGCATGTGGAAACGGCGGCATTCTTTGCGAGCTGTCCTGTACAAGCGCCGACAATGTCCCGCCCTCGGTCGGGGGCAAACGATCCTCGAAGAGGACTGGCTGGTTTACAAAGCAGCCCCTCAAATTTTGGGCGCGGCTGCTGTTGGGAATCATATTCATTCTCGCCAGCATCGATAAGATATGGCATCCCGCCCCATTCGCCGAGGCCGTTTACAATTATCAAATTCTACCCGACGCAGCCGTCAACCTGACTGCCATTATCTTACCTTGGGTAGAACTGGTGCTTGGGCTCCTGCTGGTATCCGGCTTGTTGCTTCCCGGCGCCGTGCTCCTGGCCGACCTGCTGTTGGTTTGTTTCTTCGGAGCATTGATCGTCAACATAGCACGCGGCCTCGATGTGCACTGCGGCTGTTTCATTACCAGCACTGAAGGGGACCCCGCTACCACCTGGTACCTCATTCGTGATAGCTCATTTCTCATCTTGGGCGGCTACCTTTTCTATAAAGTGCTCATCACCGGCAGAGACGCCCCGAATCTGAAGCCTGACACACAGGCGCAATATGTCGTAGAAGTGAATGACTGACGGCCGCCTGCAGGTTTAGACCGGCAGTTTGAGCCCCAAGCTCTTGCTGCCAAGGCGCTTGGCATCGGGGTTAATTCATGGCGGCTGCGGGACCGTCGATCAATGCCGGGCAAAAACCTGATTGCCGCGTCGTTTCATGTCAGCATGGAAAGGAATAGATTAAAAGATGTCTTTTCAGGTGAATAGAACAAGGCTTTTGCTGGTCCTGAGCTTGCTGGGTTTGGCCGTTGCAGGCATTAGCGGGGCAGCCGAGTACCTGCCGTGGCTGGCCTCGCTTTGCGGAAGTCTATCGGGTGGCTGTAAGGAAACCGCGGAATTTAATCTGTTCACTCTGCCACTGTGGCTTTGGGGTGCAATCTATTACATTGCTCTTGTCGTCCTGCTGATCCGAGCACGATTTCTGGTATTCTGGTGGGTGGCTGTGGCATTCGGGGTGGAGCTCAGCTTGATCTGGATCATGGTCTCGCTTCACGCGCTGTGCATCTTCTGCCTGCTCAATTGTCTCATAGTCGTCTTGATCCTCGTCTTTTCCTTCAAGCTGGAGCGATTGTGGCAAACCCTCGCAGTGAGTTTGCTCGCTTTTATTTTCGCGACTTATATTATCCCGAAAGAAAACCAGTCGATTGCCTTTGAACCAAAACTGCGCGAGCAGACGGTTGTCGCCGTCGTCAAAGGGCAGCCTGTCACTGCAGCGGAGTTGGAATTGCCGCTGGCATCCGAGCTGCATCAGTTGGAAATGCAAATCTACGCCAAGAAAAAGGACCGGCTGGATCGGATCATCACCGAAAGGTTGCTTGAAGAAGAGGCGCAGCGACGCGGGCTCTCCATTCAGCAACTAGTGGCCGAGGCCGTTCCTCCGCAACAAGTGAGTGTAACAGAGGAAGAAGTGGAGCGTTACTATCAGGCAAACCAGGACAAATGGTCTGCCTGGAGGGGCTCAGAGGAAGGATTGAAGACGAGAATCCGGGACTTTCTGAGAAACGAAAAATACAGGCGGGATGTGATTGAGTTCAGCAGATCTTTGGTAGGACCCGAAGAGGTTGTCGTCTACCTCGAGGAGCCGCAAATGCCTGTTGTGCACGTTGACACCGACAAGGATCCGGCCCTGGGGCCTGCTGATGCCGGTGTCACCATCATCGAGTTTTCCGATTACCTGTGCCCCGCCTGTCGTAAGGCACATGAAGTGACCGGCAAAATTAAGGAAAGGTATAAAGATCGAATCAGATGGGTTTTTAAAGATTTGCCTCTGCGCCAGCACAAATGGGCGGAAACGGCAGCCGAGGCGGCTCATTGCGCAGGTGAACAGGGAAAGTTCTGGGAGTATCAAGAAATTTTATTCAGCAGCCAGGAGGAGCTCAATCCGACACGGTTGAAGCAATATGCGGGTGAACTGGGTTTGCAGACGAATCTGTTCGGACAATGCCTGGATTCGGGAAAGTACAAAAGTGTTGTGGAAGGCGGCATAGAGGCTGCGCGCAAGGCCGGGATCAACTCTACCCCGACTTTTGTGATCGACAATGTTCCTTCTTCCGGCGCGCTTTCTCTGGAGAACTTCCAGGAATTGATCGACGCTGCTCTGGAGAAAGCCGAAAACGGGGGAAAAGAAGCCAGAGGCAGGAAACCGGCAGCAAATGAATAGGTGTGAGACGCAATCGGGAATTACCAATTGGTACATCCATGGATAGTTGAAAGGAGATAAGAGTGAAAAAGTGCGCATTGTTGATGGTGGTTTGTGCTTTTCTTTTTGGATCGGCAGCAATCGGCTTCACAGCAGAACAATCGGCCTTACCGCCGGAAGTGCCGGTAAAAGGCATGGTGACCATGGTGGATCTCGGTGCCACCAAGTGCATTCCCTGCAAGATGATGGCCCCCATCATCGAGGAACTGAAGGAAGAATATAAGGGCAAAGCGGCCATTCTTTTCATTGATGTGTGGGACCACCGGGATGAAGTGCCCAAATACGGCATCCGGGCGATCCCCACACAGATTTTCTACGCCAAAAACGGCGAAGAAGCCTATCGTCACGAAGGTTTTATGGATAAAGAAAGCATTGTCGCAGAGCTGCAAAAATTGGGAGTGGAGTGAGCAGTGAGCAGTGATTAAACAGCTCACTCATCACCGCTCACTGTTCACCCAAAAAGGATTCACGACATGTTTGATCAGTTTCTCCTCACCATAAATTCCTGGATGATGACCGGAACGGTGCTGGCCGCCGTGGGCTGTTTTCTCTGGGGCATGGTGAGTGTGGTGTTCAGCCCTTGCCATATGGCCTCCATTCCACTCATTGTGAGCTATGTGGCGGGGCAGGAAAAAGCCTTGAATGCAAGGTCCGCGGCACAGTATTCCATCGCCTTCACGGTCGGCCTGTTCATCACGATCGCCCTGGTCGGTATCGCCTGTGCCCTGCTTGGCCGCATGCTGGGCGATGTAGGATCATACTGGACCATTCTAGTGGGGATCATACTCGTTTGGGTGGCATTCGACATGATGGGTTTTGCCAAGTGCTCGATGGGCGGTAGTCTGCTCGCCCGCATCAAAATCAAGGGATTACTCGGCGCCTTCGCTTTGGGCCTTGCTTATGGTATTCTGTCAGGCTCCTGCACGTTTGGATTTATTGCTCCGATCCTTGCCATAATCACCATTCAACAAAAAGTGATCACGGGGATCTTCTTCATCGTGCTGTTCGGCATCGGCCATTCCATTCCCATTGCCGTCGCGGGCAGCTCCACCGCAACGGTGAGAAAGCTTCTGGAAAGCAGCTCTTTTCATGAAGGGGGACTGTGGTTCCGCAAATGCGCCGGGATCGCCATCGGCCTTCTCGGCGTCTACTTCATTATCAGACCCTTCATGGGCGCATGAGAAACAGAAGAGCATAATGGTCGGCCTCGCCGATTATCCTGCAAATAATCTGTTCACCCGTAACTGATCACTGTTCACCGATCACTGGAGACAAGATGGTTCTCAACATTTCCGACGAAGAATTTGTGCGCATGAAGATGATCGCATTGGATTGTGACGAAAAAGAGGCGCTGCGCATCCTCAAAGCATTGGTGAAGCGACTGGAACAGCAAGAAAACCAGGGTCTTAAATCCCATCTTGGGTGACCCGCGGATCCGAGGTTTGTTAGAATGATATTGAAGAAAGTAACTGTGGAGCTTGAAGTGGCGGAGGTTCAGGAAATTCTTGCCATTGACCTGGACGATGAAGCCGAACGTGCTCTCGCTTTCATCAAGGAGCGGCTGGCGAAGCAGGTCAAAAAATGTCTGCAACCGCATTGAGTACCGGTCTTCGAGGCCAGTTACGGGCCTCGCCAGCACGACCGCTTTGCCCGCTGAGATTTGATTCCGAGATGAGAAATGCCGAACACTCCTCCTGAAAAAATGGCGCGAAAATTTGTTGAAGATTGCGCCGACTGCGACATTTGCCGATATCTCATGGCGGACACCTCGTGTCCGGTGTTTCCGGAATTGTACAAACTTTATGACAGGGAAGCCGACAAACACGGGAAGATAACGGATCAGGAGCTGAAACATTTGATCGAGTTGTGCAACTTCTGCGGTTTGTGCCCGTGCCCCAATATTCGCTCGGACATTATCAAGGCCAAGCACGCCTTTGTCGGCCGCGACGGGCTCAAGTGCTCCATTCGCCTGTTGGAAGATGTTGAACGGCTCGCCCGGGTGTGCGGAGCCTATCCCCGGTTGACTAACATGCTCTTAGGAAAGGAGCACACCGGCGAGTTTTTGAAGAAGCTGACGGGCATACACCCGCAACGAATAATGCCGACTTTCCCGGATGAAAACTTCCCGACTTGGGCCAAAAAGCAAAGGCTTCACAGCGTGCGGGCAGCAGGAAAAAGAAGGGTAGCTTTTTTTGCCGGCTGCACCGGCCAGTACCTTTTCCCGGAAGTGCCCAAGGCCGCGGTCGAAGTGCTGCACCGTAACGGCATCGAAGTCTATTATCCGGAGCAGAAATGCTGCGGCATGCCGAGCCTGCTCGAGGGCGACCGGCGCCTCACCTTCGAATTCGTGAAGTTCAATGCCGGCCGGCTGGTTGAAGCGGTCCAGGCCGGTTACGACATTGTGTGCTCCTGTCCGACCTGCGGATACATGTTGAAGCACATCCTATTTGAAGATGCCCCCAATTCATCGGAACTTGATGAGTCCGTCACCGGAGCCGACATCGCTCCCAGCGCACCGGGCTTAACCGCCCTTGAAAATGAAGCCGGATCTTCTGCCAGCAAGAAACCCATTGAGCGACTGCTCAAAGACGAAGGCTACTTTGCCGTTATCAGTGCTCGTGATCGAATCGACATCGCAGCCCACACCTATGACTTGGGAGAATATCTGCTCAAGCTGCATCGTGCAGGTGCGCTCAACACCAGTTTCGGTTCGATTGCAGCGCGCATGGCCTATTACCCGCCGTGTCATATGCGGGAACAAAAAATCGGGCAACCCTATGTCGAGCTGCTCCAGCTGGTCCCTGACGTATGCCTGGAATCGATCCAGGGCGCTTTTTATTGCTGCGGCATCGCCGGCATTATGGGATTCAAGCGCGATTTTCACGAAGTGTCAATCGAAATGGGCAGACGCCTCATGGAAAAGATTAGAGAAATCGACCCGCAGAGACTGGTCAGCGACTGCTTGAGCTGCCGGATCCAATTCAAGCAGTTGCTTCCGTATCGAGTGTTTCACCCTCTGGAAATCCTCCGGGAATCGTATGCCTGCTGCTCAGTGCCCTAAGGAGCCGCCTTGCAACATACGATTGGCTACACAGTAGAGCAACACCACTTCCCTCCTGCCCGGACCTTAGAGAAAGCCACTCAGCCAAGCACCTTGCCGGAAGCGTCCGATAAATCCGTAGCAATCGGCATTCGTTTCAGCATGGTTTACACTCCTTTTCCAATTCGCCTGACAGTTTGATCCCGCACCCCTTCCGGCTGCGCCTGTGAGCCTTGCCCGAGCCGTTTCACTTCCCGGCGAAGGGAGCTCACCTCATCCATCAAATACACCACCGCCTCCCTGAGACTCATTCCTTTCAGCAGATCCTCAAACCAGTGCTGGGTGCGCAGGCAAATTTTTACCAGAAAGAGCATCACCGGCACTTCGATGAGAACACCAACCACAGTGGCGAGCGCCGCCCCCGAGGAGAGGCCGAACAGCATGGTGGCAGTGGCGATGGCCACTTCGAAGTGATTCGATGCACCGATCATGGCAGATGGAGCGGCATCTTCGTAAGTCAACTTCAGGGCCTTCGCCGCAAAGTAGGTGATCGAGAAAATGGTGAGAGTTTGGATAGTCAGGGGTATGGCGATCCAGAGGATGGTCAGGGGGTTTTCGATGATGGTTTCGCCCTTGAAGCTGAACAGGAGCACCAGCGTGGCCAGCAGCGCGATGATCGAGACCGGCGTCAGCACATGAAGGAATTTGGTCGCGAACCACGCCTCCCCTTTAGCCTTGATGACCCATTTGCGCGAATAGTAGCCCGCCACCAATGGCAGCGCCACATAGATCGAAATGGAAAGAAGCAATGCCTCCCATGGCACCGGCATCTCGTTGAGCCCGAGCAGAAACTTGCCCAAGACGCCATAGAGAACCAGCATGGTGAGAGAATTTATAGCCACCATGACCAGCGTCAGCCCCTGGTTGCCTCTGGCCAGATAGCCCCACATGAGCACCATGGCGGTGCACGGTGCGATGCCCAAAAGGATCATGCCGGAAATGTAGGAGCGATACAGGGGGACCTGACTGCCGTCCTTCAAAACATCCATGCCCGGCAGCATGTCTCGAAACAGGTAGCCGACAAAGAGCATGGCGAAGCCGAACATGGTGAACGGCTTGATCCCCCAGTTGACAATCAGGGTCAGAAGCACCGGCTTGGGAGTACGCCCGGCGCGCACCACTTCGGCGAAATCGATTTTTACCATGATGGGATACATCATGAAAAATAGAGCAATGGCAATGGGGATGGAGACCACCGGCGCATCGCCCACATAGATGGCCATGGCATCGAGGCGCCTGGCCAGCCCCGGAGCAAGCTTGCCCAACACAATGCCGCCGATGATGCAAAGGGCCACCCACAAAGTCAGGTACTTCTCGAACACATTCAGTTGCTTGGATTCAACATCCTGTGCAGCGCTCATGCGTTTCTCCTCCTTTCAATCGACTGAAATGCACTAAAAAATATCAATTAACCCCATGACCGGGCAGGTCACAGCAAAGCATAAAAGTCGATCTTTTTCTGTTCGCTGTTCACTGCTCACTTTCATATAAACTATCCACAGGCTTTTCGCTGCCGCTGGCAAAGGTCTTCCAGGTTGGAATCGAGCACCTCGGCCCGTTTTGCCCGGTCATTTTGAATCACCCTGTCTTCGGCCAGAGATTGCCGCAGCCATTCCATCATGGGTTTGCCGCCTTCCGCTTCTTTCCCGTCGGCCAACCGATAATAGGCCCACCGGCCGTCCTTTCGGCAGTCGAGGAGACCCGCCGTGCGCAGAATCGACAGATGTTTGGAGACCGTCGACGGCGCCAGCCCAAGCAGCTCGATAAGCTGGCAGACGCACAGCTCGCCCTCTTCAAGCAACATGATGATGCGCACCCGCTGCTCATCCGCCAGGGCCTTACTGATCTGCAACAGGTTTCTTAAGGTCAACTGTTTTGCCTGCAAGTTAGCCGCCGATGTTTTCATTGGCTGCACCACCTTTCCGCATTTAGGTTCCGGTCGCTATATTTCGTTACGTGGCGAATTGTAATATTTCACTCCCGCTTTGTCAACCCGATTTTTTCGTGCACGGCAGCCCGGCAGCGGATCACACTCTCTCGCAGCAGCAAGTCTCATTTTGACTGCGGTTCGGTTGCCGTAGTTGCCGTAGGGTGGGTGGAGGCGCGCTATTTTGCACCGTAACCCACCGAATGCCGCATCTATGGTGGGTTACGCTATCGCTTCACCCACCCTACCATATGTCCGCCGTCCAAAATGAGAATTGCTGCGCGCAGTTGACAAGGTTACTCCTGCAACTCATAAGTAATAAGAAAGATTAATCTTTAACCCTGTGGGGGCCTTGCAGTGGAACTAATAGAGACGCTGAAGTCCGTTGGGTATTTCTTGTCGGCCGGACTCTGCGAGATCGGCGGCGGCTATCTGGTCTGGTTGTGGCTACGGGAAGGAAAGCCTCTCTCTTACCGCCTCGTAGGGACAGTTGTACTGGTGCTCTACGGCGTTATTCCAACTCTGCAGCCGGCACATTTCGGCCGGGTGTACGCCACCTATGGAGGGGTATTCATTGTGCTTTCCATAATGTGGGGCTGGAAAGTGGACCGCATCGCTCCCGACCGCTTCGATATCATCGGTGGCTCTATCGCCCTAGTGGGAGTTGCCGTCATCATGTATTGGCCGCGAAGCTGACGATTAACGATCCATTCCATGGAACCTTGGCGGTCATTCCCGCAGTCTTCCAGCGGGAATCCAGAAGGGACGTCGGACTTGATTCCCGCCAAATTCACGCGGGAATGACGATGGGATCTTTATTTGTTGCCTGGAGCCTAAGACCTCAACATAATTATTCCCTTCCTGACGACCTGCCTGCACTTTTCATTGGACAGATTCAGTCTTTCATGTAATATTCAGTTTGTTCTGAATAATCTGATTTGGTTGAACCATCGAATATCTAACAGGTGCGATATGGCAAAAAGAAAAGTGCAGGAGCCCTGCTGTTCTCCCGATGCGACCGCAAAAGACTGTTGCCGGCTGGAGTCTCTGGTGAGCGTCGATGAAAGAGGGCAGATGGTATTGCCCAAAGAATTGCGCGACCGGGCCGGCATCCGCCCGGGAGACAAGCTGGCCATTATCAGCTGGCAAAAGGATGGAGAGGTATGCTGCCTGACTCTTATCAAATCAAACCAGTTGGAAGACAGGGTTAAGGAATTCCTCGGACCGGTTATGGCCGGCCTAACCACGATTTAATCATTATTTCCCCGATGGAGGTATGTGAAATGAAAGCTGAAGAAATCAAGAAAGTCGTGAAGTCGGGTTATGCCAGGGTCGCTCTGCAAAATGTACCCTGTTGCGGGACGAATAGCTCCTGCTGCGGAAACGCCGCCCCGGCAGAAGAGATCAGCAGAAGAATAGGCTATAGCGATAGCGAAATGAATGTGGTTCCGGAAGGTGCAAACCTTGGTCTTGGCTGCGGCAATCCGGTGGCGCTCGCCTCGCTCAGGGAAGGGGAAGTCGTCTTGGACCTGGGGTCGGGAGCCGGTTTCGACTGCTTTCTTGCAGCCGCCAAAGTGGGAAGCAGCGGTAAGGTCATCGGCGTGGACATGACCCCCGAAATGGTAGAGAAGGCCCGACGCAATGCTGACCTGGGCAACTTTGCAAACGTCGAGTTTCGACTGGGAGAAATTGAAAGCCTACCAATTGCTGATGATTATGTCGATGTTATCATTTCCAACTGCGTGATCAATCTTTCGCCCGATAAGCAAAAGGTCTTCCAGGAAGCCTTTCGAGTGCTCAAACCAGGCGGCCGCTTGATGGTTTCCGATATGGTTCTGCTGAAAGAGCTCCCCGAAGTCATCCGGAGATCTGTGGAGGCCTATGTCGGATGCATAGCAGGCGCCGTTATGAAGCAAGAGTATCTTGCCGCCATTGAAGGCTCAGGATTTCAGGAGATTCAAGTGCTCGGCGAAGATGCCTACCCCATTGAACTGATGGCTGCCGACCCGATTGCACAAGCGATCTATGCGGATTTGGATCTCTCGGAAGAGAGGGTGAGCGACCTTTCCGCTGCGGTTGCAAGCATTAAGGTTTTGGCAAAGAAAGCGCGCTGATAGTTCGTGGGCATAGAGTACCGGAAACAAGTTTGAGAGTGCAATTTGTTCCCTTGGTGCTCTTGGATGGTCCTGTTTGCACCCTATCATCCTTGCACTCCAGGTTGCTTACTCTTCTAACCGTTTGAAAAGATTGAAACATAATCACTTCTCCTTGTTGGCAAAGCTCTTGCTTCATTGCTCTTCCGAAACTTTTTATCTCATCAGCGTTCGAAGGGGCATAAACAATTTCCAAAAGGAGGAGTGAATGTACAAAACAGCGAGAACAACCTGGGAGAACTATGCGCCAACCATCGTGCTCATCTCCCTTATAACCGCATTGGGTATTTGGGTATTTAACTCGGGTGCTGCAGTGAGAGTCGACATACAACCCGTGAAATTGGCAAACGGCATGGCACTTGTTGCCATTGGTCTTCTGGCCGGAGTACTGGGAGGGCTGATAGGCACCGGCGGATGCAGCGTGATGCTGCCGGCTATTCACTTCTGGATGGGTTATCCGGCACCCGTTGCGATCGGCACCACGCTTTTTGCGGTAATTTTTACCGCCATCTCCGGCGGATATGGACATCTGATACGTCGCAATCTCGATGTGAACGCCACCCTGTGGCTTGGAATAAGCGGAATCCTGGGAGTGATTGTTGGATCATGGTTGTTTACGTTGCTCACCGCCCATGTGGCTCTGCTGGGCCTGATCCTTGGTCTGGTGTTCCTCTGGCCTGCCGTTCGCATGATCTGGGAGAGTCTGGCCACAAGAAAAGCTTTACAGGAGGAAACCAGCGTCATTCCCGGGTCCAGACCAGGTTTGGCCGTATTCGGGGCGCTGATTGGTGTCCTCACCGGTCTCGTAGGGCTGGGAGGCGGCTACGCCCTTGTACCCGGACTCATCTATCTGTTTCATGCACCCGTATATGTCACCATGGGAACCTCCCTGGCCACTATGATTCCGCTTGCGGTTGCCGGAGGCGGCATCAAGCTGATGCAAGGATTTGTGGATCTAGGGGCTGGATTGCTGCTGGCAGGCGGTACAGTCGTTGGTGCACAGATTGGCGCAGCTGTTATCAAGAAATTTAAACCAACCACATTGAAGCTTATATTCGGCCTCTATTTCCTGTATGTCTCGGTCAAATTCATTACAGCCTACTTTGGCGTGAAGATTTGGTAGAAGATTTCCGACTGATCACTTCAGCCCGTACTTCTTTCGTTTATAGCGAAGCATTCGCTCGCTGAGCCCCAGCAGCTTGGCCGCCTGCGTCTGGTTGAAACCGGCTTTTTCCAGTGCATCGCGAATCATCTGCCGCTCGAGGGACTCGACGGCCTGCTGCAGCGGCGCTTCTTGAACCTGTTCGCCGATCGAGTCAACGTCGTCCGCACACAGGGCTTCCTGAAATGGCAAATCCTCCAGAGCCAGCAACGAGCTTCGCGAGATCACTACGGCGCGCTCGATGATATTCTCGAGCTCCCGCACATTTCCGGGATAGTCGTACCTGATGAGCAAGTCCCGCGCTTCCCGGCTCACTCCATCGATCTTCTTGCTGTTTTCCCTGGCGAAGCGCCTGACGAAATGGTCGATGAGCAGAGGGATGTCTTCACGGCGCTCCCGGAGCGGCGGGATTTTAATGGTGACGACGTTGATGCGGTAGAAAAGGTCCTCCCGAAATGCGCCTTCCTTGACCCTGGCAGCAAGGTCCTGGTGGGTTGCGCTGATGATACGCACATCCGCTTTGACGGTCCTCTCGCCGCCGACCCTCTGAAACTCGCGCTCCTGCAGAAAGCGCAGCAGCTTCACCTGCACAAGCAGGCTCAGCTCGCCGATCTCATCGATAAAAAGGGTCCCCCCGTCCGCCTGCTCGAAACGGCCGATTCTACGCTGCATAGCTCCTGTGAAGGCCCCTTTTTCGTGCCCGAACAGCTCGGTTTCGATGAGCGTCTCCGGAATGGCCGCGCAGTTGACGGTAATAACGGGGCGCTCAACACGCGAGCTCAGACTATGGATCAGCCGGGCAAAGAGCTCTTTCCCCGTGCCGGTCTCCCCCTGGATAAGAACGGTTGCCTGGCTCGGTGCGATCCGGCCGGCGAGGTTGATCAGCTCGGCCATTTTCCGGCTCTTGTAGCGAATCGTACCGGATGTAACCCCTCTTGCCTTCATTTCCTGCCGGAGGATTTGATTTTCCTTTATGAGCCTGCGATGGTCCGCGATTCGGTCGATCAGAATAGAGAGCTCATCGAGATCGACGGGCTTGGTGATGTAATCCCTCGCTCCTGCCTTCATGGCGGAAACAGCCGTCTCGATCGTGCCGTAGGCAGTGATGATCATGGCGTCGATTTCCGGGTTGACCCGCTTCACTTCCTGCAGCACCTCCAGGCCGTTCATTCCCCGCATTCTGAAGTCAAGCAGCACCAAGTCGAACGAGCCCGCAGCGAGCAGACGGAGCGCCTCTTCACCGTTTTCCGCCTCGCTTACCTGATGGCCTTCCCTGTTTAAGAAATCTCTTAACATCTCTCGCTGGAAGGGCTCATCCTCGACAATCAGGATATCTAACCTGTTCAATTGGCTCCTTTCCTATTCTAGAAGCTGGAAACTGGTGGCTGGAAACTGGACGCTTGGAGGTATCCATTTGGGCTCATCGCGGATTAGCGTGATCGTGTCGCTCTGCAGCCGTTTGCCCTGAGGTATCGAAGGGCAACCCATCTGTTCGTGCTTCGATACCTCAGCACGAACCGAGTGCGTAAATCACGGTAATCCGCGATGAGCCTCTATTTGTAGGTTTTCCAGGTTTCGAACAGCCGGTGCAGCATTATACCGACTTCTCCGTAGCCGCTCCATAGATCCCCCATCAACCCCCAGCCTCTCGCCTCATGCTTCTTGCCTCTCGCCTCTCGCTTCTAGCCCTTAGACGGCAGCAGAATCTCAACAGCCGTTCCCCTGCCTGCCTCGCTCTTTACGCGAATTTCCCCTCCGTGAGCCAGGATGATCTCGCGGGCGATCGCCAGGCCAAGCCCGACTCCATTGGCCTTGGTTGTGTAAAAAGGATCAAAGATTTGCTTCACTCCACCGGCAGGAATTCCTGTTCCAGTGTCCCTTATCTCGATAACTGCCCGATTCTTCGGTCTCCTCTCACAGGATACGGTTACGCAGCCTTCACCGGCAATGGATTCCATTGCGTTTTTCACAACGTTCAGAATTGCCTGCTCCATTTTGCGGGCATCCATGGAAACCAAAGGCACATGATTGGACCACTGCTTTTCTATTTGAATGTTTTTTGCCTGTGCTTCTTCCCGGGCAAGGAAAACGATTCTTTCAAGAAGATCGATTAGCGATTGCGGCCGCAAATTCATGCGGCTGCTTCGGGAAAGGCCGAGAAAGTCCTCAATGATGCCATTGAGCCGTTTGATTTCATAACGTACGATGTGAGTAATGCGATCAAAGGCTTCTCTTTTGCCTGGCTCACTGGGACCAAAGTCTCTCTGGATTCTCTGGGCTGCCATGCTGATGGAGTTAAGAGGGTTGCGGATCTCATGGGCCACTCCGGCTCCGAGCTTTCCAAGGGAAGAAAGCCTTTCGGCCTGGTGCAATCGCTCTTGCATCGCCTGGAGCCTTGCTATGTGCCGGTTCTGGGTCTGGTAGAGGAGTCCCATGGCAAGGAGGCCGATCACCACCATCAACCCGGTCCACAGCAAGATGTGCCGACGGTTCTCCATAAGCAGCCGGTCGGTTTCCTGGGTCTCAATTCCGACGCGGGTGGTGCCGACGGCGTTGCCTTCCAGCTGGAAAGGATAAGACAACTCGAGGAACTTCATATCGCCGACCCGGACGCATTCTCCAACAGGGCTTTCCGGGTCCCTCACCGCCCCGGCCACCAGCAGGCACTCTTCCACCTTTTCTTCAGGAACGCTCCCCGAACGGGCAAGAATACGGCCTGCCACATCCTCCACGGCAAGATAAACCACACCTCTGCCCCACTGAAGCTCCTCTATGGCCGACTGGATCGCGACCCTCCACGCCCAGTAATCAAGGCCACTAGAATCCAATGCCAGAAAGACGGCACCATGGCCGTCATGGCTACGAACGCCTACGTAACCAGTGGATTCTTTTCCGCTCAACCGGTGGAAGAGGTGAATAACAACCTCCTCTCCCCCTTCGGTGAAAGATCGAGCATGGGCTGAGAGGTCGGCGGAAAGCGAGTTGCTCCGGTACGCCAGCCGCCCCCGTTCATCAAACAGGGCAATGGCATGGATATTCTCCTCTGCAGAAAGCTCCTGCAGCTTCTGCTGCGGTGCAGTCCCCGTCAGGTCCTGCGAGTCAATGAATCTGGCCATATCGATCAGCGCCCCGGCCAGGGCTTCCTGTAGATAAAACCCTTCCTCGTCGATGGCCGGCCCGGCATAGAGACCTCGATACTCGTCGCCCTGTCGCATCAGCCGCCGATATTTTTCTTTCGATGATTTTTCAACAACTTCCGCGACGTAGAGTGCCTTCTTCTTGAGGGCATCCATGAGAAGCCGCTCCAGGCGTCTGAGGTCCATCTGCGCCATGGTGAAAAAAAGCACCCCAAAAAGCAGAAAGACCAAAGCGACGGCCACGGGCTGAAGAAAGCGGCGGTTGGCTTGAACACCAAAGTCGCGCATGAATCCCATAGGTTTCCTGTTCATTTCTGCTTTCCCCGCTTGTGCGGCAGGCACCAGTCGCCAGGAGTGCACCAGTTATGCAGCTGCTCAGCGGTGAGCATCCCTCTGATTTGAAGCTGATACTCGATAGCGAGGCTCTGGCATTGGTTTTCAAGATCGAAGACCTCGCGGGCCTTGGCACGGATGACACCCTCATCCGTCTGAGGATTCCTGAACACGGATTGCAGCTCGAGCCGTTTGCTCATAAGCTTTCCCTGAAGGACGGCTAGTTGATCAGCATAGGCATGGCCGATCGTACGGGCAAGCTCCAGTTGCTCACTGCTGAGATCGAGCCGTTCCAAAGAAACACCGCCGGAGAGCAGGTAGGCGGACTTTCCCGGCCACGCATTCCTTGGCTGCGCGCAAACCGCCCATGGCAAGAACAGCAGAAGCAATGTTACACCGGCAATAATGCTGTCTTTCTTCATCGGTTCCACCTCGTCTAATCGCAACGATATCTTAAAGCAACGTTTATACCAGATCAACCTGCCCGGCATCGAACCAGGCAAGCAATGAATCCGATGGCTCAGGCACTGATGAACGGCGAGGCCGACCTTGCCTTTCGACATAAGTGTCGAGGTCGACCAGTGCCGCTCCCTCCTTTGTCGAATTTGTAAGATATTGAATTTATAGCATACTATTGAAAGAGCCGGCGGCAACGATACGACATTTATTGCCGCCTCGTGGTGAGCGAAGTCCCCCGCTTAAAATCATGACGGTAACCGGAAGCCGGCATTTTCAACGGCTTGCCTTCTTTGCAGTATGGTTTTTGCCGTCTGGCATGACTGTTGCCATAAACGGAGGACGAAGCGAAGATCGACGATTTCTTATTGAAACAGGAGGTACATCCATGAAAAAATCGGGCATACTCATTGTATTCATGCTTCTGGCTGCTTCAAACGCATGGGCCTTTCGCGGCGGCTGCGGGATGGAGCCCGGCTTCGGCATGAGCTCTTCCATTGCATCCAGCCTGAATCTCAGCGAGGACCAGAAGGCGCAGATCCAGGCCAGGCAGGAAGTTTTCCAGGATGAGATCAATCCTCTGCGGGACGAGCTGTTCGCCAAGAGGATGGAGCTCAGAGAATTGTGGGCCGAAGCCAGTCCGGAGCAGAGCCGGATCAGTGCAAAGCAAAAGGAAATTCAGGCTGTCCAGAGCCAGATTCAGGAAAAAACCACTCAATTCCAGTTGGAATGCCGCGAACTGCTGACTCCCGAACAGCAGGAGCAGCTTGGAACCACTATGGCTCACCACGGCGGGTGGGGTGGCCCCGGCCGGAAGATGCATAGTTGGTAAGATTGGAGCGCGCAGGGAGCATCTCTCTCCTCCCTCCCTGCGCGCTCCCCGGCAGGGCTCACCTCAATCGGGAACAAGGGACATGGGGCGGCAAGAGCTACAGAGTCTACCTGCAACACACTACTCGCCGGGTAAACGGGGCCTCGTCCCCCCATGTCGCTTTGCTTCGAACGAAAGGAGGATTCCATGAGAAACATGAGAGTTGTTGTGACCTTGATATCTCTGCTGAGTCTTTTCTGGGTCGCAGATTCTTTTGCCCAGCGCGGAATGAAATGGAGAGGAAGCGGCGGCTGGGGCTCCGGCAGCCAGTACAACAGGATGTATGATCCGAAAACCGTCGAGACCCTCAGCGGAGAGGTGGTGAGTGTGGATGAGACGCCATCCATGCGGGGCATGTCGTCCTACGGCGTACACCTGCTGTTGAAAACCGAGAAGGAAGCCATCTCGGTCCATCTGGGTCCAGGCTGGTTCATCGAAAACCAGGATATCCCGATCGCTCCCGACGACAAAATCGAGGTGAAGGGATCCAGAATCACGTTTGAAGGAGAACCGGCCCTCATTGCCGCCGAGGTTGTGAAAGGCAACGAAGTGCTCAAGCTTCGGGACGACAACGGCTTTCCCGTATGGAGCGGATGGAGGCGACGCTAGCCGGCGAAACTATTGAGAGGCGACTGCTCATGCTTCTCACAAGTTATCGAAAAGAAATCGTTGAGAGCTGCGGTGAGCCTCGGGAGAGAGCTCTCAAATGCGTTGCGAGCCTCGATGAGGAGATCGGCGAGGCGCTGCCGTATGTCAACGCGATGTTGGGAGGCATGGAGTACACCAGAGAGCCTCCGTCTTTAAGGCTCGAGACAGCAGGCAAGATTATCGTAATCCGGTCGCGGACCATTTCTATCAGCAACATCGACGATGAATCCGAAGCTGACAGAATTCTCCAATGGCTCAGGAAAGAAATTAATGCAGCCTGGAAGCGCCGCCATCACATCACACCACGATATGAGGGCCTCTTGAGCAAAAATCGCGGCTGAAATCGAATCAAGCACAGAAGAGCTAATATCTTGGGAGGGGGAAAGACGATTGATGATTCCAGTCATTTTGGTTGTGGAGTTGGTATGGAGGCGATTGTACTTTGTCAGAAAGCTGCAACTGAAGAGTTCTCCGGGCTTTACAAAACTGCCGTTTTGGGGGTGCGCGGTCACTCTGCTGGTTGGCTGCGGCACTCTTCCCCCCCGGCAAACGGCAACCGTGAGCCAACCAGCGCCATCCCTGCATTCCTTCGAAGACCCCGCAACCGGACTTCCCGAAATGCATATCGAGGCTACCCGGCAAGTGACTTCAGCCACCAAATCGCAGCTCGTGATTCCCGATCGGCAGGCCATCAATGAATGGCTGGCCTACTATGCAGAAGAAAACCCGAAGTCCTTTCAGGCCTGCCTTGACCGCTCGCTCCCCTACGTGAAGCAGGCGCGCGAGATTTTCCAACAACAGGGGCTGCCCCCGGACCTGGTCTATGTCGCCCTGGTGGAAAGCGGCTTTTCCCCAACCGCGAAATCGCCCGCCGATGCGGTGGGCATGTGGCAGTTCATCTCTGCTACGGGCAAGCGCTTTGGCTTGCGCCGGGACAGGTGGATCGACGAGAGGAGACATCCCTTTAAGTCGGCGCGGGCCGCTGCCGAGTACCTGTCATTTCTCTACGACACCTTTCAATCCTGGCCGCTCGCTCTCGCCGCCTACAACGCCGGTGAAAAACGAGTGCAGGACGCTCTGGAGGCAACCGGCATGCGCAGCTTCTGGGAGCTTGCCGAAAATGGCTCCCTGCCGAAGGAAACCTGCGACTATGTGCCCAAAGTCCTTGCCGCCATTCGGATTATCAAACAACCTGGACGTTTCGGCTTGCTGTTTGATCCCTCAAAGTGCACGGCCGCCTGCGCAACAATTAACGTGCCGGGTGGAATCAGCCTCTCCTGGCTGAGCGAGCAAACCGGCGTTGCCGCTTCGGAGCTGGAAAGCCACAACCCGGAGCTTTGCAACGGCGCGACTCCACCCGGTCAAAAACGTTACGCTCTTTGCGTACCGGCTGCAAAGCAAGAGCAGATGGCGGCGAAGCTTTCCAGCCTGTCCCTTACGCCCGGCGCCTTCGGGGCCGTCCCCTACAAGCTCAAACGCGGCGATACATTATATGGTCTGGCAAAACAGTTCGGCAGCAGGGCTTCTCTGTTAGCCGCCTTCAATCGCATGCGCGTGACAGATCCCCTGGTCGCGGGAAAAAGCATCCGTATTCCCCTGACCGGCGCACAGAACCTGGCAAAGAGAAAAACCGTCGCCGGTTCGCCGAGCAAAGTGGCAGCCGCCGCTTCCCGTAAGCAGCAAGCGGCATCCAGCTCCGTCTCGCCGGATCGATGCCGGCTTAAACCTTACAAAGTCCGTGCGGGAGACACTCTGTGGTCCATCGCCAGGCGTTTTGACACCAGCCTGGGCAAGATCCTGACCCACAACACACTGAAACCGGAAGAAATCCTGCATGCAGGCCGGGTGCTCTCCATTTGTGTTGCCACATCCCGTTACGACGGCTGAAACTGAAATTGAGGCTCTAACCGATGAAATCGACCATATTGCTTCTGCTTGCCGCCTTTTGTTTGTACGGCTGCACCCTGGCTCATCCGACCAGGCCGGACAAACCGGTCGAGGATTTGAAGTTTCTCAACGAGGAAATCTCCGTTTCCTCTCCCAAGCACACTCAGTCCCTGGATCTGACCGGAGAAATGACTTTGGAGCGCTGCATCGAGATCGCCCTGCGGAATAACCCCGAACTGGCCGCAAGCGACTGGGATGTGGCCGCCTCGATCGCCCGCCTCAAACAGGCGCAGGCCTCCCGCTGGCCCAGTTTGAGCGTGGAGGGAAGCATGCAGCAATACCTTGACAACCAGAGGCTGATCCCGACCCGTTACAACGGCGAGCCGGGCGATTTCGACGACCAGATATTGCGAGAAGACCTGGTGCTGAAACTGCCTATTTTTACCGGCGGGCGCATCACCAATGAAATTCACGCTGCCGAGCTGCTTCGCCAGGCGCAGGAAGGCACTTTGACGCGCACTCGAGACGAGCTGGTGTTCAATGTTTCCAGCACTTTTTACGCCATCCTCGGGCAGCGCAAGGTGCTGCGCTCCATAGAATTTTCCATGCAGGCAATGGAAGAAAACCGCAAACAGGTTGCGGAGCTTCTGGCCGTGCAAAAGGCGGCCAAGGTCGATCTGCTTCGCACTGAAGTGCGGCAGGCCGACCTCAAGCAGGGCCTGGTCAGGGAGGAGAACGTACTGGCCATTCAGAAGCGGGTTTTGGCCAATCTGCTGGGGCTGGATTATCGCTCGGACAGACTCGAGTTCGAGGGCCAGCTCCAGTTCGAGCCGGTCGATTACGACGCCGACCGGTTGCTGGCGGCAGCTCTGCAGGACCGCCCCGATTACCTGGCGGCCACATCGAGGTTGGAGGCGCAGGCGCGGCGGGTCGACATTGCCCGGGCAGACCACTGGCCGACCGTATCGGTGCTGGGGGCATACGGTTTGCGCGCCGATTTCAAAGGCGATGAGGACGATGCGGGCAATGTGGGGCTTGGTATGAGCATCCCTTTGTTCGAAGGCGGCCGCGTTGTGGCCAGGGTCAATGAAGAAAAGGCCGCGCTTGCGGCCGCCCAGGAACGGCTGCGCCGTCTCGAGCTGCAGATTCGCCTGGAAGTGGAGACGGCGCTCTTGGAGGTGAGATCCAACAGCGAACGGGTGAGGGCGTTGGAAAAGGCCATCGAACAGGCCAAAGAGAGCCTGCGCATCGAGCGCATGAAATACGATCTCGGTATGGGGGCGATCGTCGATGTACTGGATGCACAGTCCGCTCTGCTTCAGTCTGAAACCGGCTACTATCGTGCGCTGGCGGATTTTCGCAGCGCCATTGCCCGACTCAGGCTGGCTACAGGAGGAAAACTCTCGTGAAAAAATGGCTTCTGCCTCTTACGCTCTTGCCTCTATTTATAGCGATTGTGTGGATTGGCATGTACTTTTACGATTCTGCAACGGCGGCGGACCAATCGGCAAAATCAGCGGATCAATCCGTAACCGCCGCAAAAGACGGCGCGGCCGGGCAGCCGCCCAAAGACCTGCCGAGAGTCGTGGTGCAGCCGGCACAGCTGGAACCCATATCCCGCATTCTCGAGTTGACCGGCTCGGTCACGGCCACCAAGATCGCGCGTCTTGCCGCACCGGTGGAAGGACCCGTGCAAAACTGCCGGGTACGGGAAGGGGATCGGGTGAAACCAGGCCAGCAAGTTGTGGTCATCGGCCGCAGCCTGGGCGCAGAAGCCCTGCTGGCAGCGGCGCAGCAGGCGTTGAGCGAGCAGTCACAGGAGTTGTCGCGTGTCAGGCAGTTGGTGGACAACGGGGCGATCCCCGGCGCCCAGCTGGATACCGCCAGATCAAAATACGAAAACGCCCGGGCCCAGTTCGCCAAGGCCAAAGAGAGCGCCGAAGACTATTCCATCACCGCTCCCTGGGCCGGGGTGGTCTCCAAAGTCTTAGTCGCCGATGGAGATTACGTGGCGCCCAGGGCCACCCTGATTGAAGTCTACGATCGGCACAGCCTGGCTGTGCAGCTGGCGGTGCCGGAGGCGCAATCGACTGTGGTGCGGGAAAAAATGCCGGTACGGGTTGAGCTGGACGCCTATCCGCAAAAGCTTTTCAAAGGGGAGCTCAGCAGAATCTACCCGCAGTTGGACACTCAGATGCGCACCCGTACAGTGGAGGTTTCTGTTCTGGAGCCCATCGATTTGATTCCTGGCATGTTTGCCAGAACGCAAGTGGTGTTGGAGGAAGTGCGGGAAGCGGTGGTGATCCCCTTTGAAGCGGTAAAAATTTCTCCTAAAGGAGGACGCGTCGTGTTTGTGGTCGAAGACGGCAAAGCCGCTTTGCACAAAATCGAGACCGGCATTGAGGCGAGCGGCAAAATCCAGATCATTGAAGGCATCAGTCCCGGAGAACAGGTTATTACGGCGGGACATGAAAAGCTTAAAGACGGCTCGGCCGTTCGCGCCGTCACAGGAGGCGGAGGCGGAAAATGAAAGTCACCGCTGCCGCGGTCAAACGCCGCATCGCCACCAGCGTCATCACCGTCGCCCTGATTGTGCTTGGCGTCCATGGGCTGTTGCAACTTCCGGTCAACTTTCTACCGGATATGACCTATCCCATGATTAAGGTGCATATCTGGTGGCGGGGCGCCACCCCCGAGGAAATAGAAACCAATCTGGCTGAACCGATCGAACGGCAAATGGCCACCGTCGATGGAATCGACTACCTGGAATCCTCGTCCATCGAGGGGATGTACACCTTGGTGGCCAACTTCAAATACGGCATCGACATCGATATCGCCTACCAGGACGCTTTGGCGGCCATGGCCCGGGTGGCCCGGCAGCTGCCCAAGGATATCGATCCGCCAATTGTCATCAAAGCCGACCCAAGCCAGCTTCCGGTGGTGCAACTGACGGTGAGATCGGACCAATGGGACCTGGTGCAGCTGCGCACCTGGGCGGACCAGTGGCTGCAGGATCAGCTCCTGTCTGTTCCCGGAGTGGCCGGGACGGAGATTGTGGGCGGACTGAAAAGAGAAATCCGCGTTCATCTGGATCCAAATGCTTTGGAGAAATATTCCCTCTCCCTGCCCGCCGTGCTCAAGCGGTTGCAGGAGGAAAACATCGAGCAGTTCGGCGGCCGTGTGACATCAGGACCGCATGAGTTCATTGCACGCACCATGGGGGAATATCAATCCGTGGAGGCAATCGGTTCGGTCGTGCTGGCCCATAGCGGGGAGGCAAAGATCTATCTGCGCGATATTGCCGAAATCGAGGATGCCCATGAGGAAGTGCGGGTGATCACTCGTCTGGGCGGACAGCCGTGTGTCAAGCTGAGCGTCCTCAAGCAGGCGGACGCCAACACCGTGGCAGTAGCCCAGGCGGTGGACCAAAGAATGCGTGACCTCAAAACGGTTCTGCCGGCTGGAATCGAGCTCGGCACGGTGGAGAACCAGGCCGACTACGTGACGGCGGCTTTGAACGGGGTTTACAGTTCAGCGGCCCAGGCCGCCGTTCTGGTCATTCTGGTGGTCTATTTGTTTCTGGGAAGCTGGCGCCACGCGTTGGTCATGCTTTTGGCGCTGCCCATCACCGTGGTGGTCAATTTCGGCATCATGAAACTTGGCGGCTTCTCTCTCAATGTCTTTTCCTTGGGCGGCTTGGTAGTCGCCATTGGTGTGGTGCTCGACAATTCCATTGTTGTTTTGGAAAATATCACCCGACTGAAGCACCTAAAGCCCGAGGATGCGCCTGGTGAAGCCGCCATAGAGGGCACCGCCGCAGTGGGATCGGCCATTCTTGCCGCCACTATCTCCTTTCTGGCTCTGTTCGTGCCGTTCCTGCTGGTGCCGGGTCTGACCAGTCTGCTTTTCCGAGAATTGATTATGGTGATCGCCGGAATCGTCGTAGTGAGCCTGACGGTGGCCGTTTCGGTGACTCCTATGCTGACCGACTTTCTGACTGGGGGTACGCAAACAACCGGTCGAAAAAGCCTTTTTGAACGCTTTTTCGACTCACTGACTCAGGCTTACGGATTGATGTTGACCTTTACCTTGCGCGTCCGCTGGTTCGTTATCCCGTTTTTTGTCTGTGTTTTGGCGGGAGCAGTCGCCCTGGCGCCAAGAGTCGGCAGTGAATTTTTGCCGCAAATGGATGACGGCCGCGTGATGGTGAAGGTCAAGCTCCCCACCGGCACTTCGGTGGCGGAAACGGAAAGCGTGCTTGCACAGATCGAGCAAAAGCTTACTCACGACCCGCTGATTGAAAGCTATTTTACCCTGGCCGGCGGCAAAGTGTGGGGCCTATACACCTATGAAATCGCCAATGAGGGCCAGATCGACATCCAACTGGCACCGCGCGCCGCCCGCAAGCTGACCACCCGGGGCTATATCAGGCAGTTGCGCAAACAACTTGCGGAGGCGGCCCCCGCAGGCGGCAAGGTGATGGTCATGCAGGCAAAAATCAAGGGCCTGCGGAAAATGGGTGAGGCGGACATCGAAGTCAAAATCAAAGGGCAAAAAACCGAAGAATTGTTTCAGTTGGCTCGTCAAACGGCCGAGGCGATCAAAGGATCCAACCATTTCACCAATGTGTATGTATCCCTGGACATGACCAAACCAGAGCTCAAAGTGATTCCGGATCGAATTCGGGCCGCCGAGCTCGGAGTCTCCATGGCCGATGTGGCGGGAACACTCAAATCCCTGGTGTCGGGGGCCGTGGCAACTCGATATCGGGATGGAGACGAATTCTACAACGTGCGGGTAATGATTCCCGAAGAGAAGATCAGCTCGCCGCATGACCTGGAGCAACTGATCCTCAACTGCGCACAGGACGGCTACCTGAGGCTGAGCGATGTGGCCGAGGTGCGTGCCGCCGTCGGTCCGGTGGAGATCATTCGGGAAAACCAGGTGAAAGAGGTGATCGTAAGGACCGATGCCGCCGGGGTGAGCGTCGGGCAGGCCCTGTCAGAGCTCAAAAACGATATGCAAGCCGTTGAGTTTCCGGTAGGTTATGAAGTAACCTACGGCGGCCAGGCCCAAATGATGACCGAGATGACCCGAGCTATTCTGATGATTTTCGGCTTTGCCGTGTTTTTCGCCTTTGTAGTACTGGCGGTGCAGTTCAACAGCTTGAAACTGCCCGCATTGATCCTTGTGAGCGCGCCATTTTGCCTGGCGGGTATGATTTATGCCTTATATTTTGCGGGCCTTCCGATCGGCGCCACGGTCATCATCGGAGTTTTGGTGGTGGTGGCCGCCGCCATCAACGGCGGCGTGCTGCTGATGGTGCTTGCCGAAGAATTGCGCGAACGCGGCAGTGTGTCGGTCGAAGCGGTTTTGGAGGCTGCCAAGGTGCGCCTGCGCCCGCGCCTTATGGTCACGTTGACCACCGTGGTCGGGTTCATCCCGCTGGCTTTGAACCTCGGCGAAGGCGGCGATATGCTCCAGCCCATGGCGGTTGCCGCCATCGGCGGCCTGAGCATGGGGCTGCTGGTTGCATTGTTTTTTATGCCGTGCCTGTATGTGGCTTTTTCAGGAAGCGGCTCGGCCTAAGTAGAACCCAAAAACTTTTTGACGGAGGTATTGGTGAAGAAGCAATCTGGTGTCAACGTCTTACTTGTTCTAGTTTTCCTGATCGCAGTTCTGGCCGGTGCGGTCATCTCCTGCAGCAACGAAGAACCACGAAGCGCCCCGTCGGCGGCGGTTTCTTCCGGTGCTATTCCGGACGTACCGGTCAAAGGCATGGTCACGATGCTGGATATCGGCGCCACCGAGTGCATCCCCTGCAAGATGATGGCGCCCATCATGGAAGAGCTGGAAAAAGAGTACCACGGCAAGGCGGCCATTGTCTTTATCGATGTCTGGCAGCATCGGGAGCAGGGTCCAAAATATGGCATCCGGGCAATCCCGACGCAAATTTTCTATGATAAGGAGGGGAAAGAAGTCTATCGCCATGAAGGCTTTATGGATAAGAAGAGCATCGTTGCGATGCTGGAGAAACTTGGGGTGAAGTGAGCGGTGAACGGTGAACAGTTTGGTAATTGCCGAATGACTTGCCTTATCAAATACTCCAACGAACGGAAAACCTGCTCGTTTATAACCGATCACTGAAAAAGGAGTCATGCATGTTCGATCAGCTTTTGTTGACCATTAACTCGTGGATGATGGCCGGTACGATCCTTGCCGCAGTGGGGTGTTTTCTGTGGGGGATGGTAAGTGTGGTGTTCAGCCCGTGTCATCTCGCCTCCATTCCGCTCATCGTTGGCTATGTGGCAGGGCAGGATAAGATGCTCAAGGCAAAGCACGCCGTTCACTATGCTGCGGCTTTCACCATTGGATTGTTCATCACCATTGCCCTGGTGGGCATCATCTGCGCACTGCTTGGCCGCATGCTGGGCGATGTGGGGCCTTACTTTACCATCCTGGTGGGGGCGGTCCTCATTTGGGTGGCCGTTGACATGCTGGGGCTTGCCAAGTGCTCCATGTCGGGCAGTCTGCTGGGCCGCATCAAAATCAAGGGACGGATCGGCGCCTTCGTGCTCGGACTGGCCTACGGGGTGCTTTCAGGCTCCTGCACATTCGGTTTCATTGCGCCGATTCTTGCCATCATCACCATTCAGCAAAAGATCGTGACGGGTATCTTGTTGATCGTGCTGTTCGGAATCGGCCACTGCATTCCCATTGTTATTGCCGGAAGCTCCACCGCCACGGTGAAAAAGCTGCTGGAAAGCAGCTCCTTCAATGAGGGCGGAATGTGGTTTAGAAAATGCGCCGGGGCCGTGATCGGGCTGTTGGGGATTTATTTCATCCTGCGGCCGATCTTTGGAATTGCTTGAAAACGGTGAGCAGTGAACGATGAGCGGACAATAGGTTGAAAACATGCAGGCCTGGAGCCTTTACTGTTCACTCATCACTGCTCACTGTTCACTGGACTAATTTCTGGAGGAAAAAAATGATTCTTCACTCTTTCAAAAGATGTATTGCCTTGTCCTTTCTATTTTTGGCGACAGGTTTTTTGTCCGGTGTGCAGGTGCAGGCTGCCCAGCCTGAAACCAAGCTCGGTTCGGCAAACACGGCGCAAGGGCCGTCCCTGCAGTTGCCGGAAACGCAGTTCGACTTCGGCGAAGCCTCCGAAACGGGCGAAGTCGCCCATGACTTTGTGGTCAGGAACACCGGCACCCAAGTGCTGCAAATCCAGCAGGTGCGCCCCGGGTGAGGCTGCGCTGTGGCCCATTTTGACCGGGCCGTCCCTCCCGGAGGCGAGGGAAAGATCACTTTGCGAGTGAAGCTCAAAGGCTACGAGGGTCCGGTGAGCAAAACAGCCACCGTGATGTGCAATGATCCTCACAACCAGCGTGCCGTCTTGACCATGAAGGGAACGGTAAAGCCGCTCATCGCGGTTCGCCCCAATCGTTATGTGCAGTTTCAGGGGGCGGCAGAGCGACTGGCGCCGGCAACGGTCGAGCTGGTCGCCAACCCGCAGCCGTTTCATGTGCAAAAAACCGAAGACAATTTGCAGGGAAACGTCTCCTACAGGATGGAAACTGTGGAGGACGGCAGGCGCTACCGGCTGATCATCGCAAATGAGTCCAAAGAAGGGAATTATGCAGGATTCATCAAGGTCCTTACCGATCATCCCGAAAAGCGGGAATTGACAGTTCGGGTGAATGGCAGAATCGAGGGAACAATTGCCGTAAAACCGCCGACGGTGGCGGTGGGGAAACCGAACCCGCAGCAACCGGTGCGATCGGGTAAGGTAGTGATCGTAAACAACCGCGGCGAATCCTTTCAGATCACCCGCATCAGCTATGATGAGCGACTGCTTGAAGTCATGCAAAAACCTTTGTATGAGCAGGCTGGGTTTGTGCTGGAAATCAAACCCAGAATGGAAAATATCTCTGCCGGCACCAGGACCGAAACCATCATCCGGGTGGAAACCGACGTGCCCGGAGAGAAAAAGGAAATCAAAGTGCACATCGTCAATCTGTGAAGTGGGAAATCCTTTTGCAACAAGTTCTGCCAAAGATCTTGAGGGCGGCGGTTTTTGAGCGATGACCGCGCGGGGCTGCGTCCCCACCTGTGCAGCTATTTCCAGGAGCGGCTCTTCGAAAGAGCAGCTTCCAGCCGCGAACGGATTTTTATGACGAGCAGTGAGGCTCATTAGAAAAATCTGCGCAAAGGACGTTTTTCACAGCCCGGCTATTCTTGCTTTATCGAGCAAGCCAGGAGCCTTGATATTCGCATCAGCTGGTCGGCCAGCCGGCTTCGCTTATTGACTCGGGCCGACTGTTAGCTTATGATCCACATCAGCAAAATGAATCTTTACTCGAAGGAAGATCGTCTTCCTTACCAAAGCAAGCATTTTTGAGGATAAACGAAAGTGATTTTATCGCCACATAGTGAAAATGGTCCACGGTCATTTTATCCGCCGATGTTGCATCCACTGCATGGAAATCCACCCTGATTGACAGCATTCCGTTCAACTGCTGATTAGCGCGGGCGAGCCGTTGCCGGTTTTTTTCAGGCAGCTTTGATGGCAGCTCCAGCGCACAGTTGTTTGCCTCGAAGCGAAGGCTGAGGCTCGCACTCGAATCCTGCCGAAATGCGCAGCTCAGCCCGCAAAGTTGAAATTACTGTACGATCAAACCAGCGCCCTTTGGGCGCGCTCATCAACAAATAAGGATTTTAAGTGGATCAATCGTATCGAAACGAAGTCGAACGGCGACGCACCTTCGGAATTATCAGCCATCCGGACGCCGGCAAGACCACCCTTACGGAGAAATTGTTGCTGTTCGGCGGGGCGATTCAGCTGGCGGGAACCGTTAAGGCGCGCAAGGCCTCGCGCCATGCCACCAGCGACTGGATGGCCATCGAGCGGGCACGCGGTATTTCTGTCACCACTTCGGTGATGAAGTTCAACTATCGCGATTTTGAAATCAACCTGCTCGATACTCCCGGCCATCAGGATTTCTCGGAAGATACCTATCGAGTGCTGACAGCCGTGGACAGCGCCCTCATGGTAATCGACAGCAGCAAAGGGGTCGAACGCCAAACCGAGAAACTGATGGAGGTCTGCCGCATGCGCAACACTCCCATTATCACCTTCATCAATAAACTGGACCGGGATGGAATAGAACCGCTGGCTCTGCTCGACGAAATCGAAGACAAGCTGCAGATCGAGTGCACCCCTTTTTCCTGGCCTATCGGCATGGGAAAGGATTTCAAGGGAGTCTACAATCGTTATCACCGGCAACTGCACCTGTTCACGGCTGGAGGTGAAAGGCGCAAGCGGCAAGGAACGATAATCACCGACCTCGGTGATGCCCGCCTTGACGAGCTTCTGGGCGCCCGGGCGGACAGGTTGCGCGAAGAAGTGGAGCTGCTCGACGAGGCGGCCGGCCCGTTCGAGCTTGAGAACTATCTCAACGGCAACCAGACTCCGGTCTTTTTTGGCAGCGCTCTCAACAATTTCGGGGTTCAGGAATTGCTCGACGCTCTTGTCGAGCTGGCGCCGGCGCCCGGCCCCAGATCTGCCGTCACCAGGGAAGTCAGTCCCTTCGAGCCAGGCTTCTCCGGGTTCGTGTTCAAGATCCAGGCGAATATGGATCCCGGCCATCGAGATCGCATTGCTTTCATGCGGATCTGCTCGGGCAAGTTCACCCGGGGTATGAAGGTGGTCCATCACCGCACGGGTAAAGTCACGACGCTCAACAATGCCATCATCTTCATGGCCCAGGATCGCAACAACATCGAAGAAGCTCACCCCGGGGATATCATCGGCATTCACAATCATGGCGCCATCAAGATCGGTGATACCTTCACCAGCAAGGAGCCTCTCACCTTCACCGGCATTCCCAATTTTGCTCCGGAGCATTTTCGCCGGGTGCGCTTGAAGAACCCCATGAAGGCCAAACAACTCAACAAAGGCTTGATTCAGCTTGCCGAGGAGGGGGCCATCCAGGTGTTTCGTCCGCTTGCGGGCGGCGCTGCGATTTTGGGGGCGGTCGGACAGCTGCAGTTCGATGTGACGGTAGCTCGACTCCAGGCCGAATATGGAGTGGAGGCGGATTATGAGCCCGCCGGTTATGCTGCGGCTCGCTGGGTTGCCTGCCAGGACAAGCAAGAGCTGCAGGATTTTGAGCGCAAACAATACTCCGACATGGCCTATGACGCCGACGGCCATCTGGCCTATCTCGCCCCCAACGAATGGCGCCTGGGATTTGTGATGGAGGACTGGCCGCAGATCTCTTTTCAAAAGGCCCGCGAGCACAACTGATAAAAACGGTTGCTCGCGGTTTCCGACGGCGGGGAGCATGCAGCTTGTTGCCGCAGCGGTGCTGCAGGATCGGCATCGCCGTTTCCGGGCGTTGTGGAAGATCTCTACCGGGAGCCGGCGCCGCTAGCCGGCGAGCATCCTTCGAGCGATATGCTCCACCGCCAGGACACCGTCTCGAACCGCACAGAAGATGAGATTCGAGTGTTTGCGCTCCCGCAAGGCTCCTTCCTCTTCGATCAGCATGTAAACGGGACTGATGGCTCCGCCGATGGCATAGACGCCTTTGGTGGTAGTTTCAAAATGGCGTGTCAGCATGATGAGCTTGGCGCCCTCTTTACCGATCTTACACACCCCTTCGGTGCAGGTGATCTGCTGCAGCCCCAACCGATCAAACACCGCCGCCGGCGCCTGAGTCCCGATGCAGGCAATCACGTTTCGCATCGGAAAGCTCATTCCCTGCTGCAATTGAACGCCCTGTTGGAGAGGTATCTGCTGTGTCTGAATGATGAGTCGTTCGACGCCGTCCTCGTCCACTTCTCCGATCTTGGGAACAGCTCCTTGCAGGATTTTGATATGTCCGCCGAGAAGAATTTCCTCACCCAGATCCCTGGCCACGTCCTTATTGATCTTGAAATGTTCCTTGCGGTGTCCCCAGTAGACCGGCGTGTCGTCGTTTTGGGCCCGTTTCGCCTTGGACAGGGTGGACACCACATCGGCCGCCGCATTCCCGCCTCCAAGCACCAGTGTCGGAGCCCCTATATGTTCCTCAGGATTGCCGAGCGTCCGGGCGATGGTTTTGGCCTCGCCGTAAACCCCCAGATCCACGGGAACGTTGCTGCCGAAGGCAAGGACCACATTGCGAGCCCTGTAGCGACCCGTTCGGGCAACCACTACGAACTGCCCCTGTTCTTTCACAAGTTCTTGAAAATCTTCGTTGAATCGAACATCGATGCGGTGCTTCGCGATGCATTTCTCAATGGCTTCCAGGTACTCTTCAATGGGAGGATGTTCGGCGCCCGGCTCCAGGTCGGGGATGGAATAGGGGCCGGTATCGTCTTTGGGAATGGTCGGGAAGACCTTTTTGCCCCTGGGATAGGACTCGATGATGCCCTGAAAGGCCCGCGCCCCCTTTTCGAGCATCACATAATTAAGGCCCAGCTCCATCGCCTTGATGGCACAGGCGAGGCCGCCGGGCCCTGCGCCGATGATGACCAGGTCATAGACTTCCATGCTCACCTCGCTTTTTCCTCAAACAGATTCATCCCTCTCCGTCCCATGCACCACCGGATCCGCGGGATGGAGCTCCTGCAGTTATCAGGTCTGGCGCCGCAGGTCGAGAACAAAGATGCGATTCCGCCTGGCCGCATTGATCGCAAGCCGATTTGGCTCCTAAGCATTGATCGCCCCTTCGATCTGAGCCACGATCTGATCGTCGGTGTAGTGCTTGAAGGTGATCGCTTTAGCCGGGCATTCGGAAACACAGATGCCGCAACCCTGACAGCCTTCGGGGTCGATGACCGAAACGCTTTCCCTGTCGATATACGGAACCTGGTAGGGACAGATGTTCACGCAAGCCAGGCAGGCCGAGCAAAGCTCCCGCTTCACCTCGGCCACGATGCCGCTGCTGTAGACTTGTTTTTTCCAAAGAAGCCCGCTCGCCCGGGCAGCGGCGCCCAGCGCCTGGATGAGGCTTTCTTCGATAAATCGCGGGCTGTGCGCCAGTCCGCAGACAAACACCCCGGCGCGGTTGAAATCAAGAGGACTCAGTTTGGGATGGGCCTCCATGAAGAAGCCCTCCTGCATGAAGGGCAGCTTGAGGATCTTTCCCATTTGGTCCACTCCCGGCTGCGGCCGGACGCCGGCGCTTAAAACCAGCACGTCCGGATCGATGGCAAGGCTCATCCGGCTGGCCGGATCGAACACCTCGACTCGCAGCTCATCCCCGTCAAACGCGATTTCGGGCGGCGATTCCGGCTCGAATTTGATGAAGATCGCGCCCAGGTCCCGGGCTTTTCGATAATATTCTTCCTTAAAGCCAAAGGTGCGCACATCCCGGTAGAGGATGTAAACGGAAGCCGCCGGGTTCTTTTCCAGCAGCAGAATAGCGTTCTTTACCGCCCCCGCGCAGCAAACTCGGCTGCAGAGGGGGAAGTCGTCGTTGCGCGAGCCGATGCACTGGATCATCACTGTCGTCTGCGGCAGCGCGAGCTTGCCGGTCATAACCCTTTCTTCCAGCTCCAGCTGTGTGATCACCCTCGGATGCTCCCCGTAGCCGTAATCGGAGGCCGCAGGCTCATAGGGAACACCGCCGGTGGCGAGAATCACGGCGCCGCATTCAATGGAAATGGATGCCCCGTTGTGTTGCACAAGGGCCTTGAAATGCCCGGCATTTCCGGAAATAGCCTGGACAGCGGCAGCCGTTCGCAGCGTAATGTTACGGTGGCTTTTGATGCGAAGCGCCAACCGTTCAGCCATCCGCCGCGGGGAGCCGCCTTCCAGCGTATGATAAATCCTTCTCGCCATGCCGCCCAGGTGCTCCTCTTTTTCCACCAGATGGACGGAAAGTCCCTGATCGGCCATATTGAGCGCCGCAGTCATGCCAGCCAGGCCGCCTCCGACAACAAGCGCGGCAGGGACAACTTCGGTTGCGATATCATCGAACGGCTCCAGCAAAGCCGCCCGGGCGACCGCTGCGCGCACCAGGTCTTTGGCTTTGTCGGTGGCCGCCTGCGGGTCGCTCGCGTGCACCCACGCACACTGGTCGCGAATATTGGCCATCTCGAAGAAATGCTTGTTCAGGCCCGCGCCCTGCAGCGTTTCCTGAAAGAGCGGCTCATGGGTGCGGGGTGAGCAGGCCGCAACCACCACCCGGTTGAGCCGGTGTTCGCCGATGAGCTCTTGCATGCGCTGCTGGGTCTGGGTGGAGCAGCTGAACATGAAGTCTTCGACTGCGACCACATGGGGGAGTGTCTGCGCATACTGGCGCACGCTTTCGACATCCACCACGCCGGCGATGTTCTTTCCGCAGTGGCACACGAAAACGCCGATGCGCGGCGCTTCCCCCGTCGTCTCCCGCATAGTCGGGCGCTCGGAACCGATCGGCGCATCCTCACCGGAACGCCCGCCCAGCAGTGCAGCAACACTTGCCGCCGCCGCACTGGCGCTCGAAACCGATTCGGGAATGTCTTTGGGGCCGTCCAAAACGCCGCACACATACACGCCCGGCCTGGAGGTGTGAGTGGGGTCTTGCAGATCCGGTTCGATGAAGCCGTATTCGTTCTGCTGCAGGCCCAGGGTGCGGAGCAGAGGCCCAATGGATTCACTCGGCTTGAATCCGGCCGAAAGGATGACCAGATCGAATTCTTCCTGTTTGTGCTCAAGGGTGTTTCGGTCGTAATACTCGATAATCAGGTTGCTGTTTTCCGGATTCTGCATGACCTGCGACAGCATGCTGCGCACAAAGCGCACCCCGTATTGCTCTTTTGCCCGCAGCACGTAGCGGTCGAAGTCCTTTCCATGAGCCCGGATATCCATGTAGAAAATGGTGGCGCGACTTTCCGGATCGTGCTCGCGGGTTAGAATCGCCTGTTTGACCGCGGCCATGCAGCAAACCGAGGAACAGAAATTGCGATTGCGGGCGCTGTCGCGCGAGGCAACGCACTGAATCCAGGCGACATTTTGCGGCCGTCCTCCGTCCGAAGGCCGCCGGGGGTGCCCGCCAAACGGCCCGGCCGCCGACAGCATTCGTTCGTATTCGAGGTTTGCCACCACGTTCGGATACCGGCCATGGCCGTATTCCCCCGCCTGGGGCACCAGCCCGAGCTCGAATCCTGCAGCCAGAATGACCGCCCCCACGGACAACTCCAGCTGTTGGATCTGATCCTTCAGGCGAACCGCTTTGGTCGGGCAGAGTTTCTCGCAGATGCGACATTTTCCTTTCTGGAAATAGAGGCAGCTTTCGGTGTCGATTACCGGAACCAGCGGGATGGCCTGCGGATAAAGGAAATGGATGGCCTTGCGATCGTCCATACCGGCATTGTATTCGTTGGGCGCCTTTTTCGGGCATTTTTCAACGCACAGACCGCAGCCGATGCACGTTTGCGGGTCCACGTAGCGTGGATGAAGGCTTATATGAGCCGTGAAAGCCCCGGGCTCCCCTTCCAGCCCGATGCACTCGGAATGAGTCATGATGTGAATGTTCGGATGGCGCGAGGCGGCCACCATTCTTGGCGATATCATGCAGGTCGAGCAGTCGTTGGTGGGGAAAGTCTTGTCCAGGCGCGCCATGTTGCCCCCGATGGAAGGGGAACGGTCCAGCAGATAAACTTCATAATCCATGGCCGCAAGGTCGAGGGCCGCCTGCATGCCGGCGATTCCTGCCCCTATGATCAAGACGGATCGGGAACCGTTATTCACTTTTATTTCCATCGCGTTTGACTTCTTCCTGTATAAGTTTCCTTATTGTTACCACGTAGGTCACGACCTGTTGCGATGTGCTCTTGGTGGTGAATCATTGTTTGCATTCCGCCCGAGCTGCGCCATGCAATTGCTTAAGATAACCGGCTCATCGCGGATTAGCGTGATTAGACACCCCGTTCGTGCTGAGGTATCGAAGCAGGACGGCGCCGTTCGCCCTTCGATACCTCAGGGCGAACGTCTGTGGAGTCACCCGATCACGCTAATCCGCGATGAGCCAGATAACCTTGACAGTCCCTGGTCCCTGCTCACCGCTCACCGCTCACTGCTCACTCGCCCACGTTTCGATAAACCGTCTCGGATCAACCAGATGACTGGCCAGACCGGCTTGTATGGACGGCAGACGGAAGGCGATGCCGAGCAATTCGGTGTAATAGAGGATCGGCAGCTGCCAATCCCAACCGTTTTGCTCGCGCAGCTCCGACTGCAAAAGATCAAGATTGCTCTGGCAAAGCGGGCAGCACACCACGATGGCCCGGGCGCCGGCAGCGTGGGCCGCAATTAGCAGTTTTCCCACCAGCGAAAGGCCGATCTCCTTTTTCGGGATTCCCATGCTGGCACCGCAGCAGGTGGCCTTATACGACCAGTCGATGGCGGCAGCCCCGGTGGTCTCAACCAGACGGTCCAGGTGCCGTGGATTTTCGTAATCCGTGTAGCCGGTGATCTTGGGCGGTCGAACCACCTGGCAGCCGTAGTAGCAGACCACTCGAAGCGCATCAAGAGGACGTTGCACCCGCGCCCGAATCTTTTCAAGCATCTTTTCCGAAGCAAGAAACCGGGCCAGGTCGAAAATGTTCCGATTTAATTGCAGGTGCCAGGGATCGTCCACCCGTTTTTCCTGCAGCATTTTCCTGGAAAGGGCCAGACGCTTAAAGCACATGGGGCATGCAACAGCCATATCAAGACCAAGCGCCTCGGCGCCGGCAATGTTCCTGGCCGGAAGCACCACCGACATGCGCTCATCCAGACTGTGGGCGGCCGTAGCTCCACAGCAGGTCCAATCCTCAACTTCCAACAGTTGGATATCGAGCGCCGCCGCAACCTGTTTGATGGATTCCCGGTAATCCCAGCTCATGGACTGCAGAGCACAACCCGGATAGTAGGCCATCTGTGTCATGATGAAATCACCTTTCCATGGCGTTGTTCCAGTATAGCCCGGATTTCCTTTGCCGCCCGGCTCCTTTCCGGCATCAGTTTGAGACGGCCCCTCTCGAAAAGTCCCCTGGCCAGCTCCAGGTCCTTTTTGATTTCTGAATAGGAAGGCAGGTGGCCGTGGCGCAATGTTTTCAACTTGAATCGCTGCATCAGCTGCAGGTCGTTCATACGGCCGTATTTATTAAGGACCTCCAGAAAAATCTCATGAAACAGCGCGATCTCGAATTCGGCAGGTTTCTTATGGCTGGCCACAACGGAATTCTTTACGTAGTTCATCAGACCCGCCACGTCGATTTCATTGGGGCAGTAAGTGGAGCACATTTCACAGGAGAGGCAAACCCACACCGATGAGCACTCCAGCAGCTTGTCCTTCTGCCCCAGTTGCACGAAGCGCACCACCTGATGCGGCTTGATGTCCATAAAGGCGCTCACCGGGCAGCTGTTGGTGCAGCGCAGACACTGGTAGCACGATGCTGCCCTGATGCCCGTCTCGGCGGCAACCGCCTGCGACCACAGGTGAATCCGGCCGTCCAGCCGTAAAGCTGGTGTTTGTTCGTTCATATCGCTTCTCAACTCCATGCGTCAGTGGGCTGTGATCCTCTAAACGGGTTGAAAAAGGGCTCTCCGCTTCGAAGCGACTTTAAGATAGCATCTGCAAGTCGCTCGACATTCTGTAGGCTTCTGATCTCATGGACTGCGCAGGTCATGATGATTGTCCCTCTGTTTTTTGAAGATAATCATCGGCTTTGGACTTTTCGCCCCTTTCTGGTCCTCTCCCTGGATAATTTCATCGATTGTTTCCAATTGCTCTGTTGCCTGGATTCTCAAAAGGCTTGACAATCTATATCAGTTTAGTATAGTTTCAATGATTCTTCTTCCCAAGTCAAGAGGGAAAGTAGTGGACCGGCACTCCGGTTTTGCTCTCCGCAGCCACCGGGAGGCGGCTTTTGATCAACATATTTGCGATCTCACAGGAGAAGTCTATGGCAAAGACCATCCGCGAAATCAATGAAAAGATCCGGCAAGGCAAAGCAATCGTTTTCGATGCGGAAGAAATCATCGAGCTGGTCAAGCAAAAAGGGCACAAGAAAGCCGCGGCGGAAGTCGACGTGGTCACCACCGGGACCTTTGCTCCCATGTGCTCGTCCGGGGCCTACTTCAACATCGGCCATTCCAACCCTCGCATCAAGCTCGGCGGAGGCCGGGTCACCATCAATGAGGTGCCGGCCTACACCGGCTTTGCCGCCGTGGATTTGTTTTTGGGTGCGACCGCACTGCCCGAAGATGATCCCCGCAACCGAATCTATCCCGGCAGGTTTGCATACGGCGGCGCCCATGTGATCGAGGACCTGGCGGCGGGCAAAGATGTCAGATTGGCCGCGCAGGCCTACGGCACCGACTGCTACCCGCGTCGGCGGCTGGATACCTGGATACGCCTGGAAGACATGAACGAGGCGGTGCTCTTCAACATGCGCAATGCCTACCAGAACTATAATGTGGCGGTCAATCTTTCCAATCGTGTCATCCACACCTATATGGGAGTGCTCCAGCCGAGAATGAAAAACGCCACCTACTGCAGCGCCGGGCAGTTGAGTCCTCTCCTGAACGATCCCTACTACCGCACCATCGGCATGGGGTCCGCCATTTTTCTCGGCGGCGGCACGGGTTATGTGGTGGGCAGCGGCACTCAGCACAACCCGACGGCTCTCCGCGGCGAAAATGGCGTACCGCGGATGGGAGCGGGCACGCTCTGCGTTATGGGAGATTTAAAGAAGATGAGCTCCCGCTGGCTGCGTGGAGCCTCCTTCACGGGCTATGGAACAACGCTTGCCGTGGGCATCGGGGTGCCCATTCCCATTTTGAATGAGGAGATCCTTCGCTTTACCGCCGTAGCGGATGCCGACCTTGTCGCCCAGGTGGTCGATTACAGTGACTCCTACCCCAATTGCATCCCTGGCAGTCTTGGCGAAGTCAGCTATGCGGAGTTGAAGTCCGGCTCCATCACCGTCAATGGGAAAAAAGTGAAAACCGCCGGCTTGTCTTCCTACGTCCGGGCCAAGGAAATCGCCACGACCCTCAAAGAATGGATTCAAAGCGGCTCGTTCTTGCTCACCGAACCTTGCGTTCCGCTGCCGTCTGTGGATTCCGGCATGCAGTTCAGGCCTCTCAGGGAAAGACCTGTCGAGCATCAAGCGGCTGCAATCGGCTTACAGGTTTAGCCGCGAGCTCATCCATCTAAACGGACCGGAGAAAAAAAATGGCGTCAAAACGTTTGATTTTGAATTTCCCTGCACACCTTGTCGATCAGCCGGTGACCTACCAGCTGATCAAAAAGTTTGATCTGCGAGTGAACATCCTTCGAGCCAGAATCACTCCCCGGGAAGAAGGAAGGCTGGTGGTGGAAGTATCCGGCAGGAAGAGTAACCTGGAGGCCGGCCTTCGCTATCTTGCGGAATCGGGATTGGCGGTTCAGCCGCTTGCTCAGGAGGTCAACTGGCGTCAAGAGCGGTGTATCGAATGCAGCGCCTGCGTTTCCATTTGCCCCACCGGAGCATTGTCAGTGGAGCGTTCGGCCATGCACGTCTCCTTTCTCAGCGACAAATGCATTGCTTGCGAACTGTGCGTCAACGCCTGCCCCTATAAAGCCATGGAAATCGTGTTTTAGAAAGATTGTGCAATGCCCCAATGATTCTTTACATTAGCAATGATGGGATGGCCATGAACTGAGACAATGTCTGTGAACCGACAGTAACGGCGAATTTGGGCAACAAACCCTCACGCGCCGACTCCGGCAAATATCGCCTCAACAGGAAGAAAGCATGCGAATTTTGTTGGTTGAAGACGATTTGAAGACTGCCTCTTTCATCCAGCAAGGGCTCATGGAAGCCGGCTTCGCGGTAGATCATGCGAGCGACGGCCTGGAGGGACTGCACTTGGCAATGAGCGAGCCCTATGACGCAGCCATCGTCGATATCATGCTCCCAAAACTCGACGGCCTGAGCCTGATCGAGACACTCCGCAAGCAGAAACGCTCAACTCCGGTCATTATCCTAAGCGCAAAGCATTCTGTGGACGACCGCGTGAAGGGGCTTCAGACCGGCGGGGATGATTATCTTACCAAACCGTTTGCTTTTACCGAACTATTGGCCCGCGTCCAGGGACTCATCCGCCGCAGCACGGGAGTTTGCGAGCCGACCTCGCTTACCGTGGAGAACCTGTGCCTGGACTTGGTCCGTCGAGAAGTCACCCGTGATGACGAAACGATCGAATTGCAGCCCCGCGAGTTCGCTTTGCTTGAATACTTGATGCGTAATCACGGAAGGGTCGTCTCCAAGACCATGATCATGGAGCATGTCTGGAGCTACAACTTTGATCCGTGTACCAACGTGGTGGAAGCAAGGGTTTGTAGACTTCGAGAAAAAATTGACAAAGGATTCTCCAAAAAGCTGATCCACACGGTTCGCGGGGTGGGCTATGTCCTCAGAGAAACGTCTTAGACTGCCGAAAAGCCTCGCTTTCCGATTGACTATCTGGTACTCGCTCGTCTTCACGATTTCCTCGCTGGTGGCGATTTTCGGTTTCCATCAGTTCATACAAAGCACGCTCCAGGAACGAACCGACAAAGAGCTTCTGACAGAAGCCGCTGAGCTCACCTCTTATCTCACGCTGCGAGGTTTCGCTGCGGTACTCCACGACATCCGCGAAGACGCCGGGCTCACGGGTTTAGAGCAGATGTTTGTGCGCGTGCTGACCCCGGATGGAGCGGAAATCGCCTCCTCGGACCTGGCCGTGTGGCAACAGGTCAGGGTCAACCGCGCTGCTTTGAAACGGCTCATCAGCGGCGACAGCCACGTTTTCGAAACTCGAGATCTGACATCGAGCCCACACAAGATGCGGGTCTTGTATGGCATAATTGGGCCGGACCGAATCGTGCAGCTCGGTAAGATTCTGGTAGAAAAAGAACGCCTCATCAACATTTTTAAGGAGAGCATTCTACTGCTGTTCTGCGCTCTCATCGTGGCGGGCATACTGCTTGGCTGGTTCATGGCCCGCCGTGCTCTCTCCGGAATTGAAGAAGTTTCCAAAGCGGCGGAAGAGATCGCCCGGGGTTCTTTGCATCGACGGGTCTCCACCAGGTCTCACAGTGCAGAAATCGACAGGCTTGCGGCCACCTTTAATCACATGGTGGACCGCATTCATAGTCTGCTCCATGGAATGAGAGAGATGACCGACAATATCACCCATGATCTCAAAGGCCCCATTACACGCATAAGGGGCATCGCCGAGCTGACGCTCACCAGCAGCGATTGGGTCGGCGCGTGCGAATCAATGGCGGCCAATACGATCGAAGAGTGTGATCGACTGTTGACTATGGTCGATACGATGTTGACCATTTCGGAAATTGAAGCTGGAGCCGGGCGCGCTCCGTTGCAGGACGTCAACCTGGCAGAAGTGCTCGTCGACGCCTGTGACCTGTTTGAACCGGTCGCCGAAGATAAAGGCGTAATCCTAACAATGAAAGCCAGCGCGGGAAAAACAATTTGCGGCAATTTGCAGCAGCTTCAACGGATGGTCGCCAATCTTCTTGACAATGCCGTCAAACATACCCCGGAATCAGGGACCGTTACCGCCTCGATTGAGGCCTCTGACCATTCGCTTGCCGTCGTTGTCGCCGACACCGGGATCGGGATTGCACCTCACGAAGTTGCCAAAATATTCGATCGGTTCTACCGCTGTGATCGCAGTCGCTCAGAGCAGGGTTTCGGATTGGGGCTCAGTCTCGTGCGCGCTATTGCTCGCTTTCATAACGGTGACGTTTCGGTCGCCAGCTCCCCGGGAAAAGGGAGCACCTTTGTCGTCACTTTCCCTTGTGGGAACCCTCCCGTCCATAATAGCCGCCGCGCAACATGACGGTCTTGGTTCATCGTTTCGGCCACCGTCCAACGTATTTCCGTTCCCCCTGAGGTATCGAAGGGTGAACAGCCTCGATCGGGCTTCTATGCGTTGGCACGAACGGATAGGGTCCGACCGAAACGATGATCAAGGCCAACATGACCAATTGGTAATGTTGCGATCATGTTCCGGTTATCTTGCCACAGTAGAATGTCTTTGAAAGGCCACAAAGCCTGACTCTGACTCTCCCATTCCCGTTCTGTCCACTCGTGAGCTTTCTGCCGGCAAACCGGGCTCCTGCAAAGTGGCCATGACCCCAAAAGGGATCGCAACAGCACAGTTATTGATCCTTGATCGGAGGTTCGGCAAGGTTATGGCAACAGATCGACGCACCTTTATCAAGACGGCCGCACTCGCGGGTGCTGCCACCCTGATCACCGGCGTTCCCCTTGCATCCTATGTGATTGCGCCGGCCCTTCAGAAAGGGACCGGGCGCTGGGTTGATTTTGGCCCCCTTGAAGACCTTGAACCGGGGGGCATGGAAATGCTCTCCTATGAGTTCATGGTCAAGGATGGATGGCTGGTGCTCCCACAGCGAGGCTTCGTCTGGGCCAGGCTGGGACAGGGCGGAAAAATTGTGGTTTTTTCATCCACCTGCACGCACCTGGGCTGCAATGTGATCTGGATGGAGGAAGAAAACTCTTTTATCTGTCCTTGTCACACCGGACGCTTCGATAGCGACGGCCGTACCATCAGCGGGCCGCCAACGAAGCCACTGTGGCAGTTGGAGCACAAAATCGACAATGGCAATCTTTTGGTCCTTATGACCGCCTAACCCAATCCAAACAATGGAGGTGACGTATGAGAGGAAGGTCCATTATCGTCTGGATGGCCGCGCTGACCGTAGGTGCGGGAGGTTTGCTCATCAGCCACGGAAAGCTGCTGGCCGCTGCCAAACAAACGCTTACCGCTCAACGGGTCGAACAGGCCCCCAGCGGCCTCGACGACCCTGTTTGGGGCACGGCTGAAGCAATCGAGGTCCCGTTTGAAGGCAAGGAGCAATTTGCGGGGAAAAAGACCGCCGTGACCAGCCAGGCAGCTTATACCGACGACCAGATCTATTTTCTTTTCAAATGGAAGGACCCGACCCTGAGCGTGACCAAAAAGGCCTGGGAGTTTGACGGCCAAAAGTGGTCGCACCTGAAGGGCAACGAAGATAGAATCGCCCTCCTTTTTGAGATCAATCGCATCAATAAGTTTGCGACTAAGGGTTGCGCAATTGTCTGTCACGTTCCCAAGGGGGCCCCTAACGCCAAGGACGGCAGGTTCGGCGTCAGCTCACCAACGGAAAAGGGAGACCTGTGGCATTGGAAGGCGGCCCGCTCCGATCCGGCCGGTGTAGCCGAAGATACATATTTGACCGTTATCAGCGAAAAAAAGGGGGGACGGAAGGGAGATGCAGGGTCCGGGGGAGACACGAAGAATGAAACAGAAGACGAATCGAAGCCAAAATACATGGGAGCGCCAGGAAAAACGCTCGGGAAGCACGGCATTCTGCTGGCCGAGGATACGGTGGAGATCAGCGATTATTCGGGCTTTAAGGCCGGTGATGTGCTCACTTATCAAATGCCTCAAAAACATGAAGGTTCTCGTGGCGACATCAAGGCCGTGAGCCATTATGCCGATGGCGAGTGGACCGTCATGCTCCATCGTAAGCTGGACACCGGGCACGATGACGACGTGGCATTCAACACCCGCAAGGAATACAATTTTGCCATGGCCTTGTTTGACGATTCCGGTGATGAGAATTCCTACGATTCCGAAGTGATCAGCTTGAAGTTCGGCCGCTAGCAAACGATCTCAAAACCTTTTGCGCAACGCAAGACTGTAGGATGCCGGCTGCAAACTCCGTCTTTCACTGATGGAGATGAATTCCGGATCATCCTTTAGAACCTGGATTGGCTGTAAATCTTCTGACCGGAAAGGAGGCGCACCATGAGCTTGAGGAAAGTAGTCGCCTTGGCCTCGGTCGTTGTCGTGACCGTGTGTGGGGCGCTTCTGCAAAGCGGCCCGATTGTTTCTGCCGCCAGGCTGGAGGTCGTAGCCCGCCATTTTCATCAGTCCCCCCAGGGCCCCGATGATCCTATCTGGAATCAGGCAAGTGCCGTGTTGATTCCGGTCAAAGGGCGGGGGGGCTCCGAGGAGAAGCAGGAGACCGTCTATACCAAAGCAATCTACACCGATGAGGCCGTTTTCTTTCTGTTCAGGTGGCTCGACCCGACCAGAAGCGTGATCAAGCAATCATGGACGTTCGACGGCCGCAAATGGGAGCACCTGCCAGGCAACGAGGACCGTATCGCTCTGCTGTTTGAAATCACGCGCATCCACAATTTCGCCACAAAGGGGTGTGCTGTGACCTGTCACAGTCCCCCGGACATTGCGAGGAAGGAGTGGAAACTGGCCACCAAAACGGCATCGGAGCGGGGCGATTTGTGGCATTGGCAGGCGGCCCGATCTGCTTCCTACCACTATGCCGACGATGCCTGGTTGACGGTTGCAGGAAGGCCGACGGGCTCGTATCGAGAGACAGGACGCGTCAAAGACGCCGGCGAGGGCGGTGACGTCAGAAACCAAACGGAAGACGAGTCGAAGCCGAAATATATGCAGGACCCCACCAGGAAGCCATCTGCTCCCGGCTTCCTGCTTTTCGAAGAAGCCGTTGAAATAACAGATTATTCAAGCTTCAAGGCGGGTGAGGTTATCCCCTATCGACTGCCGCGAAAACCATCCGGGTCCCGCTTTGATGTTAAGGCGATGAGCCACTACGAAGAGGGCGCCTGGACGGTGATGCTCTCGCGCAAATTGAACACCGGCCATGACGATGATGTGGTGTTTGATCCTCGAAAGAGTTACAGCTTTGCGATGGCAGTGTTCGACAATTCAGGGGAAGACCATTCCAAAGCCACGCAACCGCTCGTTCTCAAGTTTGTTCGCTGACCCACAGGAGCCACAGCCATGCAAGAAACAGAAAAGCGTTCTCAGAGCATACTGGAATATCTGGCTTTAGACGGACTGCTGAATCGAGCTCGAGACATCGAGGTCCCCAGCGATTCGCTGACCTGGTCAAGGTTTTGCGGTTCCCTGTTGATTGCACTGTTGCTGCTTCTGTTTCTCAGTGGCGCGTTCATGGCTTTCTACTATACCCCCGCTCCCGGAGTGGCCTACGACAGCGTCGACTACGCCCAGTTCAGCGTACCGTTTGGCAACATTGTACGAGGCATTCACCATTACGCCTGGAACTTGCTCTTGCTGGTGATAGGCCTGCACCTGATTCGCTCCTTTATCGTGGGAGCATACAAATCTCCGCGGGAAATGGTGTGGGTTTCCGGAGTGTTGATCCTCATGGTTGTACCGGCCTTCATCATCACCGGCGACCTGCTGCCCTGGAATCAGAGAGGATACTGGTCCACCCAGGTTCGAAACAGTATCATGGCGACGGTCCCGGTAGCTGGAGATTTCCTGGTCGGCTTCCTGCAAGGCGGCCCTCGGACGGGCATTGTAGCACTGACCCGATTTTACGTGCTGCACGTGCTCATCTTACCAGCGGGGCTGCTGTTGTTGATCGGATTCCACATCCATTTTTTAAGGCATAAGGGCCTCTCTCCTCCGCTCGGTCAAGCATCCTCGGAGCGCCGCCGTGTTCCGCTGGCATCGACGATCCTCAACCGCTGGCTGATTCTTTTTATCTTCACCGCTCTCATTCTGGGCGGTATTTCCTGGTACTGGCCTGCGCCGCTCGGCGATCCGGCGGATCCAACCGATTCCAGCTATGTGCCAAAGCCGGAGTGGTGGGTCCTGCCCCTGAATCAGTTGGTGGCAGTTTTCACAGGTCCCTTGACGATCATAGCCACTGCGATTATCCCCGGCATCCTCATGGGCTTGCTGGTACTGCTGCCTTTCCTCGACCGATCGGCAGAGCGCCGGCCGGGTCGGCGAAAAAAAGTTGTGCTCACAGCGATAGTCATCGGTGCTGCTTTGTTGATTCTCGCTGTCATGGGATACCTGGAGCATTTCACACCCCGCGAGTGACTGATGAAGATAGCTTGCCGGATGCGAATGTTTCTCCTCTAATACACTTGATCCAAAACCTCCCAGCACTTAGCTTATCACTACAGATAACGAACTAATTAAATTGGAATTTTCCTCCTGCTGAGAGGAGCATGGAATATGAAGTTCGTCAAAGAGATGAAAGCTGATGAAAGGCTGGACCTTGTGTGCCGGATGTGCCCCATGCATCTTTTGGAGCCTGGCGACCGACTAAACTGCATGAAGAAAGGGCAGGTATTGGAAGTATTGACGGACTACGACGGTGCGCTGGATGACATACCCGAGTGGTGCAAAAAGTGCGGTCAGGAATTTATCGGCATGGAAGAGGATGATGAGTGTTACAAGCTCTACATCCGCAAGGCCAAGTAAAGGAGTGGTAAATGTTCAGAGCATATCTGGATCATGCAACAGCAGCACCGGTTAGAAAACCGGTGATCGAGGCGATGCTGCCGTATTTCGACCGGGACTTTGGCAACCCTTCCGCCGTTTATGACATTGGCTCTGTAATCAAGCAGGTTATGGAAGAGCAAAGGGGGAAGGTGGGCAATCTGATCGGCGCAAAGGCAGAGCAAATCATTTTCACTTCTTCGGGGGCGGAGGCCAACAATCTAGCAATCAAGGGCGTGGCATGGGCGAAACAGAAAAAGGGAAAGCACATCATCATTTCTGCCGTCGAACATCATTCGGTGCTCAATTCCGCCCGATTCCTGGAACGTTTAGATTACGAAGTAACGTTCCTGCCAGTCGATCCATACGGACTGGTGGATACGGAAAGACTTGCCGCCGCGATCACGCCGGAGACTATCCTGGTTTCGATCATGCACGCCAATAACGAAATCGGCACTATTCAACCCATAGCACAACTTGCTTCGCTCTGCAGAGAAAAAGGCGTTATTTTCCATACGGATGCCGTTGCTTCGGTTGGTAATATCAAAGTTGACGTGAATGAGCTCGATGTAGACCTTTTGAGTCTTTCCGGCGCTTCCCTGGGCGCACCCAAAGGCATTGGAGCTCTGTACTTCAAACAAAAGACACGACTCATGCCGTTGATTCACGGAGGCATTCAGGAAAGTGGCAGGCGAGGCGGAACGGAGAATGTGCCGGCTATCGTCGGACTTGGAAAAGCTGCAGAACTGGCGATGCATGAACTTCCGGAAAAAATCGAACATGTCCGACAGCTGAGAGATCGCCTGGCGGCAGGGATTCGGGAGAAAGTGGAAAAGGTTGAATTCACCGGGCATCCGGAAAATCGGCTGCCGGGACACGCAAGCTTTTGTTTTGACGCCATCGAGGGCGAATCATTGATCTTTATGCTTGCTCAGGCTGGCATTTATTCAAATACCGGATCCGCCTGCGCCTCCAAAGCGTTGAAAACTTCTCCCGTGCTGGTTGCCATCGGAATACCGCCGGCTCTAGCGCAAGGATCAGCCGTATTCACCCTCGATAAGACGACCACCTTGGAAGAAATTGATTATGTTATCGAGAAGCTTCCCCCGATTGTCCATAAGCTGCGCATGCTCTCCCCTGTCTGGGAAAGGAAGACGCCTCTCCAGAATGAGGCGGTCTGTGCAGCATAGGGTGCGAAACGTTGAAAACTCTTAGATTCTGAGGGGAAAACAAAATGTACTCACAAAAGGTATTAGAACACTTCACCAATCCAAAAAATGTAGGTGAGATAGAAAATGCTGATGGCGTCGGAGAGGTTGGAAACCCGGTCTGCGGAGACATGATGTCTTTCTACATCAAAGTGGCAGACGACCGAATCGTCGATGTGAAATTCAAAACCTTCGGCTGTGTGGCGGCGATTTCCGTATCGAGCATGGTGAGTGAAATGGCGATGGGGAAAACCCTGGCGGAGGCCAGATCGATCACCAACAAATCCGTGGCCGAAGCTCTTGACGGTCTGCCCAAAGAAAAGTTGCACTGCTCCAATTTGGGAGCCGAAGCCCTTGCCAAAGCCATCGAAGACTACGAGAGCAAGAGCGGCAGGGAGTTCGCAGCTTGAGCGATCAAGACTTGAAAGGGGCGAGGCAGGGTCCGGCAAGAAACCAGCTAACAAGCATTGGCATTGCGCACACTCACTCCATGAGGTTCGTCGCCATCCACCCGTGCCCGACTGCAGGCCGACGCGTTTGGCGAGTACCTCACCGCTAATCCAGCAGCAGCAGGCTGGTGCCCGGTCCAGGATTCACGCCTACGAAATCGCCTTCGAAGGCCCCGATGTCCGCCCTGCCCATGGGCCTCGCCCGCCCGCGCTGGTCCTCGGTCACGGGGTTGTCGTCGGCGTCGGTGCAGGGAACGGGACCCCGATTGACCAGAGGACTGCCCGCCAGAGTCGCGTGAGTCTCGCTCGGACCGCCGTTGTCTGCCAGGCTTGCCAGGCCGGGATCGAGGTCCGCGGCGGAGGTCCCGACGTAATCCCCGTTGACGTTGGGATAACCGGCGGGAAAGGCAGCCTCCGCCCCGTCGTTAGCACCGATGAAGTTGTTACCGAGGCTTTGCAGATGGTCCGCGTATGCTCCGGAAACCGCGATGTCCTCAAGTTTTGCGGCTGGAGAAGGACTCAGGTCGCTGTTCTTGGCGACCACGCTGCCTTTGAGCTCCAGGTGATCGGCGTAGTTGATCAGATCCGCATAGATGCCACCCCCGTCGCCCGTGCCGTCGGCTCCCAAGTCGGCGAAGTTGTGCGTGATGGTGCAGAAGGACAGGTGTGAGTCGCCATAGAAGTGGTTGCCGTGCAGTCCGCCGCCGCTGCCATAGGCATAGTTGCTCGAAAAGGTCGTGTTGGTCGCCCGGATGGTCGAAGTGCCGGCGTAGAGACCGCCGCCGTTATTCTGCGCGGTGTTGTAGCTGACCTCGCAGCGCAGCATATCGAGGATCGGGTAATTGACGAAGAGGCCGCCGCCCGAGTGGTTCGAGTAATTACCCGTGATGACCGTGTCCTCGATCCTGGCGGTGGTGAAATTGCGCAGGCTGAGGCCGCCGCCGGGAGATGCGGTGGAGGTGTTGGACTCGATGCGGCTGTCGGTGATAGAGATGTTTCCATCTGTGTCTATCCCACCGCCGGCATAAGCCTCGTTGTAACGCACCCGGCAGTTTGAAA
>ENA-OSEO01001253-OSEO01001253.1-sediment-metagenome-genome-assembly--contig:-NODE-1253-length-49140-cov-4.782015_pt1 | contig 49140 bp, 42 predicted proteins | sample MGYA00237883_ERZ534232 | MGnify/ENA metagenome assembly ERZ534232 | reverse complement strand
ATTTGAATCCTGTTACCTTGAGAAACACCATTGATTCGAAAGTTGCTATTCTATGGAAAATCGTTCGGTAATATTTTTATCTGAGTCAACGTTACCCCTAAAGTAACTTTTTCTTTTGAGTCATTACGGGGACGACAAGGCTTGTTGAGATCGTTTTGCATTAGAAATTTGTTAATTATTGTCTACCGGCTGATCTTTGCCACCGGATAACTGCCCATTTCTGGCAAGCCGCCGCCGTTCGCCTGGGGCACACTGGCATTGGCCGGCACAAGGAAAGCCGCGATCTCGCTGGCGCTGGCATCCTCTCCGCCGGTGATATAAGAACATTCCCAGTAGCCGTTCGTTGAAATCCACGTCAGGGGAGAATCAAAGAACGGTTTTGTCCACCATCCACCATTGACTTTTATGTAGACTGCCACCCGGTATTTTGTAGGATCAACATTCTTGGTGTATCCCCACACAACGCCTCCGTTCGGCCAGTTTTTACCGGCAGGGAGTGATATTGAAATGGATGGCGGACCCTGCACCACAACCTCAGTCGGTTTTCTTGTTGCAGATACGGTCGGGGCTTTTGTCGGAACAGGAGTCTCTGTTGCCGTCCAGTTGTCTGGAACCTCATTTCCCTCAAATACCTGGCCCATTCCTTCTTTCATTTCGTATGAAGAGGTCCAAATTCCCCAATGGGCTTCCTGTGGATTTTCTTCTGTTCCTTTCCAGGGTTCGTCAAAGGCTTCAAAATAGAAGTAGTTCACATTTTTTACTCTTGCCCAGGAGACGAAGTTGAGCAGGTATTGCGCCGCATTCTCAGAAGAGGGGACGGCCGCTTGCAGCGTATCGCCCGAATCGGCCCATCCGGTTTCAGAGACCCACACTTCCTTTTCGCCGGCAAGTGCTTGCAGTTTGAAGTAGGTTGAATTGAGTGAATAGACAGCCTGATCCACGTCAACACCGCCCCAATATGGGTAAATGTTGGACAGGATTACGTCCGAAGCATCAACCAACTCGCTGTTTTTGAGCCAGATTTGATCGGTTTCCGCTGTTGCTACGGTCAATTCCGGCAGGACACTCTTTACCGTTCGCATATAGTCGATCAACTGCGCAACGCTTAAATCTCCTCTGTGTAAGGTCTCGCTGCCGACGATCAGCATTTCGGGTTGATATAAGACGGCTGTTTTGACCAGACATGATATTTCTTCGTCATTAGCCGCTTCATCTTCGCCAAGCCAGGCGCCAAGGGCAACCTTGAGTCCGAGTTGATGGGCGGCCGGTATGATCTCTTCAAAACCGGCGCAGCCGTACGTGCGTATCCATTCAGTATAGGGAGCCAGCAATCTCAACTGCATTTCCATCTGCTCTGCCGGGATGACAGTCCCAAGATCAGGCGATTGTCCGGCTTCGGTGTAGGGCCCAAAATTCAGACCGGTCAGCTTGTACGCGACGGACGATGTTGCCGTAACGGTGATGGTTGGGGTGGGGGTGTCTGTTGAAGTGGGCGTGGGTGAATTTTGTGCGGTTGAAGTTTGTACGATCGTTTCAGAAACTTGTGTGGGCGGTTCTTGTGAAATTGTCTGGCAAGAGGAAATGCAGAATGTCAAAAGCAGCGATAGGATCAAAACCTTTTTCATTTTCCACCTTTTCACAATGATATTTTGCTACAATCAACAAGTTTTCAAAGCATGACAATGTGATCTTAATATATAAGTATAGACGAACTGAACGAAAAAAAACGCATAATTGATATTGAAAGTATAATTTCAGGAAATTTAAATAATGAGGCATGCAATGACAGATAAATACCTTTGGTGGCGCGACGGTGTAGTCTATCAGATTTATCCCCGTTCTTTCGCGGATAGCAACGGCGACGGGATCGGCGATCTGCCCGGGATCACCGGCAAACTGGATTACCTGGCCGATCTGGGAGTGGATGCCATCTGGCTGTCTCCCATCAACCCTTCACCTGACGCCGATTTCGGTTACGACGTGGCTGATTACAAGGATGTTGATCCGAAGTATGGCACCCTGGCCGATCTCGACGAATTGGTCAAACAGGCGCACGCTCGTAAGATCAGGGTGATCCTCGACCTCGTTCTCAATCACACTTCCGACCAGCATCCCTGGTTCGTGGAATCACGCAGTTCACGTGACAACCCCAAGCGCGACTGGTACTTGTGGCGTGAAAACCCGAAAGGCAAGCAGTACCCTCCCAACAATTGGCAGTCCGTTTTTGGCGGCAAGGGTTGGAAATATGATGAAAAGACGGAACAATGGTATTACCACATGTTCTATGAAGGACAGCCTGATCTCAACTGGCGCAACCCGGATGTGCGCGCCCAGATGATGTCGATCTTCCGCTTTTGGGCGGATCGAGGCGTTGACGGCTTCAGGCTGGACGTTTTCAATGAATATTTCAAGGATGCACAATTCCGCGACAATCCTTACAAACTCGGAATCCGTCCTTTTGAGATGCAGCAGCATATTTATGACGCCGACCAGGCCGAAGAAATGTTGGGCGTGGTACGCGAAATACGCGAAGTGTTGAATGATTATCCTGAACGCTATGCCGTGGGCGAAACCTTTATGGGGGAGAAGGACGCGGCGGCCCGATACTGCGGACCGGATATGCTGAACGGCACCTTCAATTTCGATCTGATCTTTGCTTCGTGGAATCCAGGAAAAATGCTCAAGTGCGTCCTGAATTGGGAGGCCGCGCTGCACGAAGGAGCCTGGCCAACCCAGGTTTTGAACAATCACGACCGGGTCAGGACTGCCACCCGCTATCATGCCCCTGAAAACGATGAGCGCCTCAAAGTGGCAGCAGCTATGTTGCTCACGTTGAGGGGCACCCCCTTCCTCTATGCAGGTGAAGAGATCGGCATGCGGGATATCAAGTTCACACGGGATGAGGTACAGGATCCGATTGGCAGGCATTATTGGCCGTTCAACAAAGGCCGTGACGGCTGTCGTTCTCCAATCCAGTGGACGTCGGCAGCGAATGCCGGCTTCACCACCGGAAAGCCCTGGCTGAAGGTAAATCCGAATTACGTCACGCGCAATGTGGAAGCCCAGGCAAGCGCGGAGGGCTCACTGCTGAATTTCTATCGAAAGCTGCTGCGCCTGCGCAAGGAAACCCCCGCCTTGCAAAGCGGCATGTTCATGCCCCTGACTTACGATCCACAGCAAGTCATGGCTTACCTGCGTCAGGTGGAAGATCAGACTGTGCTGGTGGCGCTGAACTTCGGCAAGCGCAAGGTCAAACTGGCGTTGGGTCCGCGCCTTGAAAATGCCAGGTGGGAATTGCTACTCTCCAATAAACGGGAGGAACTGCCGAAGATCGAAAAGGGTTGGCTTCACCTGCAGGGCGATGAGGTCTGCATTCTAAAGCAAAAATAAAATGTAAGAATATAAAACAGGGCGGGATTTGAATCCCGCCCTGTTGAGTTATCAGTCGATCTTTAGCGGCTGAAGATCGAACTCCACGCCATCTTCGTGGCCGGTTTGTTTGAGTGTATTGACGGTTACTTCACTGAGCCTGATGCCTTCCTTCGCGGACTTCTCGGCTTTCTCAAACTCTTTCTCGCCGTGGATGAAAATACGCTCTTCGCCTTCGGCTTTGGGGGAGTTGATCAACTGCTCCATCAGTTTGTCCATGTCTTGTTTGAAGCCTTGAACTTCGCGGAAGGCCTCGATCTTGATCGCGGCAAAGAAATGTCCCACGTTTGAAGCGCTCTGGCTTGAGGATCCGTACACGTCCGCGGCAAAGGCTCCTCCTGAGAGGACGCCGGAAAAGATATCCACCAGTAGCCCCAAACCGTAACCCTTGTAACCGCGCAGGATTTCCGGTCCGCCCAACGGCATCAACGCGCCGCCCGAGATGACCCTGGAGGGGTCTTCGGTGACATTCCCTGCGCCGTCAATGCCCCAGCCGGAGGGGATGTTTTTCCCTTCCTTTTGATAGACAGTCACCCTGCCGATGGGGACGATGCTGGTGGCCATATCGAGCACAAAGGGTTTGTGCTCTAGCGCCGGCACGGCTACCGCGATGGGATTTGTCCCCAGCATGGCTTTGCTTCCGTGAGTGGGGGCTACCAGTGGGCCTGAGTTGGTGAAGCTGACGCCGATCATATCGTAGGGAAGGGCCATCATGGCGTAGTAGCCCGCAATACCGTAGTGGTTGCTTCCGCGGACGGTTGCCATGGACATGCCTGAGGCTTCTGCTTTTTCAATGCAGCGCTGCATGGTTTTAAAACTGATGGGGTGACCAAGGCCGTTGTTGCCGTCAATTGAGAGTGTGGTTGCGGTTTCATTAAGGACGGTCATGGGTGACAACGGATTGATCTGTCCCTTGCGCAGTCTTGATCCGTAATAGCTGTTGAGGCGGATCATCCCGTGTGAATCCACGCCGCGCGCATCGGCAGACAGCAACACTTCCGCGGCGATGGCCGCATCTTCTGCCGGAACGGACCAGCGTGTGAAATAGCGGATTATGTAATTCTTCAGGTCTTCATGTCGAAAAAAATAACTTTGTGTCATAGATTCGCTCTTCGTTAATTGATTGAAAAATTATACAATAGGTTATCGAAATAATTATTTTGCTAATAATGACCAGTAGAAATTTTGAGGGATTTCAATATGAAAGACAGGATTATTTCAAGTATCTTGATTGGCTTTTTATTCGCGGCTTTCCTGGCCGGCTGCAGTTTGTTCCAAAAAGACGCCGGCAGTGATCCATTCAGCGGAATGACGATCGCCACGTTGGCGGGGACTCTTGAAAGGTCAACCTCCGTTGCGTTTCAGGAACCGACCCGCAAACCCACGGTGGATCACGGTCCGTTCATCCTGATGTTGGACGATTTCAGCGATAGAAATTCGGGGTGGGAGGAATCAGAAAGTGAATATGGCCAAGTCGGATATGAGGGCGATGGATATCTTGTACAAGCATTTATGGAAGACCAATACTATTGGGGAGTGGCCGGCCAGATGTATGGTGATGTGCGTATCGAAGTGGATGTGGATGTACTTGATACAAATCCACTAAAAGATGATGGCTATGGAGTGGATTGCAGGATTCAGGATAACGGTGACGGGTATGGGTTCAGGATATCCTCTGACGGATACGCTGCAATTATTCTCTATGCCGATAATGAAGAAGTACTATTATTAGACTGGGAACCCAATAGTGCTGTATATCAGGATGGACAAACCAACCATTTGACGGCGATCTGCCAGGGTGACCATTTTTCTTTTTTGGTTAATGATGTGGAAGTAGGGGAAGTGGTTGATGATACATACAGCGAAGGCGATTTGGCATTGTCGGCCATTTCTTTTGAAGCTGACCCGGTTTCCGTATTATTTGACGATATCGTTGTTCAGCAATTAGGCAACCCTTATGAATACGAAGACCAGAATACCTATAACCTTACTATTGACAACCCGACCGAAAAGATTGCCAGTTCCGTTTACGTTGTCCCAGCGGAAGAGACATTTTGGGGAGACAATTTGTTAAGCGAGGGATTTTATATCCCTCCGGGGCAGGACGTCTCTTTTGATTGGCTCACTGACAACCCTGTGGATATCAAAGTGGAAACGAGTGAGCATTTAGTGCTGTATGAACAATACAATGTGGACCTCGAGACAACGCATTCGATCTCATTGATCGAGCCGAAATTGATCTTGCACCAGGATTTCTCTGAATTGGGAGACTGGCCCTGGGGGGTGGTGGACGGCGGCATGATCTCACAAATCAATAATGATTACTACTCCGTTTCGGTTACAGAAGGAGATAAAGTTGTCGCCATCGGCAATGGCGAAATTTATAGGGACGTGATGATCCTTTCCGATACTTCATTGGCCCGCAAGGGACAGAGCGGAATGGGTATTTATGGTGTGGCCTGCCGGTTGCAGCCTGACGGCAGCGGCATTTTCTTCGGCATCAGAGGGGATGGCATGACTTCGATCATGAAGATAAAAGACGGTGGACTTTATCCACTGACCGACTGGCAGCCAAGCGACTGGGTGAACCCGGGTATCGCCTCTAATTACATCGAGGCGGATTGCGTCGGTACGACATTCAAAATGTTCGTCAATGGGGATTTCCTGAATTCAGTTGAGGATAATGAATTCCTGAAAGGCGGCGTTGGGGTGGCAGTCTATTCTCCTGTTGGCTCAACCACACAGGCTGATTTTGATTACATTGATGTTTATGTAGGAAAATAAAAAGAGTGACATGATTTTCCATGTCACTCTTTATCAAATCCAATATGAACTAACTCAATCCGATGATCCTGCCTGTATCCGGTTCGATGTCGATTTCCATGAATACCGGACGTGTCGGCAAGCCCGGCATGGTGGACATGGTGCCCAGCAGCGGGTACAGGAACCCGGCGCCAACCGAGGCGCGTACGTCGCGGATCGGGATGGTGAACCCGGTCGGGACTCCCTTCAAGGCAGCGTCATGCGACAGGCTCAGGTGGGTTTTGGCCATACAGATGGGCAGTTTGTCGAATCCCAGCCGTGTGTATTCTGATATGCGTTCCTCCGCTTCCGGCAGATACTCGACGCCGTCCGCCCCGTAGACTTCACGGGCGATGGTCTCGATCTTGGTCTTTATGGATTCTTCCAGCGGATAGAGGAACTTAAAGGAAGACGGCATTTCGGCAGCCTTTATGACCGCGTTTGCCAGGTCTATGGCGCCTTCGCCGCCCTTTTCCCAATGTTCGCAAACCACAGAATCCACCGCGCCGCCTTCTTCAATGGCAGCCTTGCGCACCAGTTCCAATTCGGCGGGGGTGTCATTGATGAATTTATTAACTGCCACCACCACGGGGATGCCGAACTTGCGGGCAGTCTTGATGTGGTGAAGCATGTTTCCAAGCCCGGCGCGCAGCAAATCAAGATTCTCTGAAGTATATGCTGCGTCCAGCGGTTTGCCGGCCACAACCTTGGGGCCGCCTCCGTGCATCTTGAGCGCGCGAATGGTGGCGACTACCACGACAACCGAGGGCAACAAGCCTGAATATCGGCATTTTATGTTCATGAATTTTTCCATGCCCATATCGGCGCCGAAGCCTGATTCCGTGATCACGTAATCGGCCAGTTTCAGGGCGATCTTGTCCGCGACGATGGAGGAATTTCCGTGGGCGATATTGGCGAAGGGTCCGGCATGTACGAACACCGGCGTGCCTTCGACGGTCTGCATCAGGGTGGGTTTGATGGCATCCCGCATCAGCACTGTCATGGCGCCTGCCACGCCCAGGTCTTCAGCAGTCACTGCCTCACCCGATCTGCTCACGCCGATCACGATCTTACCAAAGCGCTCGCGCATATCTTTCAGGCTGGTGGTCAGCGCCAGGATGGCCATGATCTCAGAGGCAACCGTGATATCGAAACCTGTCTCACGGGTGAACCCTTTTTCGTTGGGCCCTGTGCCGATGGTGATGCCTCTTAAGAAACGGTCAGAGGTATCGATGACACGCCGCCACGTGATCGTATCAGGGTCGATGTCGAGACGGCATAATTTGCGCCGTTCTTCAGGGGTAAGTTCATCAGGGTCGGCGGCTGTGATTTTCAGTTTTTCAAGCCTGGCTACCATGCCCCTGGTGAAGTGTCGTTTTCCGCTCTTGTCGCGCGGCAGCAGCCGGTCAAACAGTTTCTCATCCGTCGCTTCTGATTCGTGGAACATTCTGGCGTCGATGGCGGCTGCCAGTAGATTATTGGCGGCCGTAATCGCATGGATGTCACCGGTCAGATGCAGGTTGAATTCTTCCATCGGTACGACCTGTGAATAACCTCCTCCTGCCGCGCCTCCCTTGATGCCGAAGGTTGGTCCTTGAGACGGTTGACGGATACACGTCACGACCCGCTTGCCAAGGTGGGCGCCAAGAGCCTGGCTGAGTCCCACCGTGGTGGTGGTTTTTCCTTCCCCGAGTGGGGTGGGCGTGATGGCTGTGACGTCAATATATTTCCCATCCGGAATGTGATTAAGCCGCTCCAAAACCTCAAGTCGTACTTTGGCTTTTGTGTCGCCGTATTGTTCAATTTCCGAGGGGAGTAGTCCAAGTTCTTCAGCAACCAGAGTGATCGGTTTAAGAGTTGCTTCTTGAGCGATTTCGATATCACTCGGCACCGGAGAACGCCTCTTTAATGGGGTGGCGGTAAATGCTTTACTTTCGATCAATTTCTCATTCAATGACATGGAATACCTCCTGCTGGTCTTTTATCACGTTAATTAAAGACGAAATGGATTCTTTATGCAAGTTTACCGCTTAATTCTATAAGAAAACTTGTTCGTACATAGTCAAATTTCTATGCTATACTCTTTTTGTAGTTAAAAACGGCTACTTATTTTTGTTTTTTTCTGAATGGAGGAAAAAATGGCAGAAGTCGCTTATTGCATGAAGTGCAAAAAGAAAACTGAAATGAAAGACACTCAGGAAGTGACCATGAAAAACGGACGCAAAGCATTGAAAGGTAAATGTACCGTCTGTGGTACCGGAATGTACAAAATTCTTGGTAAGTAGTCCGATCGTTTGATCGAATAACCGCTCCTCTAAATGGAGCGGTTTTTTATTTAATCACATATGTTCACAAGCCAAGACCTGGCTGGATGGCATTTTCCAATTCCAAAAGATACTGCTTGCGCCAGAGACCTCCGCCATAACCGGTCAGACTGCCGTCCGCTCCGATGACGCGGTGGCAGGGGATCAAGATGGCAATTCGGTTCTCGCCATTGGCGTGCGCGATCGCGCGGATTGCTTCCGGTGATTCCAGGGCTTTGGATTGTTGTTTATAAGAACGGGTTTGTCCATATGGAATTTCCAACAACGCATTCCAGACTCTTTTTTGAAAGGCGGTTCCGTTCATGACCAGCGGAATAGAAAAATCTTTCCTGTTCTTTGAAAAGTATTCCTCAAGCTGGGTTCTCAGTTCAATAAAATGATTACATTCGCCTTCAACGAATTCCGCATCCAACAAACTGCTCAAACGCTGTTTTTGGAGTTTAACTCTTTCCACATCTTCATACTCAAGCAGGTGGATGCCTTCTTTATTCCCGCCGGCCAGCATGGGGCCGATGGGAGTCTCGATCTGTGAGGTGTAAAGGGTTAAATATTGGCTCATGGTTTGTATAATCGGTTTTTTTCATTATAATCATGAAAGGAAGTTTTTTCGCATGTTTTTAATAAAAACCGGATATCAGGTTGGGAGGGATGATGCCAAAGACAGACCAGTCCATTCGCAAAGTAGCCATTGCCACCGGAGGTGGAGACGCGCCGGGATTAAACGCGGTGATCCGGGCGGCAGTATTGGCCGGTATTTCTCACGGATGGGAAATGTACGGGATCAGGGATGGTTATAACGGCTTAATGATGCCGGAACGATATGTGGACGGTGGTGTCGTGCGATTAACGCGCGACAAGGTGCGTGGAATCACTCATTTGGGCGGTACGATCATAGGCACGACCAATCGCGGGAACCCTTTTCATTATCCGGTTAAGAACCAGGATGGTACCTATTCAGAAGTGGACAGGTCTGATGAACTCTTGCGTGCATTTGCCATGCACGAAATCGATGCGCTGATCTCGGTCGGGGGTGATGGCTCCATGTCGATTGCCAACGGCCTGGTGGAGAAAGGCTTGCGCGTCGTTGGGGTACCAAAAACCATTGACAATGACCTCGATGAGACGGTGGTCACCTTCGGTTTTGACACAGCGGTCAGTTTTGCCGTGGAGTGTCTTGACCGGCTTCATACCACGGCAGCCAGCCACCGGCGCGTGATCGTTGTAGAAGTGATGGGACGTTACGCAGGCTGGATCGCATTGGAGGCCGGCGTTGCCGGTTCTGCGGATGTGATCCTGCTGCCCGAGGTTCCTTTTGACCTTCAAAAGGTGGCTGAAAAGATTATCCAACGCGAGAAGGGCGGAAGTAATTTCTCCATCGTTGTTGTCGCGGAAGGAGCCAAACCTAAGGGCGGCGACGTAAGCGTAATGTCCAAGGAAGTGGGCCGCGCGGAGCGTTTGGGCGGCATCGGTGAGAAGATCACTGAAGAACTGCAGGAACTTACCGGTAAAGAGACCCGCCTGGTTGTGCTCGGGCATTTACTGCGCGGCGGCACGCCAACTTCAAACGACCGCCTGATCGCCCTGCGTTTTGGCGCGGCGGCTGTGCGCGCCCTGGTGGAAGGTCAGAGCGGCGTGATGGTGGCGCTCGATCCGCCCACGGTTAAATATGTGCCGCTGGCCGATGCCACCAAGCGTATGAAGAACGTTCCGCTGGACTGCGATACCATGCTGACCGCGCGCGACCTGGGTGTCTGTCTCGGAGATTGACGCAAAGAGATCAGGGTACGATTTCTTCCAACTGAGAAGTGTCAAAACCGTATTGCTGAAGGTGCGCGAGGATCAGCGACATGGCTTCGTCCCTGTCGGGGGCAGGGTTTGCACATGTCCCCATGTAATCTCGCACACTGGCATCGGTCAAGGTGCCTTTGTAGAAGTTAAGTAAATAATAATGATTGCAGACGATCACCGTCATCTTGCCGAACTGGTAATAGGGGGCTTTAGGTTCGGGATAGATGACCTTGTTGGTTTCGGGATCTCGCGACGAATCGGGGATGGCAGCCAGGAAGATCGGCCTGTCCGCATCGAGGGGAGAGAGTAAGGATTGGCCTGACATCCATTCAGGCTGCGGGATTTTGAGATAATCCAGCAGGGTGGGGGCGATATCAAGGTTTTGCACGTTTTCACTGATCAGGCCTGCATGGTCATCCTCGGGGAAGTGCATCAGCAGCGGGATCCTCGAGACAGACCAGCGCAGGGTATGGTCGCTGCCCACCACCAGAACGGTTTGGTCGACCAGGTCGTCGGATTCCATCTTCTCGTAAAGGCGGGCCAGAGCCGAATCGAATTCCAGGATGCTGTCGAGATAGAAATCGTTATCGTATTTCTTCTGGTCCAGCATGCTCTTGTCGATCGAAAAGACCTGTTGTTCCGGGTAGAATTTGGGGCCGTGTGTACCCATCCAATGCAGATGGACGAAAAGAGGCTGGTCGGATTGTTCCAGCAGTTCCAACAGGTATTCCAGTTTTTCCTGGTCGTTGAATTTCTTGGGGGCCTCGGTCACCTGAAGGAAGGGGTTGCTCATATCCTTCCGGTAAAAAATGTGTCCCAGACGATCGGTGATGCGTGTATACATCTCACGGATAAAGTAGTAGTAATCGGTCGGGAACAATCTTGCCAGAGTCGATTGAATCTTGTTTTCTACGGGAGACTGGCCGTTGGCTTCATCGAACGCGTTCTGGAAGTTGACCCGATAGGCATCAGCGTAGTAAGAAAAATTGAGCTGAACAGTTTTATAGCCGTAAGCTTTCAGAATTCCGGGCAGATGTTGGTAGGCATCCGCTCCTTTGAGAATATCGATCGAAGCCAAAACGCCGAGGTCGGCGGGGTATTTTCCGGTAAGGATCGAGGTCGTGGATCCGATGGTGCCCTGGGCGTTGGAAAAGGCGTTCTCTGTCACCAGTGAGGTCTCGGCCAGTTTCGAGAGGAACGGCGTGGTATCTTTCAGCGCCCCATACATGGATAACTTCTCGGCATTGATTCCGTCTCCGGTGATCAGCAAGATGTTTGGCAGTTTTTCGGTTTTTACGGTGCTGCCTGTCTTGAACAACGGATTCTCGAGATTCGGATTCAGTACGATCGAAAATGCCGCGCAGATCAGGATGACCAGACCAAACGAGATCGAAAACAAGAGCTTGCCCTTGCTTGATTCGCTGCGTCTGGAGCGTTCAAGGGAAGCCGCCGAGACGAAAAAGAACCAATCCAGCAGCAGGGTGATTAGTAAAAAGCCCGCCAGGTAGAGCGCCCTCGTGACCCCCTTGGTGGAGACGATGCCGAACGAGGTCAGCGTATAGGTGGTGTTATCCACCAGCAGCAGGATCGTGCAGGCGGCGATCAGGGCGGGCATAGCGCACATCAGGAATCTGGTCACCATCCGCACGGGCTTGCTGCGGATCAGGTACAGGAGCATAAAAGGGAGTGTCAACAGGACGCATAAGATGGTCAATACCGCGGAACTGTTGAGCAGCACGAAGAGCTTTCCGCTGAAACTCGTGGTGTTAATAAAGGAGGGTTTGGAAATGATGAACAGCCATTCCATCAGAGTGTAGAGAAAGGCGGTGACGGCAATTAATAAAATCACATCCAGGGGAGAAAACCTGGCGCGTTTGACTGTTTTTTTGAATGATCTCATGTGGGCTCTTGGTTACGCTGTTGAATGAACGACTGCCCATATTTTACTCTTGATTGACTGCCCGCGCGAGTGGGGAAAAACATAGCGGGGGCGAGAGGAGGCATTCTCCCGTTCATTTTTGGGCTATCAATTAAATAAAAAAGCCTCCCAAAACAGGAAAGCTACGAGTGGGCCAGTCCCCACGCGTGTTCTTCGCAGGGGAGCGAGAGGGGGCGTGCCCCCACTAATAACTTGATATTGATTGAAAACAAAAACATTCCAATATGTTTGGAATGTTTCGTGTGGGGCGAGAGGGGGTCGAACCCTCACGATGTCACCATCGACGGATTTTAAGTCCGTTGCGTCTGCCGATTCCGCCATCGCCCCAACGCAAGTTCAATTTTATCTCAAATGGAACACTCGTCAAGAGAAACCTCCTCATTGCATTTCTGTAAGTCCATTTTTTTGTCTTTTAACCGATAATTTAACCAGACAATCTCTTCATAGTTATCATTGATTTCAATTTTTAGTGTTTGAGAAGGAGAGTGTCATGAAATTAAGAGTTTTTGGGTTAGTCCTTACGATATTAATGTTGGCATTGACGACAACGGGGGTGTTGGCCGAATCGGGGACGGTAGTCATTACGGGCGGTTCTTTGTCGGTAACAGCGGATAATGTTGCCTTAAGCGGCGTTACCCTTGATGGAACCGACCAAACCGCAACGAGCGCTTCCGGTTCAAATACCTGGACGGCTCTTGACGCCAGGGGTACCGGAGCAGGTTGGAATCTAACTATTGTTGCCACGGATTTTTCTGATGGTTCCCACACGATCGATATCTCTGAAGTCGGAACCAAATTCCAAATCCAACTCACCGACGCTAATATCACCCTGGATACAGGGAATACCAAGCCGGCATCAACTGTGAATACCCTGACGGATATCCCTGACGTGACGCCTTTGAAGTTTGTCACAGCTTCAACGGATACAGGCATGGGCAGCTACACGATGAATCCGAATTTCGCACTGGAAATACCTGCCTCCACATACGCCGGTTCTTATACATCAACGCTCACAATCACTGCCGTAACAGGCCCATAATCTTGTATACTCTTATTGGATGAACAATACCGTTTAACTCGCCTTATTGTCCATCTAAAAAAGAGGATCAGTTTATGGTTCCGCTCAAATTGCGACTATTATGGGTGGTATTGTTTGCTGGGGTCCTGGCCTTTGGTGTTATCGATACGGTTACAGCGTTAAGCATTAATACCAATAGTGTTCAATTTAATGGTGTCACTTTGAATGGATACGCTCAAACCTCCTACGGCATACCGGATGCATGGCAGGTGGATGCTTCCGATGTTTCCGAGGGCTGGAATGTTGTTGTCAGCGCTACTGATTTTATAAACGAAAATTCCCGGCATCTCAGTGCTGACAACTTGTATGTCCGTTTGCTTGACGGTAACATTGTGGTGATCAGCGGTGAAAGCGGACCAACTTCCACGCAGACGACCTATGCGGCGATCGGCAGCCAAACCATAAAGATCATCTCGGCGAATGCCGGTTTCGGACAGGGTGTTTACAATCTGACGCCTGATTTTCAGCTCAATATCCCCCCTCAAACATTTGCAGGTACTTATTCAGCAAATCTTACAATATCGGTAGTTGCAGGGCCTTGAAGGTTGCTCTGAAAGACCCTTTTTCAGGATGGAAAAAATGATCAGAAAAGAAACTACTATTAGCGTTATCGAGACTCATCGCAGGAATCCAATTCTTCGTTATTTTTTCAGGCAGGTCTTGCTTCTCATAATTACATTGTCCATATTGCATGGCACGGTATCTGCCCAAGCCAATGACCAGGCTTCCTTCGGGATCAGACCCACCAAAGCGTATGAAGGACGCCCGGAGACCACGGCTTATTTTTCATTTGAATCCGCGGCCGGGACGGTCATCGAGGATGAGGCTTTGATCCTGAACGACGGTCCGGTGCCTGTTGCGTTAAAACTGTTTGCCGCGGACGGCGTGACGGCACAGAACGGCGGTACGTCATTGGTTGCGCCGGGAGATCCCGGCGAGCAGACCGGTGTGTTGGTAAGCGACTGGATCACGCTGCCTTATGATTATTTGGAATTGCAGCCGGGCGAGGATGTCGTTGTGCCATTTTCAATTACTATTCCTCCTGACGCTCCCGCTGGTGATTACGTCGGCGGATTGATGGTTGAAGCGCTTTCAGACTCATCAGAAATCACCAGCGCGGCTGATGACCAGGCTCAATTTACTGTCAACGTAGTCAAACGTGTGGGAGTGGCTGTGGTTATTCAAATCCCCGGCGCTCGGACAAGCGCCCTGGTGGTGGATCGAATTGGCTTTGAGACCCAGGATGAACAAGGCGCAACCTTCGCAGTGAGAGTCAACAATATCGGCAATGTGATGACAAAAGCGCAAGGCAACTTGCTCATCACAGACAAAGACAACAATACATTGTCATCCCTGCCGATCAACATTGAAACGGTTTTGCCCGGTGATGCAACGACTATCTATCTGTTTCAATCCCTTCATCTCGCGGATGGGGATTATCTCATGAACGTGGGATTGATCTATGACGGCGGTACAGCCATTCTGGAAGGTGTTGAATTAAGAATTCGCAACGGTGTGGCCGTGAAAGGTGACGCGGAAACAGTAATACAAAAGCAGACTGAAGCGTCGGCTTCCGTTCAGACGATCCAACCGGTCAACTACTCGTTGGGTGAGTTCTGGATATTTGTCAGGGAATCGCAAGAGATCATCATGGTGATCCTCTTAATTACAGGATTCCTGTTCATCGTGGTAATGGGGCTCTTGATCTGGAGGAGAAAGAAAACGGGGCCTGGCGGTAAACCGAAATAGGTCATTTACCTGAGTTTTGAGACTTTTTTATCCTCGCCCAGACGGAATATAAATGTACCAGGGGCGAGGATATTTTTCCCATGGACCGGGCGTTTTGCATGGCCTTGCGCAGCGATTCGGCGTCGTGGAATTCAGGCAGTTCGGTGTAAACGCGGCCGATCTCTGACTGGTGATGTCCGTCTGATCCGGCGCCTCCGGGCAGCCCGTGCTTGCGGGCAAACTCGAGGGCAAGCCTGTTGTAATCCGCGCTGACCACACGCGCGTTCAACACCTCAATGGCGTCAACTTGCGGGGCCAGCCATTCCAGGGTCTCAAGAGGCCAGCCGGAACGCTGTTGATCGAATGGGTGGGAAATACTGATAAAGGCTCCCTGTGCCTTCAGGCGTGCGAGCGCTTCGGCGGGTTCAAGATGTTTGGGCAGCGGATCGGTGACATAAGCTGCCAGGAATTCACCCTGGGTGGTTTGTACTTCTTCACCGACGATCACCAGATCGGGGGCCAGCTGATAGGCTTCAAGCGCGCCCGCGGTGGTGTTGTGATCCGTAACGACGATCTTGTCCAGTTTACGGCGCCGTGCCGCGTCGATCAACGCCTGAACGGGCGTCAGACTATCGGACGAATGAATTGTATGAGAATGGAAATCAACCTTCAATGATGCGGCCTTCCTGTTGGTAAACACCCAGCTTTTTCCCCGCTACCGACCACAGGATCAGGCCCAGGAGAAAGGTGAACCAAAACGTAGCCAGTCTGAACAGGATGGTCGATACCACGGCTTTTTCAGGCTGGAATTTCAAGAGCAGCGTTAGCGTCACGGCCATGGCTACTTCCATCACACCGAGTCCGCCGGGCAGTCTGCTGGCAATGCTGATCGTGCTGGCGAAGGCAAAAACGAGGATGGCGGTTGCCACTAACTGCAGCGTGGGCTCAAACCCAAGGCCGATCAGGATCGTGAACAAGGCGGCTCCTTCGGTTGCCCATGAAACGATCCCCAGTAAGAAGATGACCAGCATGTTCGGTATTGAAAATAAGGTCGGGTTGGCGTCGATGCACTCGCGCACCTTTGGAATGATGGATTTCAGCACAGGCACTTTGTCGCTCATGCCCGATGGATTGTTTACGGTTCGGGGAAGTTTGAAGTAGATCAACATCCCGATGAATGCAAGGAACAGGATGAGGAATAACGGCCACAGAGCGGGAAATGAGAATGTGCCGATCACCATCAGTACGAAAACGCTCAGCACATCAGAGATTTGGTCCACCATGAAGACGGATACGGCTCGTTCAACGGGCACACCCGATTTCTTGAAAAGCCAGATACCTCGGTATGAGTCGCCGATGTGGGTGGAGGTGACCGATAAAGGCAAACAGGCCAGGAAGAGACTCATTGAATCGAGTGAACTGACGTTGCTGATACCGGAGCGATGCAGGTTGATGGCCTTTTTAAGGAAACGAAGCGTTTGGCTGAGGAAATTAAGCGCAATTGCCAGTGCAAAACCGATCCAGTGAAAAGAGGCCAAAATGCTGCTTACTCTTCTTAAGTTGGCAAGGACAGCCAGTCCGATCAATACTGTGATGCCAAGAAGTAATCCTGGGAGGAGTTGTTTAAAAATGGAACGATCAGCTTTTGCCATCAAGAAACCTCGATGGATTTATTATAAAGCGAAAAAACTTGAATTGTCCATACAGCATTGCAATGTGTGAATGAAATTTCAGACCGACCTTTTGCTGAAATGGTTTGATTTAGTTCTTTTTATCAAATTTGTGTGTAAAGATTTCAAGGTATGGATATCGTAACTTCATCAAAACGAGCCATGATGGATTGATCTTTTTCCATTGACCAGACGATCAAGGCGATGGTCGAATCGAAATCCTGATATTGGTCATAACGGATCGAGAAGACAGTTGCACCATTGACCGCGTAATTAAAGATGGTCGGTCCGCTTTCAGGGCTGCCTTTGACTTCAACAGAAAGTCTGTTGGATTTTTCTGTATAGATCACATAATTATCGTTGGGTAATATTTGTGTGTTATAGAACGTGTAGAAAAGGCCGTTTCTTTGGCATCCAATAACCAAGTAATTTTCTGAAGTCAACAGGAAGTAATTAAAATTATCAGGATCATAAAAATTGGTAATGACCCCGGCCCCTTTGAAAGAGTCGTTTTGAAGCGGCTCCATGCTGATGGAGATTGTGAATTCCTGAGGCAGATCGTCTGTGTTTACCTTTGAATAAACATATCCGGAAACGTTCATGGTTGCGTCAATTTGGTACGCGCCGTCAACAAAATGAAATTCTCTCTGTCCAGATTCAATTGTAGCAGCTTCGACTAGCCACGCCTCTGAGCCGTCAGAAAAAATATCCTGGTAAATGATCGTTTCACCCTCTTCCATGGGTTGACCATCAACAGACTTCCCGCTGATCGGACTGATCCATTCGGTATAAAGATATCCCTGTGCCTGATTGCTTGCACTTTGGGCAAGAAACCAATCGGGGTCCTTTTCTGATTGTCCTAAATTGAAGAGGATGTCGCCGTGGTGGAGTTCTGCTAATTCTTCGCTTTGAATATTATCTTCTGCGCGGAAGTAAGTTCTTTGAGACACAATTTCAAACAAATCTAAATTTGTTTCTTGATACGTTTTATCTGGAATTATCATGCCTTCTTTCTGCTGGTCTTGATCATTTTCATTGTTACATCCACGCAGCAGCATGATGAATAAAACACCGATTGCCAGGAAGATGAGAGAAAACAGCACTCTTCCGATTATTTTTCTTCGTTTCGCCGCCTTGATTTTCCTTGACGGAATGTCAAGCGCCTGACGCTTCTTCAATTCCTGCAGCAGTTTCTCAAGGTCTTTGCGAACGACAGCTTTTTCCGATGTTTCAGAGGCCTTGTCGATCCTGTCAAGATCTACTCCAACCTGTTCAATTAGGGGGATCATTTCCCAGGGAATTTCCGGAAACGGACGTTGAAGATCAAGTGATTTAAGAACGCCGATTTCTGCCTCTACCTTTTTTCGGGGGAGAATCGCCTGGAGTTTTTTATCCAGGAGGAGGATTTCATCCCGGATTTGCTGTTTTATGTCAGATTTGGGCCCCTCGGCCAACTGCTTCAGGTCGTTTTGGATGTCAGTGCGAAAAAGTACCACCTCGTCCAGAGACAATGTTTCCGGCGCAGGATGCTGCAGGGATTTTAATTGTTTACGCATTGTCTCTTTTTCAAGATTGGACAGGTTGACCTCACAAAGATTTCTTTCTTGCTGAAGCCTGTCGAGCCTATCCTTGACCAGGGGTTCAACGGCAGAAGGTTTGAGAATTTCAATGATCTTGTCCAATTCAGCCAGGTCCGCTTTGAAAATTTCCACAGAGTCCTGCCAGCCATCGTCCATTTTGGCCAATTCCAGTCGTAGATTTCGCATGCGCTGCATTATGTCGCATTCAACCAGCCGCAGCAATGAGAGCTGTTGTTGTTCAACCGCAAGCAGCGGGGATTTCCGCGACAGGCTGCGGATTTCCTGACGGGTGGTGTTCAGTTTGATCTCTTCTGTATTAATGGTTTGACTGATTTGAACGCGTTTTAATTCGGTTTTGGTGACATATGTGCTTTCCTTGATGGCGTTATTGGTTCTCTCCGCGGATTCCCGCATCTCTTTGGTCAGTATTTCGATCAGGTTAAGGGTAATTGCACCTTCGCTTCGGTCAACAGCCAGCTTGGAACCACATGAACTGCAGAAGAATGTATCCAGGTTCTCAGGTATTGAGATCGGAGATCCACATGCTACACAGTTCAGTTTGATGATTTTCATAATACGTATTCTCCTGCCTGGCCCATTGAATGATGATCTTCAATTGAAATTTTACATCGATATGAAGTTGAGCGTTACGGTTTATTATCATCTTTGCTTTATTTTCGAGAAAGGGATTATTCATAATTGATTAATAAGAAAGCTCCGCTATAATAAGAGAAATTCTGTCTTATTAATGGTTTGGAGCATTCAGGAGGGTGTTTGTGAAACATAATAACCGCAAGGTTTTAGCAGGTATTGTCATCTTTGCCATAGTCAGCCTGGCTTGTGCGATATCCGTACCCGGCTCGGGAAAAGTTGACAGCATCGCGACTTCGGTGGCTGAAACGGTCAATGCCATGGCCGGCACGGCGGTGGACGAGTTGACGAGCGAGCCTCATGAAATGGACGAGACACCGGCTCCTGAAGCCTCGGTGGAATATCCAATGCGGGTGAGCTTCACGACGCCGGACGGCAGCCTGTATACGTGGCTGGATGGAACCGCAGCGCCGACGTTGTTGGTCGCCAATGAAGACGTTGTCGACTGTATCATTTCACCGGATGGTTCCCTGATCGCCTTTACCAGGGCGTCGGGCTATGTGTTTCTCGCGCTGGAAGTGATCAACGCGGACGGTACAAACAGACGCACGCTGCTCTCTGCCTCACAGGCCGCCGCCATTCTAGGGCCTGAGGGCGCGGTTGGGGCGGAACCGGGCCAACTGGGCTGGATTCCGGGGACGCATACACTTTCCATGAGCGTCAGGCATTATTTTGAAGGCCCCGGCTTGTTTGTCAACCAGAATTTCTTCGTCCTTGATGCAGATACAGGGGTTTTCTCAACACTATTCGATACAGGCAACACTACCTGGCAGTTTGTCTGGACGCCAGATGGTTCAAAGGTGGCTGTATCCAACCCGACCGGCGTTGACATCTACGATGCGTCCGGGGTAAAGATTGCCGGACCCGTTGTCACGCATCCTTTCATCAATACGGCCTCTGAATACGCCTGGACGGCTGACCCGCTCTGGGCGGAAGACGGTTCTTCCCTGATCGTCAGGGTGCCGCCTCAAGATCCCTTCTTTGCCACAGGCAGCGATGCCAACTCCACGATCTGGCGGGTCTCTGCGGATGATTGGTCTGCCGAACAGATCCTTTCAAGTCAAATGCTTTACAACATGCAAGGGGATACCGGTGTTTCACCGGATTTATCGAAGGTGATTTTTCTCAACCAAACGGGAGTTCCGACCGATAATATGTTTAACCTCGTTTTGACGGATCTGGCCGGCAGCAGCGCGGATATCTATGCCACCGGACATTTCCAGGGATCGTTGGCCTGGTCTCCGGATAACAGTCACTTTTTCTACAGTCTTGGAAATATGCCCTCCAGTCAGCCGTATATTGGACAGGTGGGTTCCGCGCCCTCTGCTGTAACTGATTTCAGCAATCCGATGACGGTCAAGTGGATTGATGCCAACCGTTATCTTGTGTCGACCAATGACAGCGGACGGCAGCGCTTGTTGATGGGCACACTCGGAGAACCCACCGGATTGATCTATGATTCGGCGACCTCTTTTACCTCGCAGTATATTGTTTTTTCAGTAAATCGATAAGTGATCATTAATAAAAAAAGGAAACGGGGAGCGCTATCTCCCCGTTTCTTTTGATCTTGACGGATGAAGCATTTTTGAGGTTATAATCCTGAATTAACACTTGTTTGTAAAGTGTAGGAGCTTTGAATGCAAAAACCAATATTCCAACGTATTATCACGGTTGTGATCTTCACATCGTTATTGCTAAGCGCCTGTCAAAGCGCTTTGGCAGATCCGCAAGCAGCTGAAGAAAAAATGCTTACATCGGTAGCACAGACTTTGACTGCCGCGCCCACATTGACCCCCAAACCGACCGCAACCCCCACAATTACACCGACCATTACTCCCACTTCCGCACCGGTGCTTTACGGCCCCACAGATTTTCCGGATAACGTCAATCCGCTGACCGGTGAATTAGTGGAGGACCCTTCCATTTTGGATCGTCGACCGGTTATGGTGAAAGTAGCCAATCAGCTCGCAGCGCGTCCGCATGCAGGGCTGTCAAATGCCGATATCGTATTTGATTATTATATTGGAAGCGGCGGCGACCGTTTTACTGCCCTTTTTTATGGCAAGAATGACAGCAACGTCGGAACTGTTAGGTCTGGGCGTTATGTGGATATTCCCCTTGTGCAAATGTATAACGGTATTCTCGGCATGGTATCTGCCTGGAAGCCTGTATTGGATGATATCCTCGGTACTTTAGGTGGAAGGGTGATCAACACGGAACACTGCAACGATGGTTATGATGCCATTTGTCGTACCGGACCGGTAACCGATGAGACCAATGTGTTTGCCAACACGGAGCAAATGAGCCTGCTCTATGATTCACGAGATGCCGATAACAACGTCCGTCCGAATTTGGACGGCATGGCTTTTGGATCAACGGCACCTTCCGGCGGCGAAACAGCAACCCAGTTCACCATGCACTATGGCAAGAATTACAACCAGCAGTGGAACTACGATGAAACCACCCATAAGTATTTACGCTGGATCGATGACGTGGATGAATTCGGCAATTCTTCGATGATCCCGTTGGTGGACCGCAATACCGGTGAACAACTTGCTTTTTCAAACGTGGTGGTGATCTTTGCCGAATTGGATGTACTCAACGGCGATGCTGATTCTTTGCATAAATATCAATTTGCGCACAAAAATGGGCGGGCACTCGTATGCAGGGACGGGAAGGTATATGAAGTAACCTATTCATCGGAATGGAACGAACCCTTCTCATTCTATGATGAAGACGGGAATCCGTTCAGATTGCAGCCGGGCAATACCTGGATGCACCTGACCGGCCTTGGCTCAAAAGTGGAAGAGCTTTTCCCGGGTCAATGGATGGTTTCACTGCGTATGCCATAGGAAAAAAATCAAAGTAAATTGTAAAGTCCCGAATGCTCTAAACAGAATTCGGGACTTTGAGTTTAAGGGCTTTGTATCAGTTAATTATTCTAATAATTGGCAAGCATGTTTGCCAATTCATCAGGTGATATTACCTTACTGAGCCGCTCAACAAAGCGGATGTTTTCATAAGATCTATTCACGGATTATCCTGACGTCTCGGAATAAAAACCTCTATGAGGCCTCTTTTATTACCTCACCCCCGTACCCCCCTCTCCGACGATAGTCACTTGAATTAATTATTAAGAGTTTTTCCGTCGGAGAGGGGGCAAGCTCAGTTATTTAATTAGGTCAAGTTGTTTAGGGGTGAGGTAAATAATGGTTTAGTCTAATGATTTATTTTGAGATTAACACCAATTATTTGTTCGTTCCTTGAAATTCTTCTTTGAGATCTAAATATCAGCAATTTGGAACGATTAATTGATTCAGGTTTTTGTCGTCAAGCATGTTTGCCAATTCATCAGGTGATATTACCTTACTGAGCCGCTTAACAAAGCGGATGTTTTCCTCTGAAGGGCTGGCCAGAGATCCTCGCAGGAGTATCGCTTCAAGGTCGACATCCCATGCCCCGCGGTAGGTGGAAAGCACGCACCATTCCGCGCAGAAGCCGGTCAGAATGACAGTATCCACGCCACGAGATTTGAGTGTTTCTGCCAGTCCGGTTTTATTGAATGCATTTGAGTAGGTCTTTGTGATCCTTATGTCACCGGGTTCCAACTTGAAATCATCCGGCAGGTCAAACCCTTCGCTTCCAGGGACCAAGCCTTCTTCTTCGTTCATGTTTTGAACGTATACGACAGGCAATTTCTTTTGGTGAAAGAGATCCAAAACCGGAAGGATGACCTGCACGGCAGAAGTCAGAGAGCGAGCGTTGGCTTCGCTCTCTGAATAGAATTGTTTCTGTAGGTCAATGACTACCAGGGCTGGATTCATATAAAGAATTACCGCTTGAAAATGCTCATCCCGATCATTTCCAATAGCGTGGGAATATTGCGAACGGTATCCCGGTCAAATTCTTTAATTTCTTCGTCCAATTCATGGTATGGGATCAAGTAGGGACTGATCTTGTTATCAACGTCTTTAGTCTCACCGTATACCCAACCCGAACTCAGGCGTTCTCTGACCCATTCGTCATGTTCGAATCTGGCAAGATACTCGACCGTTTCTGGCTCGATGCTGTCAATTTTTTCGCCCGGGCTGTCTTTCAGTCGCATTTCACAGTTGATCAGTTCAAGCATCTTGGCAATACTGCGGGCTTGCCGCAAATTGGAATACTTCAACGTTTCCGGGAGGTCGGAAAATCTTGGGTATTTAAGCGGTTGATCGGGGTACATTTCTTTCTGTAATTGGTTATACCTGTCATGAATGGCAATGGCCAATTTTTCAAGGTTTTCAAGCAGCGGACGGGGCAGGGTGGCCTTGTCACGCGCTTCCAATCCGGCAAGCTGGGATAATTGATCTTTCATTTCACAACCAATCGTAATATCCTTTGTAAAAATGGATTTTAAGTCTAACACACTGTTTAGCAATTCCTCTTTGTCTTTCCCAAAACATTCGGAGAAGGGACCACAGGGGACCAGATAAGTGATATCCATGCGTTGATCGTCAACGGCGAAAACCAGATCGCAAATGTGGTTTCGCTGTTTATCAACGATGCCGTAAGCAGTGCGGTTCCATTCCTGCAGTTCATCACACAAAATCAACAGGAACGCGATAGGGTGGCTTTGCGGCGTCATGGCGCCCAATTCGAATGGCGCTTTCATCAGCGCATTCCGATAATAATTGTGCAGCAGGATGGCGCTGGCGCTGTCCAAAATGGGGAAGAAGAAATACTCGGGTTTTTCCTTGCAGCTTTGCAGCAAGTAACCATACCATTTCAAGACAATGATCGCGCTGTAAAAACCATGGTCAATGAATCCGCTCTTGGCCATCACGTTGACGAAGTTATCCAATGTATTCTTTGTCGTTTTCAGGTCTGTCCCCAGCGCCAGATGGATCTTGTGAGCCAGTAGATCGATCGGTTTGAGCAGGTCCACGTAAACACAAGAGTCATATCGTTCGTAATATGATTGAGTGAACCATTTCTTGGGAATGATCTCGGTGATGGAATTCAGTGCGCTAAAGTTGTCAAATTCAAGATGGGGATTGATTCTTGCTTCCTCATCCACTTCCGTAGCCAGGTTTATGAATTTAGTGATCTGCTTTCCGATGATCTCAACCGGGTAACCGATATCGTGGAAAAGCGCGGCTACACCCCAACGGTAGAAAAACTCTTCATGTTTCGTTTCGTAACAATAGGGGTATTGGTTTTTATCAAGGTTGGTTTTGTCAAAGGCCGCGCGGTATTTTACGTTTTGGGTATAGATGCATAAACCCAAAATAAATACGTTCACAGAATGGATGTAGTGATCCCTTTGTTTGTCAATCAAGGTTGCCGCATTTTCTTCATAGCTGCGCAACACGTCCAGCAGATCGATGAAGGTATTTCCTTTGCCCTTGATCGTGATGCGGTAACTGTCGAAGAAAGCCGTGTAAACGGCAAAGGCAGTATCCTTGGTTTCATTTTCCAGGAATTCAAGGATGGATTGTCGCAAAAAGATCTTGTACGAATGTCCGTTTTCGGTATCTTGAAATACTTCAAGCTCGTCGAAGAATTTGTTTGCGTATTTATAGAGATTGTTCATGAGGTCCCTTCCTGATTGTGGCGCAATTCATCTCTGTTATTCTAATTCTTGTTGTGCCATTATTATGATGGTTCGATTAAGTTAACAACAATTTACTTTTTCCTGAATTATGAAATTTTAATGTTCCCTGAACCAGATCGTGCGGCAGGAAAACCGGACTTTCTTTGACCATGTTATCCGCCCGGATCCAGATCCAGGGTTTGCCTGTTTTGTTGAACTTATCCACGACGTCGCCGGTGCCGCCCGGACCCCGTGCTTCCTGTCCGTTCCAGACCGCGATCAGACAATCCATCTCCTGCACAAGAAAATCACCCATGATCTCATAGATGCTTTTTCCTTTTGAATCCGGAAGACGGATCACGTTTTCTGCCTTGTCGATCAAGACCTTGGTTAATCTTTGCTGGTCGTTATTCATGTCTTCGATGTAGCTTTTATCATCGAATGGCAGAATGACAAGCAGAGGAATGCCGCTTTCAAGGGCGCATTGTGCGGTCAGGCTGTCTGCTCCGGCCGCCAACGCGGAATATAGTCCTAGCGTTGTGTTTGAATGATCTTTTTTTATACCTGCCAGAACATCTTCGACGGCTTTCCTGATCAAAGGCTGCTCGCGAAGATATTGGTGCCCGGTGATCCCGATTTTCAAGGTTTTTGGCTGGTCTTGATTTGATAGAGGTTTCAAGTTTTGTGATCCTTGCTTGTTTCAATTTTCATGAAAGAACAAGCGTCAAGTTTTGCTAAGGCTGACAATAAACAAAAGCCTTATTAAGCTTTTTGTTCTATGAGTATTTCCTTGATCCGCTTGATGACTTGCTGCCTTGAAGTGCCCAGGTCGCCGCCCTGTTCTTTGGCGATCTCACTAAACTGCTTGTCGAATTTTTGCATGACGCCCAGCACGGTGGGCGGATGCAACGTAAAGACGGTTTGGCGATGCCCTTCTCCGGCGCGGGGAGAAACAGACTCCGCGCTGAACCAGTCTCCCACCAGGGTTAAGTTACCGCTGCGAGCTTGCCGGCTGACGACCACGCTTACTTTTTCATCGGGCATGGACTCAAGAAAATCGTGTAATATCTCAAGGCGCACATTGGTGGCCGTTCTTCCGTTTCTTTCCAGACAGAAGTCGGGATCGATAATGAGAGAACAGCCGGCCTCACGAGCATGTGATTCCAGCGACAGACGTTCTTCAAGCAGCCGATTGTGGTAATAGGGACTGCGCTTGAAATCTCCATCACGCCTGTCCCAGATCTCGTCGGATATGTCTTTGTCCGGGATCGAGAAGGAGGAAAGTGCCGCTCTCTGGCGCACTCGTCCGAAATTGCCCAGTTCCGTCACAATGCGGCAGTTTTGCGCCAGCAGCTCAGCGCGCCGCTCGGGCCAATCGCTGATCTCAACATTCTGCAGCAAGGTTCCCTTTGGGGAGAGCACAATTTGTTCAAGGTTTATCGCAGTGATTTTTTCGTGTAAATCGACAAGGTCAGGTTGTACCACGACAGCCTGCAGTTGGGCGACCATCTCGCCCGGAACGGCGCCTATGGCTACCGGAAGGATCGGGATATTCAGCGCCGCAGCATAACCGGTTTCCTGGTGCACCCAGGGACGGCTGGCGGAATTCTTCGTGATCAAGGGTAAAAATATATGGGCATGCAGGATCAACTGTTTGATCTCTTCTGTGAAGGCGATGCCCGGACGGATATGTTTGTCCCAGATCGGCACGTATCCGATTCCGCTCAATATTTCCGCAGCCTTTGAGGCCAGTTCGGTGTCTTCGTGTGAGTAAGAGATGAAAATCCGAAGTGGATAGACCATATTAGGCCTTCCCGTCCTTGACTGCCAACGGACCGTCAACGAGAAGGTGACCGGCGATGGCCTCCGCGGCTTGCAGATAGGGGCTGAAGAAATGCAGGTTGGGTTTTCGTGAAATATCCATCAGGTCTGCCAGCCCACCGTGATGCAGCCTGACCCAAATTTGTGTCTCAGGATTCAACTGTAATATTTTGTAGGCAGCTTCAAGATTGACGGCATCCTGGTCGGCAGCCAATAAAACCAGTTTGGCTTTATGGCAGTTGACGCTTTTAAGTGTCTCAATATTGGTCATGTCCGCCTGGATGAAAATCATGCTTTCATCCATCGCGCCGAGTTCCGATGACAGCCCCGGACGGAGGTCAACCAGGACAATGGAATCGTTGGGATGATCCTGTCGGATGCGTTTCACGATGGCTTTGCCCAGTTCGCCGATTCCGCAGATCACAATATGATTGGAGTAAGTTTTTACGACCATCTTGTTCCATTCCTCCCGATTTTTGCCTCTTGCGATGAAAAGCGAAAACACGCGCAAGACACCTTCGCCGATGACGATTGTAGAGAGCAGCGGCAGTAAAAAGGTAAGCAGCGCCGGTATGACGCCGTCTCCGGGTTCGGCCACACGTTCAAGTGCAGACATGAAAAAGCTGTCCACCATCAAGTCCAGCCAGTTGGCCTGAGGGTATGCCCCTGACAGTTTTAATATACCTGCAGCAAAGACAAGCAGCAGGATGAAGACTGCCAGATTCAGCCAGATCGATCTGATGACGATTCTTAGGTCTCGCCAGAGGGTTTTAATATGAAGCATAAGTGTAAGAATATCCGAAGTTAATTTATCCAAGATCAATTATATAAGTTTTCTTTGAATGTGTCTTATTCAATCGTTTACGACAATTCAAAAGCAGGTCTGGAACGCCAGACCTGCTTTTGAACTTACTAGGGAGAGAAGGAAAACTAATTTGCCGGTTTTTCAGCTAAAGTGATGGTCAAGTTTTTTGTTTCTCCACTGCGCAGGATGGTTAGTTTGATTTTCTGTCCTGGTGTGGTGCCGGTCAGGATCTGTTTCAAGTCATCCGCTGAACTGATGGTCTGTTTGTCAACGGCTGTAATAATATCGCCGCCGATCAATACGCGTTTCATGTTGATCAGTACCGGTTTGTAACTTCCGATCAAACCGGCTTCATCCGCAGGACTTCCGGACTGGATTTCCTGTACCAGCGCGCCTTGTTGGTCAGCGGACAGGCCCATTTCTTTGGCGATGTCAGAGGTCAGTGTAATGGATGATATACCAAGCCAACCGGATGACGAAGGGGTCTCGTCGGTTTGAACGATCTGTGTTGATTCATCTTCGTTCCCGTTTGGCCTTGCGATCAAGGTGGCTTCAAATGTTATCTCTTTGCCGTCACGCAGGCCGCTCAGTTTCACGGTTTGTCCCACTTCGGTGCTGCTGGAAAGGTAGGAGATCAGTTCATCCATGGTGGTCAGCGGTTCACCGTCAATGGCTGTAATGATGTCGCCGCCCACGTTGATCTGTTGTCCGTTAATGGTGACAGATTTGTTTCCGCCCTGGACGCCTGCTTCATCCGCGGGGCCGCCCTTGGTGACGTCGATCACCAGAATGCCGCGTTGTTCTTTATCAAAATTCATCTCGTCCGCCATCTCAGAAGTCAGTGTCGTGCCGGTCAAACCCAGGAAGGCATGATCGTAATTCCCGTTAGCGATCAATTCGGGCACAACCTTATTGACAATATTGGAGGGCACTGCGAAACCGATACCCGCGTTCGAACCGGAAGAGGATTCGATGGCCGAGGTGACGCCTACTAACGCGCCCTGATCGTCCACCAGTACGCCGCCTGAGTTGCCGGGGTTGATGGGGGCATCCGTCTGGATGATGTCAGGGATGGTAAATTGTCCTCCGGTGGAGGAAGAGATTTCAGTGGGCAGTGAGCGGCCAAGAGCGCTGATGATACCCACGGTCATGGTATTTTCAAGACCGTATGGATTGCCAATGGCAACGGCCACCTGTCCGACTTTTACACTGTCTGAATCGGTGGTTGTGATCGGGCTCAACTGACCGGAATAATTTTCAAGTTTGATCACGGCCAGGTCGCTGTTCACATCCGTACCGACGATGCTTGCGTCGGCAGTGGTGCCGTCGTAGAACTTCACTTTGATCGTGTCAGCGCCTTCAACCACGTGGTTGTTGGTGACAATGTAGCCTTCTTTATTCCACACAAACCCGGAACCCAGCGCCTGCGTGACCTGTTCAGATTGCTGCTGGTCATTGGGAGTGGTCGGGCTGCCGAAGAAGAACTGGAAACCCGGCATATTCGAGAACAGATCTTCCGGTGAACTTGAGGTGTTCGTTTTGACTTTTTCGGTCACCTGGATGTTGACCACCGACGGATTGACTTTCTCATAGATACTAACCAGTGTATCTTCGTAGTCGGAGAGCCCTCCAAGGCTGGTGGTGATTTGCGCAGTCTGTACGGCTTCTTGTGTCGCCGCTTGTGTGGCTGCTTCAGTCTGGACCGGAGCCTGTGTCGCGGCAGCGGTATCGCTTTGGAAGAGGTTCAGGTTACAGGCGGAAAGCGAAAGCGCCATAATCAGAACGATCGACAGAACGGTTATTTTTCTAGTGTTCATGGTGTTCCTCCTAATCTATTTTCTGGAGGATATCACCGGAGATTCAACCTTGTCTTTATGAGAAGATTATGCACACCTTAAGGGAACCTTAAGGTGTTTTTGAACATCGTAATAGATAATACGTTGGTGTTTATTAACTGGGGGTTTCTTTTGGGACAGGCAGCGTCAATGTAAAAGTACTTCCCTTACCGGCCTGGCTGGTGACTTCCAGTTTGCCGCCGTGCGCTTCGGCCAGGTCCCTGGCGATGGATAAACCCAGCCCCATGCCCTGTTTGATTCGCCGGCCTTGTTCCCCTCTATAGAAAGGCTGAAAAACCTTGTTGATCTCCTCTGCCTGGATGCCGACACCCGTATCCTGGATGGACAGGATCAAGTTATCTGCACTGGCTTCCGCCTTTACACTGATCTTTCCTCCGGGTTTGGTGTACTTTACGGCATTGTTCAATAGATTCCCCACGACCTGCGCCATACGGTCCGCATCCATTTTTATAACGGGCAGGTATGGGGCCAGCTCTTCCTCCCATTTCAGCCCTTTGTCCAGCGCTTCAAGCTTGCTGGATCTCAAGACGCCGGGCAGCCACTCCGTCATTTTAACAGGCTGCAGCTTCAATTCCAGGGCGCCTACGGATTGGTCGTATAGATGCGCCAGGTCGTCCAGCAGATGCTGCAGGCGCAAGGTCTCGGCGTCCATGCCCCGGGTAAGATCCATATAAAGCCTGGCGTCCTTGTCGGCACCATTTTCCAGCGCGCGGATGGCCGAGCGGATGGAGCCCAGGGGGCGTCCCAATTCATGCACCAGGTTGGCCAGCAGCTGCCGCCTCGATTTCTCGTGACTATCCAGTTCGGACACCAGAAAATTGACTGCCTGTGCCTGGGATCGCAGTTCTTCAGGGCCTTTGACTTCCAGCGGATCATGCGTGTGTCCGACCGCCAGGTTGTAGATAGCTTTGGTTACTTTCGTGACGGGTCTGCTGATACCGAAGGCAAGGATGGTGCTGATCAAAATACTGGTCACCAAACCGAGCAGAATGATCAGAAAGATTTGCCAGCGCAATTCATTCAAAATGATATACAGTGATTCGACCCGGTAGGTCAGGCGTACGATGCCGATCACGGAATTGCTGGAATCAAGTACCGGCTCATATACGTCGATGAGCGTCTCTTTAACCCTCAAGATCGAATAGGTAGTCAGGGCGATTTCTTTTCCGTTTTGCGCGCTTTGGACCCCGGCTGGGCTCACCAGCACACTATCAGACGTGTAATCCGCGGGGTCGCTGGAGAAGAGCGGCCTGCCGGCATAATCCAGGAACATCACCTTAATGGAAGGGTCAAGCTGAACCCTTGAGATCATGTGTTCAAAGAGGTAGGGATTTCCCCATAACTCATATTCTGCGGTACTGATCTCGGAGAGCAAGCGGGCATCTCCGATCAGGTTATTGGCGAATTTCGGGATGACGAACCTGGATTCAATGCCGAAGATGAGCAGAACGCCCATGATCGGCATGACGATCAGGAAGGGCAGGATCTGGCTGAAGATCAGGCGTCTTCGAAGTGTACGGAACATCATGCGCCTCCCGTAAATTTATAGCCAACCCCTCTGACGGTCTGGATCAGGGAAGGATGATTCGGGTCTGTCTCGATCTTTTCACGCAGCCAGCGGATGTGCACATAGACAACCTGGGGTTCACCGACATATTCCGCGCCCCACACCTGTGCCAGGATCTCGGCCGTGGATTTTACGTGGTTTGGGTCGCCGGCAAGGAAGTAAAGCAGATCGAATTCCTTGGGGCTTAGTTCCAGCGGCTTTCCGGCCAGGGTGGCCGCATGAGTGACCGGATCGATTGCCAGGTCTCCCGCTGTGATCGAAATCTGTCGGAGCGCTTCGCTCGTCTTTTCAGACCTGCGCAGCACAGCCTTGATGTGGGCGATCAAAACGTCCAGGTCAAAGGGCTTTGTTACGTAATCATCGGCTCCCAGTTCAAGACCGACCACCTCGTCCAGTTCGCGCCTGCGCGCTGTCACGAAGATTACCGGGATTGAAGAAACGGCTTTGATTTGTTTGATGGCGTCCAATCCGTCCATTTCCGGCATGCCGATATCCAGCAAGACCAGGTCAGGCGGTGAGCGGCGTACGATCTCAAGTCCGTCTTCAGCGTTGGCGGCGGTAAATGTCTTGAACCCGGCTTGCTCAAGATTGAAAGCCATGCTGCGGCGCATTAAGGCGTCGTCGTCCACGATCAGGATCTTTTTCATCTCACGAGTATTATACGACGGTACACATGTCGATCTGATGTTTGCTTAACGATTTACACGAAGATAAAGTCTTCTGTAAACCTAGGTCATTCTTTCCCTTCCTTGAGGACTAAAACAATTCCCGAATTCTGTTTGTTAAGAATTCGGGAATCTATAAACTGTAATCAGCTTTTCGCACTTTTTCTTGATCGAAAGAGACTCTTCACGCGCGGGATCAGCGCTCTCATGATCGGACAGCGGTCGTAATATCCGCTGAAAACCACCAGTCCGCCGATCACGATGATCGGGACGGAATGATAGACCAGCCATCCCACCAACAGGACGGCCAACCCAAGGATGGTGCGGATAAGACGGGTAGCCGGTGCGGGTGGCATGATGGCCGGTTTTTCGCCTTTGAGCGTCGATTCAAAGAAGAATTCCAGCATCCCCTGGGTTTGTACCCCGGTTCGGCGCATTATCTCATTTCCGCCGGAAAAACCAAGCACGGTCGGGATACTCATCACATCAATGCTTTCAGCACGTCCGGTGATTCATCCGCGTTGATCTTCAATACGTCCACTTTGCCGTTGTAGTTCTGGCTGACCTGCTTAAAAGCAGGCGCCATGGCCTTACAGGGGGTGCACCATGGAGCCCAAAGGTCCACAATAATGGGTCTGGGGTTGTTCCTGATCTTTCTTTCAAATTCGAGTTTTTTCATTATGTCCTTGCCTCGATGTTGGATTGGTTTCATTTCGGCAAAAAGCGTTTGCCAGTTTCAACTTTAGAGGAATAGATGTTGTAATCGTAAAAAAGTTGCATTGTAACCATTTCGGATTTTTTCAATCTAATAAACAAGAAAACAAAAAGAGGAAAACCATGTCATCCATAATTCCGCCACCTAACAAAATCCCGTTTCTGCTTCGTTTTCCGATTTGGATTGCTGAAAGGATAACCGGCAGGACTATGCTGCCTGCCAGGGTGTTGGCCTGGTATCCGAAGACTGCCGTTGGGGCAGGCGTTCTCGAATCCCTGGTTGCCCATCGAGATGGCAAACTGGACGAAAGGATCTTGAAGATCGTCCGCATCCAGGCGTCTTACGCGGCGGCCTGTCCGTTTTGCATTGACATGAACAGTCATCAATACCGGGAGAAAGAGATCACGGAAGACGAGTACCTAGTCTTGCAGGGGCGCAAACCTCTGGAGGAGGTGGATTCATTTTCAGACCGTGAAAGACTTGCCATGCAATATGCTAAACTTGTTTCCCAGACGCCGTTGCAGTTCCCGGCTGAATTCTTTGAAGAGATAAAGGCGGTTTTCAGTGAACGGGAAATTGTGATTTTAGCCAGTACGGCTGCGCAGGTGAATTATTGGGCTAGGCTGATCCAGGCTCTGGGAATTCCGCCTGCCGGTTTTTCCGAGCATTGTGAATTGCCTGAACCGAAAATTAGTTGAGACAGGGAGGATACATGCACGAACGAAGGTTTGAAGGAAATATTGAGAGACTGCGCAATCCGCAGCGGGTTGCCTTGTTGGAAGTGGAGCGCGTTGTAGATTCTGTTGTAGCCGGATTATCTGATATTCACACACTGTTGGACGTAGGGACAGGAACCGGCTTGTTCGCGGAACAATTTGCTGCCAGGGGGTTGAGTGTGACCGGTCTGGATGTGAATCCGGTGATGCTTTCCGAAGCCCGTAAATTCGTCCCAAACGGAACATTTGAGGAAGGTGTCGCCGAGAGGCTTCCTTTCAAAGATGCTTCCTTTGATGTGATATTTATGGGGTTGGTCCTGCACGAAACAGACTATCTACAAAAAGTTTTTGATGAGGCATACAGGGTAGTGAAGCACCGGTTGGCAATCCTTGAGTGGCCCTATCATGTCCAGGATTTCGGTCCGCCGCTGGAACACCGCTTGTCTTCTGAGCGGATTTCTTATGTTGCGGACAAGTCCGGTTTTATTCAAATGAACAGGGTTGAACTGACAAACCTGGTTCTCTATCTCTACAAAAAATGACAAATTGTTAGTAAATAAAAACAGACTCCCGACTTCTTCGCTCGGGAGTCAACTCGGCCCATACCTCTAAAACAACCAATAATAAACCATTAAGGAATCGTTTCATTTAACAAGAGTAAAAAATATCAGAATTAGTACAATAAATCCCCCAAAATTCAAAATTCGTAATTTCAAAGTAATAAATGATTTGATTTAGTTTTCAGGATTCTGATAAAACCTATTTATCTTTGTCTTTATCTTTATCCTTGTCTTCATCTTTGTTGTGCCCGGGATTATCCGTGTTGGCATTGTTGCTGTTGTTTCCGCTGTTCCCGCTATTTCCATTGTTGTTAGAACTGTTGGAGTTCCCGGAGTTGCCCGAATTATTTGAATTTCCCGAATTATTGGAATTCCCGGCGTTGCCGGAATTTCCGTTTGATTGAGTTGCTTCTGTTGTTATGATCACTTCAGGGGTTGGTGTCGTGCTTTGATCGCCTGAAATGCTGGGTACAAAGGTTATTTCATAATATGGGGTCGGATTCAAGGACATATCGTTATATTGATCAATATCCAACGGTGAAGTCGACAAAATATTATTTTCTGAAACCGATAACGATGTCTGGCCTGCGCGGATGGTCATGTTCCCTGAACTAGAGGTTGAATCTACGCTGCCCTCAACCACATTTGTGCTTACAGAGCCGTCAGGATTGATATCCATTAAGAAGTGTGCCCCGGTGCTCGAAAATGTACCGGCAGAGGTATGTACACTGTAGGAACCCGTCGATTGAGAAGTTTGGTGCTCTATTTTGCCTCTTTTTTGATCGAGCGCAATATCCCACTCGCCTTGCGTTTCGGATAATGAGACCAGTTCAATTTCGGAATTTGAACCTACGATCGCCAATTCTCCGCCAGGGAAGGTCAAGGTGATCTGTGAGTCGTCTGACGTACGGATAGCAGCGTGGATCGGAACCGGTTCACCTGGCGTAACGGTTTTCCACGTTCCGCCGGGATTCACCAACATTTCAACATTTCCAACTACTGTTTCAATGTAACCGGTCACTACGTTGGTGGGATTCAGATTAAAAAGAAAAATGAGGGCAAACAAAGCCAAAATGATATAGCCGATAATAGCCGGGCGAAATGAGAAGGCTGGCCTTGTTCTTTGCCGAATGGGGTATTGATTCCTGAAAGCAAGGACCATTTTCTGATGCGCGGCGGGTGAGGGGGCTTGCCAATGTAAAGTTTGTATTGCCGCAAACAATCGTTTATATTCAGCCAAAGATTCATTGCAGATCTGGCAACCGGATTTGAGATGCATCATCAGCCTGATCTTTGTAGTTGCTTCCATATGATCTTCAAGGAAGTCTACTATTTGCCTTGTAGAATAATGCTGAGTATTATCCATTCGTTTTCAATTCACTATAAATCATCAAAGTTTTCATCGTTACCAGTTCTTACGCAATAAAATCGTCTTTAGTTTTTCAAGGCAGCGCGCGCGCGTTGGTCCGATACTGTTGGGAGAGATTTTCAGCTCCTCTGCAATTTCAGCATATGAAGATCGTTCCTCGCTAAAATATAGCCGCCATAATAATTGATGGCAGGGTTCTCCCAACTCTTTAAACGCAGCTAAAACTTTTTTTGCATCTTCGACACTCAATGCCAGCTTTTCTGGAGACTCGCCGGATGCCATTTCTTCGTTTAATTCTTCAAGTTCGTATTTTTCGCGCCTCCATAACGCCCAACATTCTCTGCGTGTTGTTGTTACCAACCAAGCCCCGAGGCTGTTTGTATTTCGTAGATTTTTTAGCTCTTTCAACCATATCAAACACACATTTTGAAATACTTCATCCGCTTCACCCGGTTTCATTCCAGTCCGCAGAGCAATGGAATAGATCAATTTCTCATAGCGTCCGATCAGAACTTCCCACGCTGACTGGTTGCCAGCGATGCACAGAGAAATTAAATCGGCATCAGGATAGTCGAATATCTTCAAGGCTAAGTCTCAATTCGTTCATTATCTTGTGGATTGTAATAGAACCGCGATTCAGGTTCGGTAATGAATTCCCACGAAGTATTAAATACAAAATCCACAAGTTGAAAGCTCAACTATCCATATAATAAGAGTAACGATGAATAGTTTTCGTACATCTATTATATAGTTCAGTTGGTTTATTGTGATAGATTCAATTGTGCTACAAAAACGGGATTATTGACTATCTATATTAGTATCGGTTTTCGTTTCAGAAAAAATCCCTCTGGTAAAAAATGTGTGAAAGAAAGAACAAAGTGGTCTATAAAGAAAAGCCACTTGACAATCTGTTATGAATTTTCTATTATATAAGTAGTTATATATTGCATTAACCATAGTTACTGGATGTTTCCTGAAAAATCAGGATCTTTTTGCAGGCATTATTATTATTCACACATATGGAAAGGTATGGAAAAATGGACGAATCATTAAAAAGAGTTGTCGTGGTTGGGTCTGGATCGGCCGCATTGACGGCGGCTATTGCAGCCAGCGAATCCGGTCTTGAACCAGTTGTGCTGGAGAGCACCGGCCTTATCGGTGGCTCTTCAGCCATGTCAGGCGGCGGCGCGTGGATTCCCAACAATCCGGTCATGCTGAGAGCCGGGACTCATGACTCTTATGAAGACGCGCGCAAGTATATGGACATCACCATCGGCGAAGTAGGGCCGGCCAGTTCTTCCGAGCGTCGTGATACCTTTCTTCGTGAAGGCCCGAAAATGGTTGAATGGCTGGAAAAACTGGGTTTTCGCTACCATTACGGCAAGGGATACGCAGACTATTATCCTGAACTTCCCGGCGGCAGCGTAAAGGGACGTCTGGTTGAACCGGAACCGTTTGACCTTAAAAAGCTGGGAGACTTGAAAGACAAGATCAATATTTCCTTACCTATCCCGGTCTACACACTCGATGGCGTTCAGATCGCGCTTTCATTCCGCTCGTTTACTGCGTTTCTCAATACGGCCAAGGTGATCGGCATTCGCACACTGGGCAGCACCATCATCGGTAAAAAACTGGCCGGAATCGGCGGCGCTTTGATCGCCCAATTGACCTGGCTGGCACAGCAGCGCTCCATTCCCATTTGGCTCAATTGTCCCATGGTCGAACTGATCCATGAAAATGGGAAGGTACAGGGTGTGGTTGCCATGAAAGACGGCAAACGCACGGAGATTCGCGCCAAAGCCGTTATCCTGGCTGCCGGCGGATTCCCGCACAACAACGAAATGAGACAGAAGTATCATCCTCATCCCATCACCACCGATTGGACGGTGGCGAATGCCGGCAACGTCGGTGATGCCATCCGGGCCGGCATGGATGTCGGTGCTGATACCGCCCTGATGGATGACGCGTGGTGGGGACCTTGTTTCATAGACAGCAAGGGCGCATCCACTTTCATGATCTGGGAACGTTCCTTCCCGTTTTCGATGATCGTAGATAAGACCGGCAAGCGCTTTATGAATGAATCCGCTTCCTATGTTGATTGCGGTCACTGGCAGTATGAACGCAACAAAGAAGTCCCGGCCATTCCCGCCTATTTGATCTTTGACCAGCACCACCACAAATACTACCCTTTTGGGGTCGGGCTTCCGGGTGCGGAACCGAAAGAGTATTTTGAATCCGGCATGATGACCAGGGCAGACACACTTGCAGAACTGGCTGAAAAATCCGGTATTGACCCCGTCGGGCTGGAGGAATCGGTCAAACGCTTTAACCAGTTCGCAATCAACGGCAAAGATGAGGATTTCCATCGCGGTGACAGCGCCTACGATCGCATTTACAGCGATCCGGGCGTCAAACCGAATCCGAACCTGGCGCCCTTGACCAAACCGCCTTTCTATATGGTCAAGGTTTGGCCGGGCGATCTGGGCACAAAGGGCGGACTTCTGACCGACGAATTTGCCCGCGTGCTTGATAAAAAAGGAAAGCCGATTGAAGGGCTGTATGCGGCTGGCAATACGTCCGCATCGGTGATGGGGCATACTTATCCGGGACCCGGTTCGACTATCGGACCTGCCATGGTATTTGGCATGATCGCCGGACGCCATGCAGCCGGAGGCTGACCTGTTTTTCTCCGCGAATTAAAAAAACACGAGGAGGATTGGGATGTTTTTCCAATCCTCCCCGATCGTTATTCAATTTTTTGGATGATGATAAAATGAACCGATAAATTCATCACAAAAGAGAAGATTTGCCATGGAAATTGACCTCGTATTACTTGGTTTGATCAAGTCCAATAAAAAAATTACCGGATATGAATTGAACAGCAACCTGCGCGACTCAAACCGGTATTTTTTGTCAGTTTCTCTTGCATATATTTATCCGACGTTAAAAAAGTTATACCAACGCGGCTTTGTGACCTATACAACAATACCCATCACCAATCGGCCGGGGAAAAAGGTCTATGAGATCACCCCGGAAGGCGAAAAGGCGCTTGACGAGTGGTTGAAGAAACCCATCGAACCGGATATGTATTTCAGCGCTTTTTTACTGAAGATGCAGTTCGCGCCCCTGATGGAAAAACAAACCGTTCTGGAACACATTGACCGTGAAATTGCCCGACAGGTGGACAAGATCGACGATTTGGGCCAACTGCCCAACTGTTTGAGTTCCGGCAAAGTGGATGCCCCCATGGGTGAAGTGTTGATGGATATTTCACTTTTATTGAAAGATACCAATGAATTGCGTATCGATTGGTTGAAAACCTGGCGGGCGCGGGTTGAAGCTCAGGAATGATTGATAGTCAACGATAAAATATATCGCTCTGGTGATTTCACCAGAGCGTTTTTGAACTATCGATTTATAAATGGATCAGCGCTGAATTCTGGCCGATCCGCCCTTGGCAAAGGCTTTGACCTGATCCACGGTCACCATGGTGGTGTCTCCGGGAGTGGTGGTCAACAGCGCGCCGTGCGCCCAGCCTAAATTGACGGCTTGTTGCGGTTCCTCTCCGCTGAGCAGACCGTAGAAAAACCCGGACGCAAATCCGTCACCGCCGCCGACCCGGTCATAGATGTTCAGTTCGCAGGTTGGAGAAAGATAGGTCTTGCCGTCCACCCAGGCCACGGCACCCCAGCTGTGATGATTGGTGGAGTGTACTTCGCGCAGCGTGGTGGCAACGATCTTGACGTTGGGGAATTTATCGACCACCTTATCGATCATGCCGAAAAACGCCGCCGGATCGAGCTTGGATTTGGCCGCAACTTCAGGGCCGGAGATGCCGAGACCCAGTTGCAGGTCTTCTTCGTTGCCGACCAGAACATCCACGTTTTCGACGATGCTGCGCATCACTGAGACGGCTTTTTCCTGTCCACCCCAGATGTTCCAAAGTTTGGCGCGATAATTAAGATCAAATGAAGTCACAGCGCCGGCCGCTTTGGCTGCCTTCATGCCTTCCACGATCAACTCACCTGTGGTTTCCGAGAGGGCCGAAAAGATGCCTCCGCTGTGAAACCAGCGTACGCCGTTTGCGTGGATGGCCTGCCAGTCGATGTCACCGGGTTTGAGCAGGGCGGCTGCTTCGTTGGCGCGGTTATAGAACACCATCGGTCCACGCACGCCGTATCCGCGGTCGCTGTAAACCGTGGCCATGTTCGGACCGTTTACGCCGTTGTGTTTGAAATGCTTGTAGAACGGATGCACACCCATGGCGCGAACGCGTTCGGCGATCAGGTCCCCGATGGGATGATCCACCATTGCAGTGGCAACGGCCGTATTCAGCCCAAAGCAGTCGGCCAGGTTGGCCGCGCAGTTGAACTCTCCGCCGCTTACGTGGATCTTGCATTCACTGGCTTTACGAAAGGGAATAATGCCCGGGTCGAGCCGGTTAACGAGTGCGCCCAATGAAAGAAAGTCTATGTTTCCATCAGGTTTAATAGTGAGACCGGATATCATTTGTATTCTCCTTTAGATGCGGTAACGAGTTGTCTGTCCGCTTAATTTTTTACTGCCATTCTGTGTGAAAAACGCCGTCCCGGTCAACACGCCGGTAGGTGTGCGCGCCGAAATAATCTCTTTGCGCCTGCGTTAAATTGGCGGGCAGACGTTCACTGCGGTAAGCGTCAAAATATGCCAGCGCAGAACTGAACGCCAGGGCGGGGATGCCGCTTTCTGCGGCAAGAGCGACCACTTTTCGCAACGCTGACTGGCGGCTGTTCATTACCTTTGCAAATTCGGGATCCACCATCAAATTCGGCAGATCGGGGTTGCGATTGAAAGCGTCGCGGATATCATTCAGGAATTTTGCCCTGATGATACATCCGCCACGCCAGATCTTGGCGATCTCACCGTAGTTCAGGTGGTAGTCATATTCCTTGCTGGCAAGGCTGAGCATGCCAAAGCCCTGTGCGTATGAGCAGACCTTGGCGGCGTAGAGCGCGTCGCGCACGGTCTTGATGGTCTCTTCACGGTTTCCGTTGATTTCCGGTTCCGGTCCGGTCAGCAGTTTGGCGGCCGCCGTTCTCTCTTCCTTATATGCAGAGATGATACGGCTTTCAACCGCCGCGTTGATGGTCGGGGTTGGAGCGCCGATATCCAGTGCGTTTTGGCTGGTCCATTTGCCCGTGCCCTTTTGTTTGGCTTCATCCAGGATAAGGTCAACAACTTGCTTTCCGGTTTCAGGATCGGTCTTGCCGAAAATATCCGCCGTGATCTCGATAAGGTAAGATTCCAGTTCACCGCCGTTCCAGTCTGAGAATACATCTTTCAATTCGGCGTTTGTCAGTCCCAGTCCGCGGTGCAGCAGGTCGTAAGACTCGGCGATCAACTGCATGTCGCCGTATTCAATGCCGTTGTGCACCATCTTCACGAAGTGTCCGGCGCCGCGCGGACCCATATAGGCAACGCAGGGTTCCCCGTAGGCTTTGGCGGCAATGGCCTCGAAAATGGGTTTTACCAGCTGCCACGCTTCGGGCTGTCCGCCAGGCATGATGGCCGGCCCCCACAGGGCGCCCTGTTCTCCGCCGCTCACGCCTGTGCCGATGTAAATGATGCCCAACTCTTCAAGTTCTTTGGAACGCCGTTCGGTATCCTGAAAGAAGGTGTTGCCCCCGTCGATCAAAAGGTCGCCTTTGGAAAGAACAGGTTTCAGGGACGCAATGGCTCCGTCCACAGGTTTTCCAGCCGGAACCATCATTAAAATACGGCGCGGTAGTTCGAGTGACTCAATGAATTCGTTCAAGGTTCCGCAGGCAAGCAGGTTTTTGTCGGCTGCTTCCTGGTCAAACGCGCTGACTTTCGCAGCATCAAGATCGTAGCCTGCCACCCTGAATCCGTTTCGTTCCATGTTGAGCGCCAGCATCTTGCCCATGACGCCCAGACCCATTACGCCGAAATTCGCTTTTTCCATTTACCACTCCTTTTGTATACCCTGGCGAAGAAACTGCCATTAATAATTACTTTTCATTTCAGCCTGTACAAGATTTCTCCCGCGCGCGGCACCACCAGGATGCCTTCTTCTTCGCGGTCCTGCCACTCTTCAAGTTTCAAGCTGTTCGGATCAAGATAATTCAAGTTCAACCTGGCACAGTCTTCAGACGATATTTTGCTTGCCAAAGTCAATTTAATATTTGGTTTTTCGATACCGTTTTCCATGCGCCCCGATCCACGGAAGTGAGTGGAGTGCGCTAAAACGCCCAGGGGAATATGTTTGAAGCGATCCCAGTTCTGGAGGAAATAGGGCAGAATATGATAACCGATCTCGTAGATGTATTTGCCGTGAGAGTAGCTTACTTCAGACAGGTGCGGCGCGTATACGATAACCTCGCCTCCCATTGCCACGGCAGGTTCCATTTTATACATGGCCTTGGCGCCTGTCCACAACTCATCATACATGGCGGGAGCGCAGGAGATCACTTTCTGGAAGGGTTTCTCACACCAGCGGATGTGCCTTTCCGCCGAAAGGTCCGCGGCAGCGTTCCAGGCGGACAGCGTGTCGCCGATGAACATACCGCTCAAGTCGTGGTTTTCAACCACCAGGGCGATTAAAGTCACGGGAGTGCGCAGGAACTCCGCGGCGGCATGGATCATATCCCTAACCGGGGTGTTCTTGATGCCGATCGTGCCGACCACTCCGGCCAGCGCGCCCAGCCAGTGAGTGGCATTGATCATGTCCGCTCCCGAGATGCCCGGGAAGAGGTACTTGGCGCCGCCGGAAAACCCCACCACCTCGTGCGGGAAGGTCGGTCCAAGGATGATCAAATGGTCATACTCAAGCGCCTTTTTATTAATGAGCACGTCCACCCTGTCCGGCAGGGAAGGGTGCCAGCGTTCACCGGCAATTTGTCTGAACTGGTCCTGTTCGATACTTCCAATACTGGTCAATGCCTGCGGATTCTGCCATTCGTGGTTGAATAACCCAACCTTCGCATATGTGGTACGGTGTTCCTCGGACGAAATCCCCACCAATTTTTCAAGGCTCTCTTCGCTCAGGCCGGGATGCGTTCCAAGGGCGACCATGAAATCCAGTTTACGCGTATCGTCTAAAACAGCACAAATGCATTTAAATAGGAAAGGCAACGGCAGGCTGCGGGTGTGGTCGGGAATCAAGACCAACACACGCTGGTTTGAATACTTGCCTGCGAGCGATTGGTGGATCGTTTGCCGGATCTCGTCATCTGTCAGAAGGTGTCCGGCCGGAGCTATGATCTGGGTTTCAAGCATTGAACGCAAAAATTCCTTCTTAATGAACTGGTTGCGGCTGATTATACGCCGCTGAAAGCAGAAAAACCACCATCTATGGGAACCACAACACCGGTAACGTAGGCTGACGCAGGAGATACAAGCCAGATCAAAGCGCCCAGCAGGTCTTCCGGGACGCCAAACCTGCCCTGTGGCAAATGAGACATGATCGCGTTACCGCGCGGCGTGAGTTCACCGGTATCTTTATCGGTCAGCAAGAAGCGGTTCTGCTCGGTCTTGAAAAATCCGGGAGCGACGGCGTTCACCCTGATCTCCGCGGAAAATTCCTGCGCCATGTAAACTGCCAGCCATTGCGTGAAGTTGCTCACACCGGCTTTGGCCGCAGAATAGGCGGCGATACGGGTTAACGGCCTGAAGGCGTTCATTGAGGAAACGTTGAGGATGACTCCGCTGTTCTGAGCGGTCATGATCCGGCCGAAAACCTGGCTGGGCAGGATGGTGCCCAGCATGTTAAGGTCGAAGACCCAGCGGATGGCTTCTGCGGGAATGTCGAAAAAGGTTTGTTCCGCGCTGGTTGTCGCCTGGGGTTTGTTCCCTCCGGCGCCGTTGACCAATATGTCCACTCTACCAAAGGCATCCATTACCTGATTCGCAGCCGCCTCGATACTTGGTTTTTCGAGGACGTTGCATTCTATGCCGATGGCTCCGTTTCCGATCTCGGAGGCCAGTGCTTCGGCTGATTCTGCCCGCAGGTCGAGCACGGCCACTTTTGCTCCTGCTTCCGCAAGAGCACGGCACATAGCCGCACATAATACACCTGCGCCTCCTGTCACAACGGCTACTTTGTCTTTTATATCAAAAGATACACTCACAGGTTCCTCCTGTAAAAATAGATGTTATTCGGTTCCTAAAAGATTCAAATGCTTCTTGAAATGGGAGATCAGGTTCTCCTGATAGGCATCAGCATTGGTTGTCAGCGCTTCACGGATTTCTATTCCATACTCCATCAGCGCTGATCCAAAAGTAACGTGCAGGATCTCGCGCCCGTGAAAATCTTCCAGTAGTGCCGCAGAAGGTGCAGCACTTATGACCTGCTGCGGATCGGCCGAGACGTGATAACTCAACCGGTCATTATTATATCGTTCAAGACCCAGCTTCCATATTTTTTCAAACAAAACGGGAGTCTTGACAGCTATGGTGCGCAATGCTTCCAGATAGCTTGTTCCGGCGGTTTTGACATGCAGCTTGTCGCCCCAATATTTCACCAGCAGCGGATAAACACTGAATTTATCTGACCCTGAGTGCAGGCTGAGTTTGTACGTATTAAACAGGGCTGTGACAGCCGCATGTTTTACTAGTTCGGCTTCCAGCGCGTCCAGATTACCAATATAGTCCACGCCTTTCTCGAATCTGCCGATAAAACGCGGTGCCAGTGAAGTGAAACGGATGCCTTTTTGTGTCAGTTCATTGGCAATGAAGAAATGTTCCAAAGGAGTGGTGGGGGCGTCCGTTTCATCAATTGATACCTCAAAATCAAAGTCATCCTTCATAGCGGACAGCCGTTCATACATCTTCTCAACGTGCCGGATGGCTTTGCCGTACTTGGCAACTGCTCTTAATAATTTTTCCTTATCGAAAAAGCCGAATCCGCGGTCTTCTGATGCGGCCAAATAATTCGCCTGAAGCTCGGACCAATTGAAATCGGATGTTTTTTGCTCCAATACTGGAAGCGCATCATTATCGGCGGCGTTATCCACGTAGGCGCCCGGATCGATAGTGAAAAAGGTATATCCGGCAGATACGAAAGCCGCCAGATCATCGACTTCTTTGAGGTGATCGGCGTCTGCGCCCCAGGGCAAATCCCAGCCGGCGGCTTCAACCGCGCGTTTGGCGTCGTCCATTACCTGCTGCGGGGTGCGTCCGGTGCGCAAGTTTTCACGCACGGATTGCTGTGCAAAAATTGGTACAAAGGGAGTCCCTTTTACGGCTTCGATGTGACCGGGCGTTGCCAGGCCTAGACGATCTCCGAAACCAAAGGAAGGAGATAAACCAAGTGAGGCTAACATGGAGAATTCTTTCTGCAGGCCGAACCTGCTAATCGTTTAAGTTATAGGCATCCCTGGCTAATCCAACTGCCAGGGCTTGCATCATTTCAAGCCCGTCGTTCAAGCCCACCAGGTGCCGGGCAACGAGGCTGGCTACCCAATTCGCGGACGCGCGCCGCCAAACGTCGTGCCTGGCGGGGATGGAGCAAAAAGCGCGTGTGTCGTCATTAAATCCGCAGGTGTTATACAACCCGGCGGTTTCCATCACCTGGTCAAAATAACGCGCCATGCCGTTGAGACTGTCGTGGAACCACCAGGGCGGTCCCAGTTTTACCGCCGGGTAATGACCGGCCAAGGGAGCCAGTTCACGAGTATAGGCGCTCTCATCGAGGGTGAAGAGGTTCAGCTTCAGCCGTGTGTCATTGCCGTATTTATTCAGCAGCGGCTGCATGTTGCGGGTGAACTCGGTCTGCACGGGGATATCACAGCCTTTGTCCAGACCGAAGCGGGTAAATATAAAATGATTATGATTCCTGAGTGATCCTGGATGAAGCTGCATGACCAGTCCGTCTTCGATGCTCATCCGAGCCATTTCCATCATCATGTGCGCGGTAAAGCGGATGGAGTCTTCGGTACCGGCTTTTCCCGCCAGGGCGCGTTGGAATATCTCAGAGGCCTCACGTTCGCTCATTTCATCAGTCAACGGCGATAGGCAGGCGTGATCGGTGGCAGTGGCCCCCATCGATTTAAAATACTGGCGGCGTTCTTCAAGCGCGCGGATGAAGGTGCCGTAATCGGAAATTTCAAAGCCGCAGGCCTGTCCGAGATCGTAGATGTTCTTGCGCCAGTTGGGGGCGTTCAGGTTGACGACCGCGTCCGGCCTGAAGGTTGGGATGATCCTGCCGTCCCAGCCTGAAGCGCGAATGGCTATGTGGGCATCCAGGTTATCGGATGCTGCGTCGGTGGTGCTTAAGAGGCTGATATTGAACTTCTTGAATAACGCTCTGGGAGAAAATTGGGGCAGGGCAAGCTTTTCAGATATCTCATCGAATAAGGCATCCGCGTTTTGGGTTGAGGGTTTTTCGCAAATGTCAAAAACTTCACTCAATTCATGGGTCAGCCAGATTCCGGAAGGTGTTCCGCGAAACAGGTGGAAGTTCTCACAAAAAAGCCGCCAGATCTTGCGATGGTCTTTTTCGACTTCGCCGCCATCACTGCGCGGAACGCCCAGTGATTCCAAAGAGATGCCTTGAGAATAGAGCATTCTGGTGACGTAATGATCGGGGATGATGAACAGATCGGCAGGTGAACCGAAAGTGGCATTCGCGTTGCTGAACAGGCGCGGGTCAACGTGTCCGTGTGGGCTGATGATCGGAAGGTGGGCTATTGAATCGTAAAGAGTGACTGCGAGCGACCTGGTTTCTGGATCCGCTGGAAAGAAACGTTCAGGGTGCATGGTCTGGTAATTGGATTCAACGGTCATTTATAACCTCCCGACAAGCATTGGTAGATTTATATCATCATATACCATCTGTCGATTTTGTGTTGGCGTTAAAGACGCGGGGCCAAATGACCCCGCGTCTTTGTTTTATCACGTTTGTGTTAGAAATTACTTGACTGCTAAACGTTCGATCAATGCCTGCAGGTTGGCGGCGGCTTCATCAACCGTTGCCTGACCATAACCCACTGATTGGCCAATGAGTGTGAGTTCATTCACAAATTCCTGGTCGTTGGGAAGGTTCGGGCCTTGCGGGATGGTGCGATCGGCGACGGCGTTGTAGATTCTGTAAACTTCAGCGTCAGTCTTGGAGGCACCGACGGAGATGGCTTCGCGCACAGCCGGTGAGCAGGGAATTCCACGATTGGTTTGCAGGATGGCACCGGATACTGAGGTGGTAACAAAGAAGTTAACGAACAGTGCTGCAGCTTCTTTGTTCGCGCTGTCTTTGTTGATGCCAAGATACTGGCTCATTTGGATGATATAAGCTTTTTCGCCACCCTTGGGGAGCGTGGTTGCGCCGAGTGTATCGGTCATAGCTGCCTGGTAACCTGCGAGCTGGTTGCTCCAGATCAAACCGATGGCGGCTTTGCCGGCTACGAGAGCGGAGCTGTCAGTGCCGGTTTCGGAGTAGGCTGCTGTGGTGTCTGCATCGGGGATCAGACCATCGGCGCGCATATCGGCCCACATCTGTAGCCAACTCTTGGCTGAATCAACGGTTGCGTAGGATTTTCCACCGTCATCAGAGGTCCACAGCGGGGTGTCCAATTGCTGATAGTAGAAACTCAAATAATTGGCTTGATTTGTGGAGTTGTCGACGAAGGGTGCAACACCCTCGGGCAGAGCAGCTTTCAGTTCTGCGCCATAGGCGATCATTTCGTCCCAGGTCATGTTGTCTGCCGGGAGTGCAACACCGGCGGCTTCGATCATGGTCTTGTTGTAGGCCAGGATGAGGGTGTTGGTTCCAAGGCTGACAGCATAGAGGTTGCCATCAGCTGCGGTGGCGGGAATGAGCGCGGTCTGATCGAATTCATCAGCGGTGTTGATCATAAGTTGGTTGCCAAGATAGCTGTTAAGGGGTTCAAGGTACTGCTGATAATCAGGCCAGTTGCCGCCGAATTGGATGATGTCGGGAGCATTGTTGGCTGCCAATTGGGTGTCGATGATCGCAAAGTGATCTGAGGTACCGCCGTTGGGTTCGCCCACGACTTTGATCTCGGGATAGGCTTCCTGGAACAATTCGATGACCTGAAGGGTTCTGGCAGCGCGATCGTCATTACCCCACCAGCCCATGCGGATTTCGGCAGGTCCGCCGGTATACGCAGGAAGACCGTCTGAACGGGGTGCGACCGTTGGTTCTGCGACTGGTGCTTCGGTTGCTGCGGGTTCTTCAACGGCTACCGGTGCTTCGGTAGCGGCGGCTGTGCCGCATGCTGAGAGCAGCAGCGCAGTCACTAACAGTACAGAAAATACAGCATAAATCTTCTTCATTTCTATTCCACTCCTTTTAGTAAGTTTTGGCTTTCAAAAATAGTCTTGAATAGTTGCAGCTATCAAACGTCAACTTTTTGCCTTTCATCATTTCATACACAACCTCCTGGTTATGGCTACCCCTTTAAGCCTGTGGTGGAGATGCCCTGAACGAAGTATTTTTGCAGGGAGAAGAACAGGATAAAGAGGGGAATCATGGACAGCGTGGACATTGCCAATGCGCCGCCCCAGTTGGACACTGCACCAGCGTCTCCGACGAAAGTACGCAGTGCTCTGGAAACGCTGAATATAGCTGGATTGGTGAGGTATAAGAGTTGATTGAAAAAGTCGTCCCAGGTCCATAAGAAGGTAAATAACGCGGTGGTCACCAAAGCGGGTGTGGAGAGAGGCACAATGATGCGAAAGAAAACGCCGACTTTACTGCATCCGTCAAGAATAGCCGCTTCTTCAAGCTCTTTTGGCAGACTGCGCATGAATTGAACGAGCAGGAACACGAAGAAAGCATCGGTTGCCAGGAATTTTGGCGCAAGAATGGGAAGATAGGAACCGACCCATCCGAAGTTATTGAACAGGATGTATCGTGGAACGGTTGTAACGTGCCCAGGGAGCATTAAGGTCACCATCATCATGGCAAACAAAATATTCCTGCCGGCAAATTTCAACCGTCCAAAGGCATAAGCCGCCATTGTGCAGGTGATCAGGTTGCCAATAATGGCAACGACACACATGAAGATCGAGTTCAGGAAAAACTTGCCGAAAGAAACTCCGGCATATCCCTTCCAGCCGCTGACGTAGTTTTCCAAGGTAACGGCTTTTGGAATGAGTGAGGGATCACTGAAGATCATATTGTTGGGCTTGAATGAACTGACGATCATCCAGACGATGGGATAGAGCATAACCAACCCAAGGGCGATGATAAAAAGGTGTGTAAAAGAATGGGAAATAATGGTTTTCTTTTTCATATTATTCACCGGCTCCGTAGGATACCCACAAGTTCGATGATTTGAAGATCAGGAAGGTTAATACTCCGATGATGAATAACAGTACCCATGCCATGGCGGAGGCATATCCCATCTCATGGTAAGTCCAGCCTTGCAGGTATAGGTGAAGGGTATAGAACAGTGTGGAGTTAAGCACACCTCCCTTGCCGCCGCCGATGATGTATGCCTGAGTGAACGCCTGGAATGCGGAGATCATCTGCATGACCAGGTTGAACAGGATAACCGGCGAGAGCAGGGGAACGGTAATGGAGAAGAACTGCCTGGTCTTGTTTGCGCCGTCCACACTGGCGGCTTCGTAGTATTCTTCGGGGATCTGCTTCAACCCCGCCAGGAAGATGATCATCGAGGAGCCGAACTGCCAAACCGACAGCAAGACCAGTGTCCATAGCGAGAAATGCGGATTCGTGATCCAGCTTGGAAGGTTGGTAAAACCTATGGTTGCGAGAAGGCCGTTGATGAGGCCGTCTTTTTCGAATAATTTACGCCATAAAACCGCGATCGCTACCGAACCGCCCAGAAGGGTGGGGATGTAATAGATGGCGCGATAGAAAGAAAGTCCGCGCAGCTTCTGGTTCAACAGCATGGCGATGGCAAGTGCGATGACCAGTTTCAGGGGCACGGAAGCGAATACGTAAGTGAAGGTCACGCCCAATGATTTCAGGTAATACGGGTCAACGCGCATCACTTCACCTGTGGCTGTGGTGAAGTCCGAAAGCCCAAACAGGGGGCCGAACATCTTCACGTAGTTGCCAAAACCGATCCACTGGGTGGAATTGGGTTGTGTGAAGTCATAGTCTGTAAATCCAAGCCATAATGAGTAGATCATTGGATAGACGGTTAAGACGAGAAAACCAATGATCCAGGGTGCCAGGAACAAATAGCCAGCGCCATTGCGCCTGAAGAATTTTGCGATGCCGGACTTTTCACGCATAAAGAGTCATCCTTTATTTTTTGATGCAGGCATTCAAAGGTTTTCAACAATACAAATCGATAATGATTGTTTTCGAGCCCTTGTTCCCTATTTCTGATTATTCCAAATGCAGCCCAAAAAAAATGAATTGACAATCAGGCTTGCATCTACTCACAAATTGAAAATGCGACGCCGGCAGTATTCAGACGTTCCTGCCATTCGGCAGACAGCAGACCGTCCGTGAAGAGGCGGCAGATCCTGTCAGGCTGGGCAAAGGTAGTCAGATCCACCTTGCCGAACTTG
>ENA-OSEO01001252-OSEO01001252.1-sediment-metagenome-genome-assembly--contig:-NODE-1252-length-49185-cov-6.619146_pt1 | contig 49185 bp, 43 predicted proteins | sample MGYA00237883_ERZ534232 | MGnify/ENA metagenome assembly ERZ534232 | reverse complement strand
TTTATGCGGCCCTTTGAATGGGGAGCCCAGCCCCATAACAAAAGTGTGGCTAATAATTAACGTTCGCCTTAGTAACTAATTTCCGCGAAGGACTAAAATGGATGGTTTAAAAAAGACCGTCATCGTGACTGGCGGCGCCCAGGGAATAGGCAAAGGCATCTCCAGCTATCTGCTGGAATCGGGCTTTCGGGTAGCAATAGTGGACAAAGATGGGGAGGCCGGCCGCGAATGTCTCGGGGAAATGGACAAGTTCCGGCAGAGCCTGTGTTTCCTTGAAACCGACGTTGCCGATGAAGAGTCGATCATAGACACCATCCGGCAAATCGGGCAAAGATTTAAACATATCCATGGTTTGGTCAACAATGCAGGTATTGCCAATCCTCACTTGTCAAAAATTGAAAAATTGTCCTTGTCAGAGTGGCGGAAAGTAATCGATACCAATCTGACCGGTTGTTTTCTCATGGCAAAACACACCGTACCTTTTTTGAGAAAAACCGGGGGATCTATTGTCAATATGGCCTCAACCCGAGCCCTGCAATCGGAAAAAGACACGGAAGCTTACAGTGCCTCCAAAGGAGGGGTCGTTGCCTTGACCCATGCCATGGCCATCAGTCTTGGCCCGGACATCCGGGTGAACTGCATCAGTCCCGGGTGGATTGAAGTCAGCGAGTGGCAGAAATCCAAATCCATGAAAAAACCGGCGTTGAGAGAAATCGACCACAGACAGCACCCGGTCGGCTTCGTCGGCGAACCCCAGGACATTGCAAAGCTGGTGGAGTTCCTGCTGTCGGACGGCGCCCGGTTCATTACCGGTCAGAATATTATTTCTGACGGCGGCATGACCCGAAAAATGATTTACGAGGAATAACATTTCCGGGTTGAACTCCGCTCCGATCTCCCGTAAGCTCTCAAAACCATTAAAAATTGCTTCCATATGGAGGTTGCCTTTGTCATCAAACCGTTACCCAGTTCACCTCTGCCTGGCGTCCTCCCAACCGATTCCCAACCTTGTGCCTTCCCTGGACCCGGAACTTCGTCCCCAAAAAGTCGTTCTTGTTGTCCCCAGTGAGATGCAGACACCAGCCTTTCACCTGGAAACCGTTTTTAAGGACCAGGGAATTCCCTGCGAACGGCTGGAAATCGTTGATGCCTACGATGCCAACCAGGCGAAACATGTTATCGAAGCCTGCTTGGACAGGTCCGACTGCAGCCAAGTCGCTCTCAATGTCACCGGAGGGACCAAAATCATGGCGCTCGCTGCTCACGCCGTCTTTCTCCGCAGGGGGCTTCCGGTTTTCTTCGTTCATCCCGAAAAGGATGAAATGGTGTGGCTGCACCCACAGAAACCCCCGATCGAAATTCGCGACTGTCTGACCCTGGAAAACTTCCTGCGCGCCCATGGCTTTTATATCCGGACCCTGCAGAGGGAACCGATGAGCCGGGACCTCTTGCAATTTACGAATGAACTAATGGCCGACATCGATCGTTTTGAAAAACCCCTTTCCCTCCTTAACTATCTGGCCGGATCCGCGGAAAAAAACCCCCGTCTCCAGAGCAAACCCTTGCGGCCCCAGGATAGAAACAATCCTGAATTTCTAGATTTTTTAGAGATTTTCAAGAAAAATGCGCTGCTCAGGGTGACAGGCAACCGCATTGAATTCCCGGATGAAAAGACCCGCTTTTTCGTCAATGGCGGATGGTTCGAGCAATACATATTTCATACGGTCCTAAAACTAAAGGAACGCATAAAAATTCGGGATTGTGCCTCGAGTATCGAAATCCATTCCGAAAGCGGCACCCCGAACGAGGTAGATGTCGCTTTTCTGTGGAACAACCGTTTGCACCTGATTGAATGCAAAACCCGCAGGTTTGCGAACCATCGCTCCAATGCCGGGTCGCAAACTCTATACAAAATGGACACATTACGTGATCTGGGAGGCCCTTTGACCCGCTGCCTCCTGGCCAGCTATCAGGAGCTCCCGGCCTGGGATCGGCAGCGGGCCAGGGATCTGAATATCAAGACCCTGGTCGGTCCGGAATTAAGAAATCTTGAATATGAGCTGTTGCAATGGATCACCCGTTGAGGACAACCTTGGCTGCTCCAGCTAGAAATCAATTCCCTTATTTTTTCAGATACTTCGATACCGAAACCCGGGAAGGTTCTTTGAAAGGCGGATTTGGCCTTTACCCTCAAAGACTCCCCATGTAATATTACCGTGCTCGCTCCGTGTGCTTCGCCGAGCTGCGAGTACTGCACAGCGGGCGTCGTTGTGCTTGGCTTGATCTGTCCCGCTTGGCGGATTCGCGGCAAACCCCCAGGATCTTGCGGGGTCAACCCGTTTATTTTGTCAAAAAGCAACTTTTGTCAGCCGGCGCCACAGGTTCCGGCGAACTTTTCGGAGGAGAAAATGACTTACGGAATGACCAGAGACGAAGCTCTTTCGCTGGTACATGACCATTTGAAAAACCCCAACATGATCAAGCACTGTCTCGCTACGGAAGCGGTCATGAAAACCCTTGCGGAAAAACTGGATGAGGACCCTGAAAAGTGGGGCCTGGCAGGTCTCCTTCACGATCTGGATGCCGAAGCGACGGCTGACGACCTCTCCGTCCATACCCATGAAACAGTCAGAATCCTTACGGGAAAGGGGCTCGACGAGGAAATTATCGAAGCCATACGACTTCACAACGAACACGCTCATCCGGAAAAACGCTCCACCCTCTTCCAGCACGCCCTGGCGGCCGGGGAAACCATCACCGGGCTGATCATCGCCACGGCCCTGGTCTATCCGGACAAAAAACTCGCCAGCGTCAAAGCGAAATCGGTCAAAAAACGCTTCAAGGAAAAAGCCTTCGCCGCCGGAGCAAATCGTGAAATTATCGCCGAATGCGAAAAATGCGGCCTGGAGTTGGGCGATTTTTCAGAGCTTTGCCTGAAAGCCATGCAGGAAATATCCGAAGAGCTTGGCCTGTAAAAGTTTTGCGGGGACTTTGGGAGATTGTTTCGCGGAAACAAAAAACAAAAAAGGTTCAACGAGGGTGGGCAAAAGCTGGCTGAGGGGGCCTGCCGGCCCCCTCGCACAAACTGGTTTAAGAAAAGGGGTTTACTTGGGAAAGAGAACTCTGAACAAAAGGGTGATCCATCAATTATTTACAGGGGCTTGGGATAGCAGACCCACTCAGCTTTACCTACTTTTTCCCCACACTTTTCACAGACAAATTTCTGCTCAGAACGATAAACTTTAAGCTGGGCTGCTCCAACGTAGCCTCTTTTTTTAACATGACAGATATGAGGGCAGTCACCTGCTTTGCTACAATCACAATTAAGGGCCATTTTTTCCTCCTTGGTGGATATATCTCTACTTCGGTCGTTTTGGTCTAAACGTTTTTCAAACCTTGTTCTTGGAACCTTGCTCTTGAAACCTTTTGTTACCCCCTTTTCCCTGGCGAGTAAAAATATCATCGACTCACTTTCCTGTCAATACTTTAGAGTGAGCGAAAGACAGAAGTTTTGAAATGCTTCCACTGAAACAAAAAAAATGTAAAATGTCTGAAATAACCAAATGGCTGAAATGCGCTACCCGGGAGGCATGATGGGCGAACTGAAAAAAATTCTCCAGGCTTTTAAAAAAGGTGAAATTTCCGTCGAAGAGGTGGAGCAACAGCTCCACTGGCTCCCTTTCCAGGATGTGGGTGTGGCCCTGGTCGACCACCACCGGGAGCTGCGCCTCGGTTTTCCTGAGGTCCTGTTCGGGGAGGGGAAAAGCCCCGACCAGTTGCTTACCATCATGTCAGCCATGGCTCAAAAGGGGAGCAACATACTGGTCACCAGGCTTTCCAGCGAAAAAGCCGCGTCCCTGAAAAAGGATTTTCCTAACGGCTGCTACGATCCCCTCAGCCGTACCCTGGTGCTGGAGCAGATGGCGATGGAAAAACGCGGCAAGGGGAGAGTGCTGGTTATGTGCGCCGGGACTTCGGACCTTCCCGTGGCGCGGGAAGCGACGATCACCGCCCGCGCATTCGGCAACAGCGTGGAGGAGATTGTCGATGTGGGCGTAGCCGGCCTGCACCGGCTCTTTTCCCAGACTGAGAAACTGCGCCAGGCTTCGGTAATAATTGTCGTGGCAGGGATGGAGGGGGCGCTCCCTTCCGTCGTCGGCGGCTTGGTTCGGGTTCCGGTCATTGCAGTCCCTACCTCCATCGGCTACGGTGCCTCATTCGGAGGCCTGGCCGCCCTGCTTGGCATGCTCAATTCCTGCGCCAGCGGGGTAACCATCGTCAATATCGACAACGGATTCGGCGCCGCCTGCGCCGCCACACGCATCAATCAGAACGGATAAAAATGACCGACACACGCCAAATTCTCTTTCTGGACAGTTTTTCCGGCATCTCCGGCGATATGTTTCTGGGGCTCCTGATCGATCTCGGCGTTAATATCGACGCCATCCGTGAACACCTGAAGGAGCTGGACCTCCCGGGCTGGGAGATTTCAAGCCGGCGCGAAAAACGCCGCGGCATCGAAGGTTGCCGGTTTATCGTTCACTATCAGGAACAGCATCACCATCGCACCTGGGGGGGGATCCGCCGCCTGATTGAAGAGAGCCGGCTGCAGCCCGCCATCCGCGCATGCGCGTTGAAAATCTTTCACCGTATTGCCCGGGCGGAAGCGAAAATTCACGGTGTGGGAGAAGACGAGGTCCACTTTCATGAGGTCGGCGCGATCGACTCGATTATCGATATCGTCGCTGCGGCGGCCGGTATGTTTCTTCTCGGCAATCCCGAAGTGGTTTCGACTCCGCTCCCCTTTTCCACTGGAACGGTTCACTGCGATCACGGCAACTATCCGCTCCCGTCCCCGGCCACCCTGGAAATTCTTCAAGGACTGCCCCTGGTTGACAGCGGCCTGGGCTACGAACTGGTCACACCAACCGGAGCGGCCATTGCCGCCGAGTTTGCCGCTTTCGCTCCATTCCCGGCCATGACCCTCGAAAAAACCGGTTACGGGGTCGGCACCCGGGATATACCAGAGCAACCCAATCTCCTGCGCGGAATTCTGGGTCGCCCGAAGACGCCAGCCCTGGGAAAGGATCGGGTCACGGTCATCGAAAGCCATATCGACGACAGCAACGCCGAGTGGCTTGGCGCCCTGATGGAACGCCTGTTCGAGAACGGCGCCCTCGATGTCTCCTTTTCACCCGTACAGATGAAAAAAAACCGCCCCGGCACCAAAATTACGGTTATCTCGGAACCTCTGGGGGCTCAATCGCTGAGCCGCCTGCTCCTGAGGGAAAGCAGCGCCATAGGGGTCCGTTTTTACAGCACCGAGCGTTTGATGCTGCAGCGGGAAATTCACCGTTTTGTCTCTGCCCTGGGGGAGGTTTCCGTCAAGCTGCTTTCGGAAGGAGGGAACATCCTGCGCATTTCTCCCGAGTACGAGTCCTGCCGCCGCATTGCCCGGCAGCAAGGCATCCCCCTTCCGGAGGTCTATCGTATTGTTACCCAGGAAGCGGACCGGCGATTCCGTTCCCGGAAAAGCTGACCGCCATGCACCGGTTTATCCTCGTTTTTTCCAGTAATTTCGGTTTAGGATATTTCCCCATAGTCCCCGGTACGATAGGCACTCTGGCCGGAATTCCCGCCTTCTTTTTTATGGCCCGCCTTCAGCCCTTCTGGCGGGGAGCGCTTTTGCTGGCCCTGCTCCTGTTTTCTTTCTGGGTCGCGGGAGAAGCGGGAAAGATCTACGGGGTCGCCGACGACAGGCGGATTGTTGTCGACGAACTGGTCGGCTATCTGGTCGGCGTTGCCTGGCTGCCTTTCTCATGGCCAACGGCAGCAGCCGGATTTGTGCTTTTCCGCTTTTTCGATATATTAAAGCCTCCCCCCGTTTCCTGGATCGACCAGAAACTGAAAAACGGCTTCGGGGTTGTTCTGGACGACGTCATGGCCGGAGTCTACACGGCTATGGTTCTTTATCTCGCGCTTCCATGGCTGTAAAGTTTTTAAAGGAGGGAATGTGAAGCCCAGGATTGCGGTCCTGACCATCGGCAATGAACTTCTGGATGGCGACATCGCCGACAGTAACACCCAGCGCATGGCCGAAATCCTCGCCCCGCACGGCTTCCTCCTGCACTGGAGAAGTAGTGTTGGCGACGATTTGGAGGCTATCCGCGAAGCCCTTCTCCATCTCGGCAGGTCGAGCGATGTGGTTATCGTCTCTGGCGGCCTCGGGCCCACCCGGGACGATCTGACGGCCGAAGGGGCGGCGCGGGCTTTTCAGAGACCATTGAAAAAAAATCGCGATGCACTGGAAGTCATCCGTCGTTTTTTTCAAATGCTGGGCCGGGAGATGACTCCACGCCAGGAAAAACAGGCCATGGTCCCTGAAACGGCCAAAATTCTCAACAACGAGCGGGGCAGCGCTCCAGGCTTCGCGCTTCGGCACGAAAAGTGTCTTTTTACCTTTCTGCCGGGTGTGCCCCTGGAGATGGAATTTATGCTTCAAAATTCCGTTCTTCCGCTGTTACAGGAACGCTTTCCAAACGTAACCCCCTGGCACCAGAAGACCTTCAAGGTCTTGGGCCTTCCGGAATCGAGCGCTGAAAGCATGCTGGAATCTCTCGGTCTCCCCGACCTGTTTCAGGTGGGCATCTGTGTTAAATTTCCCTTCGTCCATATCAAGCTCAGCCTCGCGAGCAAAGATGGCATTGACCTCCTCGCCCAGACCGCTGTCCAACTGCGCGCCCTCTACGGTGAAAATCTGGTGGCCGAAGATGATGAAACACTGGCGGGCAATGTCGCCGGACTTTTAATACGCTCAGGCCAGACCCTTTCCCTGGCCGAGTCCTGCACCGGCGGCTGGATCGCCAAAACGCTTACCGATATTCCCGGTTCGTCGGCTTTCCTGGAAAGGGGCGCGGTTTCTTACTCCAACCAGTCCAAAAAAGCATGGCTCCAAGTCCCGGAAGAAATTCTCAGCGGACCTGGAGCGGTCAGCGAAGAGTGCGCCCGAGCCATGGCAAGGGGCATCCGCCGGGCTGCCGGAACCGATCTGGCTCTGGCCGTCACCGGCATCGCCGGGCCGGAAGGAGGGACGCCTCAGAAACCGGTGGGGACCGTTTTTATTGCGCTGGCCGACGCCAAGGAAGAGATAGTGGCTTCTTTCCTTTTTCCCGGCGACCGGGAGAGGGTCCGGTTCAGAACCGCCTGCACGGGCCTCAACCTGTTGCGCTGCCATCTTTTGAAAAATTCATGAAACATCCATACTATTCAGCGCAATGGACTCGCGGCGCTCATGAAAAGGGTTTCTGGCGTCCCGATGGCAACGGTCAAGGCCCATGGCTGGGTTGAGGCAACCCTGACAACGGGTACAGTGCGGCCGCCAGCAGACAAAATAAACAGTTACGAAAATTTTTTACAAATCTTCACATCGCGCGATACAATTGAACTCGATTTTTCGTCGGTTGAAAGGACTGGTCAGTGAAAACCCTGAGAACCTTTCTGGCAGTCCCCTTGGGGAGGGAGATCCTGCGGGCCATTGAGAGCATCCGTCACGATCTGGTTTCCACTCTGCCCGATGTCCGCTGGGTTTCGCCTGAAACCATGCATCTGACCATCAAGTTTTTCGGTGACATTCCCAGCACTGACATTGACAAAATAGAGACGGCTATGCTTTCTCTCGAGAAACAGCTGCACGCATTTGAAACCGATATTTCCGGACTGGGCGCCTTCCCTTCTCTTACCAGGCCCAGGGTCATCTGGCTTGGCGTGCAAAATCAGACGGCTTTCAAGGGGCTCCATTCTGCGGCGGAAAAGGAATTAAGCCGCATCGGTTTCGAACCGGACGAGCGCCCTTTTTCTCCCCATCTCACCCTGGGCCGCGTCAAAAACCCGATTCCTTCGGCGGATAAAATATTGGAAAAATATAGGCATGTTTATTGCGGGAAAATGAAGGCTGACAGGCTGGTGTTGTTTGAAAGTCGTTTAAGCCCCAAGGGAGCTGTTCATTTACCGCTGTTTTCCATCAGTCTCGGAGATTTCCCTCCCAAAGGGTCAGAAAACCGGCTGAAATAACCCCAATCAAAACGAGAGGTCATTTATGGTTGACAATAACCGGGAACAAGCCATCGGCCTGGCCATTAACCAGATTGAAAAACAGTTCGGTAAAGGGAGTATCATGCGCCTCGGTGAGGACGCCGCTCTTCCCGGCGTCAACGCCATTTCCACGGGCAGCCTGAGCCTCGATATCGCCCTGGGCGTCGGTGGCGTACCCCGCGGCCGGATCATTGAAATTTTCGGCCCCGAGTCTTCGGGGAAAACCACCCTGGCTCTGCACATTGCGGCTGAAGCCCAGAAAAAAGGGGGCATTGCGGCTTTTGTCGATGCGGAACACGCGCTGGATATTTCCTATGCCCGCAAGCTCGGCGTTAAAACCGACGATCTCCTGGTTTCCCAGCCCGACACCGGTGAACAGGCCCTCGAAATCGCCGAGGTCCTGGTGCGCAGCGGCGCCATTGATATTCTCGTCGTCGACTCGGTTGCAGCCCTGGTGCCCCGCGCTGAAATCGAAGGTGAAATGGGGGATGCCCATATGGGACTGCAGGCCCGTCTCATGTCCCAGGCGCTCCGAAAACTGACAGGAACGATCAGCAAATCGAACTGTTGCGTCATCTTCATCAACCAGATCAGGATGAAAATCGGCGTCATGTTCGGCAACCCGGAAACCACCACCGGCGGCAACGCCCTCAAATTCTACGCCACGGTGCGCATGGATATCCGCAAAATCGCGGCCCTCAAACAGGGCCAGGACAACATCGGCAGCCGGACGCGGGTCAAGGTGGTAAAAAACAAGGTTGCTCCCCCCTTCAAAGAAGCGGAATTCGACATCATGTACGGTCATGGCATTTCCCGCGAGGGGGATATTGTCGACCTCGGTGTCAGTGCCGATATCATCGAAAAAAGCGGTGCCTGGTTCTCCTACAATGAAGAGAGAATCGGCCAGGGCCGTGAAAACGCCAAGGAATTTTTGAAACAGCATGCGGATACCGCCCGGGAAATCGAAAGCCGGATCCGCCAGAAATTCGGGCTTGAAGCCCCGATGCCCAGCCCTGAAAAGGATTAAAACATGAACCTGTACGACATTCTTTCTACCGGCCTTCAGGCCAAGGCTTCCGACATCCACCTCAAGGCGGGCATTCCGCCGGTTTACCGAATCGACGGCGCGCTCCGGCCGTTGGGCAAAATGCCCCGCATGACGCCTGAAGCGACGCTGAAAATCGCCATTGAAATCATGAATGAGGGACAACGTGAATATTTCGAGGAAAACCATGAGCTGGACCTTGCCTACGGGGTTCCCGGGCTCGGACGTTTCCGTGTCAATATTTTTTCCCAGCGCGGTTCGGTCTCCATGGTCATGCGCTCCATCCCCTTTGGCGTTAAAACCCTCGACGAACTCTTCCTGCCGCCGGTCTTGAAAAAAATCGCCGACAACAGCCGCGGCCTGGTGCTGGTCACGGGAGCCACCGGTACCGGCAAGTCAACCTCGCTGGCCGCCATGATCGACTATGTCAACAACAATCGGACCTCCCATATCGTCACCATTGAGGACCCCATCGAATTCCTGCATCGCGACAAAAAAAGCATTATCAACCAGCGCGAAATCGGTTACGACACCAATAATTTCGGTGTCGCCTTGAAAAGCGCCCTGCGTCAGGACCCGGATGTCATCCTCGTGGGCGAAATGAGGGATGCCGAAACCATCGAAACAGCTCTGACTGCGGCCGAAACCGGCCATCTCGTCTTTTCCACCCTGCATACCGTCGACGCCACCGAAACCGTCAACCGTATCATATCCGTTTTTCCGCCCTACCATCAGCGCCAAATCCGCCTCCAGCTTTCCGGTGTCATCAAGGGGATTATCTCGCAACGCCTGGTTCCCCGTGCCGACGGCGATGGCCGTGTTCCCGCGGTCGAGGTTATGATTGGCACCGCGCGCACCAAGGAACTCATCGACAACAAGGACAAAACCAAAGAGATTAAGGATGCTATTCAGCAGGGTTATGTCTCCTACGGCATGCAGACATTTGACCAATCCCTCATGAGTCTGGTAAAACAGGAATTAATTACTCTGGAGGAAGCTTTGAGGCAGGCCACCAACCCCGAAGACCTCAAACTGAAAATGTCCGGTATTTCCTCGACATCAGACACCAGTTGGGATGATTTTGAACAAGGCCGTGAGGAAGAAGACAACTTGCACGGAGACTTCGGCACCTGAGAGACAAAACACTCTGCAAAAAGCGCTGTCATTCCTGAGCTACAGGGATCACAGCGAGGCTGAACTTGCAAGAAAACTCAGCCGCTGCGGTTTTTTTGCCGATACCGTCACCTGGGCTCTGGAACGATGCCGGGAGTACGGTTACCTGGACGATTACAGGTTCGCCCGGGAAAGGGCTCGCTCCCTGATGACCATGGGCCGTGCCGTTGGCCCTAAACTGATGGAGGACTTACGTAAGCGCGGAATTGAAGAAGGGTTGGCCCGACGTGCCATCCATGAGGCTTCCGGGGACCTCCATGAAACAGATATCCTCAAGGGTGTTTTCGAAAAGCGTTTTTCCGGTTTCAACTTTCAGAAAGCCCGTGACAATGAAAAAAGACGGGTGGTAAACTATTTAATGCGCCGTGGTTTTTCTTTTCCCACGGTTTTGGAGTTTTTAAGGGAGAAAGGTCAAGAACAAAACCATGATGACGGGCAATGAAATTCGCAAACGTTTTTTGCAATACTTCGAGGAAAAACAGCATACCGTGGTCAAATCCTCCCTGCTGATCCCGCACAGCGACCCCACCCTCCTTTTTATCAATGCCGGGATGAATCAGTTCAAGGATGTTTTTCTCGGCCGTGAAAAACGCGACTATGTGCGGGCGGCCAGCTCGCAAAAATGCGTTCGCGCCGGCGGCAAGCACAATGACCTGGAAAACGTGGGGCATACGGCCAGGCATCACACCTTTTTTGAAATGCTCGGCAACTTTTCGTTCGGCGATTACTTCAAGTCTGAAGCGATCCGCCTGGCCTGGGACTTTCTGACCGGAGAAATGGGCCTGCCCCGGGAAAAACTGTGGGCCACGGTTTTCCGTGAAGACGATGAAGCCTATGATATCTGGAAAAATGAGATCAGGGTGCCAGTGGAAAGAATCATCCGCATGGGCGAAAAGGACAATTTCTGGTCCATGGGAGAAACCGGCCCCTGCGGGCCCTGTTCGGAAATCCTCATCGACCAGGGCGAGGCCATGTCCTGCGGCGACAACTGCGGCATCGGCAAATGTGACTGTGACCGCTATCTGGAGCTCTGGAACCTGGTTTTCATGCAGTTCAATCGGGACGAAAAGGGCAACATGACCCCCTTGCCCAAGCCGTCCATCGATACTGGCATGGGGCTGGAACGAATCTCAGCCGTTGTTCAGGGGGTCAAAAGTAATTACGACTGTGACCTCCTGCGCGGCATCATCGCCACCATTGAAAAACTTTCTGGCAAAGCCTACGGATGCGACGAAGAGGACAGCGTTTCTATGCGGGTCATTGCCGATCACAGCCGCGCTGTCGCCTTTCTTATCAGCGATGGGATCCTTCCCAGCAACGAAGGACGGGGATACGTCCTGCGCCGCATCATGCGGCGGGCAGCCCGGCACGCCAAAATGCTCGGCTTCAACGAACCGGTCCTCCACCAAACCTGCCTCGCGGTCATGGACGCCATGAGCGAAGCCTACCCCGAACTGGTGGAAAGGAAAAACTACGTCGCCAAGGTCGTGCTCAACGAGGAGGAAAGATTCCTCCAGACCCTCGACAACGGCCTGCATCTCCTCAACGAGGAAATCGATAAACTGGAAAAACGGCAAAGCCGGGTCTTCTCCGGAGCCGTCGCTTTCCGCCTTTACGACACCTACGGTTTTCCCCTCGACCTGACCGAGGATATTATCGGCGCCAAAGGGCTCTCGGTTGATCATGACGACTTTGAGAAATGCATGGAAGCCCAGCGCGAAAAAGCTCGCGAACACTGGAAAGGTTCCGGCGAGGAGGCGGTGGAGGGCATTTTCAAGGAGCTGGTTGGTGAGGGTCTTCGATCACGTTTCAGCGGCTACCAGACGACGACCGGATCCGGGAAGATACTGGCTCTGGTGAAAGGCGGAAAGTTGGCTGAAAGCGCCAATGAAGGGGACTCTGTTGAAATCATTGTGGACAGCACTCCTTTTTACGGTGAATCCGGCGGCCAGGTTGGCGACCGCGGCGAGATCAGAACCGCCTCGGCGGTCTTCCAAGTCATGGATACCAAAAAACCGGTTCCCGAATTGACCGTCCATAAAGGGAAAGTCCTTTCCGGAGCCATGAAAAAGGGGGATGACATCACTCTCTGTGTCGACCTTGGAAGCCGTCAGGCCACCGCCCTCAATCACACCGCCACCCACATTCTCCAGGCTGCCCTGGTCAAAATTCTCGGTGATCACGTCAAGCAGGCCGGCTCCCTTGTCAGCCCCGAACGGCTGCGTTTCGACTTCACCCATTTTTCGCCTTTGAGCCGCGACGAAATCCGCAGGGTTGAACAAGAGGTGAACGCCCACATCCGCGGCAACTTTGCCGTGGAGACCAATGAAATGACCACTGAGGAAGCCATCAAGGCCGGGGCAACGGCCCTTTTCGGAGAAAAATACGGGGATTCGTCGCGGGTCGTGCAGATGGGCGAATTCAGCATGGAACTCTGCGGCGGCACCCATGCCGAATCATCAGGGAATATCGGTTTCTTCAAAATTCTCCACGAAACCGGCATCGCAGCCGGCGTGCGGCGTATCGAAGCGGTCACCGGCGCCCGGGCCCTTGAGGCTGTCCAGCAGCAGGAGTCCCTTCTGGAAAAAACCGCCGCCCTCCTGAAAAGCGATCCGTCAAACCTCGAGGTCAGGGTCCAGAAGCTTCTGGAGCGCCAGAAGGAACTGGAACGGGAGGTCGAAAAACTCCAGGAAAAGATGGCGGCCAACCAGGCCGGCGATCTTCTGGATAATGTCCGCAACGTGGCAGGGATTAGCCTGCTGGCTGTCAGGGTTCCCGGAGAGCAGGCCAAGACGCTGCGCGACATGGGCGATCAGCTCCGCGACAAACTGAAATCCGGGGTGGTGGTCCTTGGCTGCGAAAACCAGGGGAAGGTCAATCTCCTGGTCAGCGTCACCAAGGATCTGGCCGGCAAAGTCCACGCCGGACAACTGATCAAGGCCCTGGCCGAACAGGTGGGAGGCAAAGGCGGCGGCCGCCCGGATTTTGCCCAGGCCGGCGGAACCAAACCCGAACAGCTGGACGCCACCCTGGATCAGGCTGAAGCGTTTTTGAAAAACATGGTTGAAGCTTCCTGACGGCTCTCATTAGCAAACCCGGCAGGAACCCTTAAATACTCCAAAAAGTCCTTGGAAATTTGGATTTTTTGGAGTATTTTTTTTATTTAGGCCAATTTTCTGTGAGGTTTAGGTAATGTTTGAAGGAACAACCATTCTCTGCGTCCGCAAGGAAAATGTGGTGGCCATTGCCGGCGACGGTCAGGTCACCCTGGGCAATACGGTAATGAAGCACACCGCCAAAAAAATCCGGCGGATGGCGGACAACCGCATCCTTGCCGGCTTCGCCGGGAGCACGGCGGACGCATTCACCCTTTTCGATAAATTCGATGGCAAACTCCAGGAGTTTCAGGGCAACCTGGTGAGGGCGGCCGTCGCCCTGGCCAAGGATTGGCGAACGGACCGGATTCTGCGCCGCCTGGAGGCTCTTCTGATCGTGGCGGATCGCGAAACCACCCTGGTCCTTTCGGGGTCCGGGGACGTCATCGAACCGGACGACGGCCTTGCCGCCATCGGCTCGGGGGGACCCTACGCCCTGGCGGCGGCCCGGGCCTGCTACGACAATCCCGATCTCGATGCCCGCGCAATTGCCGAAAAAGCCATGAAAATCGCCGCCGGCATCTGCATTTACACCAATCATGAAATCGCCGTTGAGACATTATCGTGAATAATTTTACTCCCCGCGAAATCGTATCCGAACTCGATTGTTTTATCGTCGGTCAGAACGCGGCCAAAAGAGCCGTGGCCATCGCCCTGCGCAACCGCTGGCGCCGCCAGCAGGTGGCCCCCGAACTGCGCGATGAAATCGCGCCCAAAAACATCATCATGATCGGCCCCACCGGCGTCGGCAAAACCGAGATCGCCCGGCGGCTCGCCAAGCTCGCCCAAGCGCCGTTCGTCAAAGTCGAAGCCAGCAAATTCACGGAAGTCGGCTACGTCGGCCGCGATGTCGAGAGCATGGTTCGCGACCTTCTCGAACTGGCCATTATCCTGGTCAAGGCAGAGGAAGCCAAAAAAGTGCGGATCAAGGCGGAGGATCTGGCCGAGGAGCGTCTCCTCGATCTCCTTCTTCCAGGCGAAACCAAAAACGCTGATCCCGAAAAACAGGAGAGCCGTGAACATACCCGTGAAAAACTGAAAAAGCTCCTGCGCATGGGTTCCCTCGACGACCGTATGGTTGAAGTGGAATCGCAGGTGTCGAAAATGCCGGTCATGGAAATTTTCACCCCGCAGGGGACCGAAGAGATGGACATCAACATGAAAGAGATGTTCGGGAACCTGTTCCCCAAAAAAACCAAGCGCCGCCCCATGAAGGTATCGGAAGCGCGTGAGATATTGACGGATATGGAGGCCGAAAAACTCGTCGATATGGACAAGGTCACCACCCTGGCCAAGGAGCGCACCGAGCAGACCGGTATCATTTTCATCGACGAGATCGACAAGATCGCCAGCCGTGAGGGGGGGCACGGGCCGGAAGTCTCCCGCGAGGGGGTCCAACGCGACATCCTCCCCATTGTCGAGGGCTGTACCGTCAACACCAAGCACGGCCCGGTGAAGACCGATCATATCCTGTTCATCGCTTCGGGGGCTTTCCACGTCTCCAAACCTTCGGACCTGATCCCCGAGCTTCAGGGGCGCTTCCCCATCCGCGTCGAACTCGAAAAGCTGACCGAGGAGGATTTCGTCCGCATTCTCCAGGAACCCCAGAATGCCCTTCTCCGTCAATACAGGGCCTTGCTGGAAACCGAAAACATCCAATTGACTTTCAAGGAGGACTCGGTGCGGGAAATTGCCAGGGTTGCCGCTCTGGTCAACAATCGCACGGAAAACATCGGCGCCCGCCGGCTGCACACGATCATGGAAAAGCTGCTTGACGAAATTTCATTCAACGCCCCGGAACTTCAGGAAAAAAGCGTGGAAATCGACGCGGCATACGTGCGCGCCCGCCTCGAGGACATTTCCACCAATGAAGACCTGGCCAAGTATATTCTTTAGAAGACTGCCATGGAAAAAATGATCGAAAGGGCAAAGGTCCTCATGGAGGCCCTTCCCTATATCAAAAAATTTTACGGCCGGACCATTGTCATCAAATACGGCGGCAACGCCATGGTCGAGGAGGTCCTCAAGGAAGGCTTCGCCAAGGACGTCATCCTGCTTAAATACATCGGCATGAATCCCGTGATCGTTCATGGCGGCGGCCCCCAGATCGGAAAAGTCCTGAAAAGCATGGGCAAGGAACCGCGCTTCGTCCAGGGCATCCGGGTGACCGACCAGGAGACCATGGACGTGGTGGAAATGGTTCTCGGCGGCAAGATCAACAAGGAGATCGTTGCCAACATCAACCGTTTCGGGGGCCGCGCCATTGGTCTGTCCGGCAAGGACGGCAATCTGATCCAGGGCCGCAAACTCGCCATGAAGGCGATCAATCCCGAGACCCTCACCTCGGAAATCATCGACATCGGTTTGGCTGGCGAGGTCGAAAAGATCGATCCCGAGATCGTCACCCTTATCGACCGGGGAAATTTCATCCCGGTTATCGCGCCGGTCGGATGCGGCCCCAACGGTGAAACCTTCAACATCAACGCCGACCTGGTGGCCGGAGAGGTTGCAGCAGCCCTGAAGGCCGAGAAGCTGATTCTCCTTACCGATGTGGAAGGGGTCAAAAACGCCGAAGGAGCCTTGATCCCGCATCTCAAGGTTCAAGAAATCGACAGATTGATTCAGGACGGCACTATTACGGGCGGCATGATTCCGAAAATCAACTGCTGTCTCCGGGCCCTGGAAAAAGGTGTCCATAAAACTTACATCATCGACGGCCGCGTCCAACATGCCTGCCTTCTGGAAATTTTTACGGACAAAGGCATAGGCACGGAAATAACCCTTGGAGAAACCTCATGACCCAATCCCAGGAATGGATAGCCCGGGCGGATAAGGTTGTTTTCAAAAACTACGGCCGCTACCCCCTTGTCCCGGCAAAAGGCCAAGGGTGCCGCATCTGGGACGTTGACGGCAAATCCTACCTCGACTTTCTCGCCGGGGTCGCCGTCAACAACCTCGGCCACTGTCACCCCAGGGTTGTGGCCGCTCTCCAGGAGCAGGCCGGGCAGCTCCTCCACTGTTCCAACTTCTACCATATCCCCAAGCAGGTGGAGCTCGCGGAATTGCTGTGCGAACATTCCTTCGGCGAGCGGGTTTTCTTCTGCAACTCCGGAGCCGAGGCCAACGAGGCGGCCCTCAAGCTGGTGCGCAAATTCAGCCGCGACCATTACGGCGAAAACCATTTCGAGGTGATCACCGCCCTGGCCTCCTTTCACGGCCGTACCATCGGCACCATCAGCGCCACCGGCCAGGAAAAGGTCCGTACCGGTTTCAGCCCCATCGTGCCGGGCTTCAAATACGTACCGTTTGGCGATATTGCCGCGCTTAAAAACGCCATCAGCCCCAACACCTGCGCGGTCATGCTCGAACCGGTTCAGGGCGAGGGCGGCATCAACATCCCCCCGCCCGGCTATTTACGGGAGGTGCGCGAGGTCTGCGACAATTGCAACCTGCTGCTCATTCTCGACGAGGTCCAATCGGGCTGCGGAAGAACCGGAAAGCTTTTCGCCTACGAACATGAGGGGATGGTTCCCGACATCATGACCCTGGCCAAGGCCCTGGCCGGAGGCCCTCCTATCGGAGCCATGATCGCCACGGACAGGATCGCCGAAACCTTCGTGCCGGGAAGCCACGGCTCGACCTTCGGCGGCAACCCCCTGATGTGTGCCGCTGCCGTTGCCACCATCAGCACCATCCTGGAGGAAGGCGTCCTTGAGAACTGCCGGCAGATGGGCGAATACCTGTGCAGCCGCCTGGAGGATTTAAAACGAAAATATTCCTTCATCAAGGGGATTCGCGGCCGCGGCCTGCTGATCGGCATGGAGCTCGATATCCCGGGGGGAGAGATCGTCAAGCAGGCCATGGAAAAGGGCCTGCTGATCAATTGCACGGCCGGTACGGTCCTGCGTTTCGTGCCGCCCCTAATCGTTACAGGTGAGGAAATTGATGAGGCCCTCAATATCCTCGATCCGATTTTACAGGAGCAGTAAGCACGGGTCTCGTTAAGGCCCTGCTCAAAGCGTTAAACTTGGAAGGGGTTTACATTGAATAAGGATTTCATAAGCATTTCGGACTGGAAGCGGGACGATCTCAAAGAGATCTTTGCCTTGGCTTCCGAATTAAAAAATAAACAGAAAAAGGGGGAACCCCACCCTTTATTAAAGGGCAAGACCCTGGGGATGATCTTCGAGAAAAGCTCAACACGCACCCGGGTTTCTTTTGAGGTCGGCATGTTCCAACTGGGCGGCTCGGCCCTGTTTCTCAGCTCCGGCACCACCCAGCTGGGCCGGGGAGAACCGATTGAAGATACGGCCCGGGTTCTGTCCCGCTATGTCGACGGCATCATGATCCGGACCTTCGCCCAGCAGAATGTGGATGACATGGCCCAATGGGCGGATATCCCGGTCATCAATGGCCTCTCCGATCTTCTCCATCCCTGCCAGGTCATGGCCGATATCTTTACGGTCCTTGAAAACAAGGCGTCCTTTTGTGACCTGACTTATTGCTGGATCGGTGACGGCAACAATATGGCCAACAGCTGGATCAACGCCGCCAGGGTCTTCGGCTTTGAGCTGAGAATTGCGACCCCGAAAGAGTTTCGCCCGGATTCCGTCATCCTGCAGCGCGCCCTGGACGACGGCGCCCGGATTTTCCTGACCGACGATCCTTTTGAAGCCGCCGATAAGGCCCACGTCCTGAACACCGATGTTTGGGCCAGCATGGGCCAGGAGGAAGAAAAGAAAAAACGGGAAAAGGCTTTTCAAAATTTCCAGATCAACCGCGACATTCTTGATGTAGCGGACCCTGATTGTATCGTTCTTCATTGTCTGCCGGCCCATCGCGGTGAGGAAATCACCGCTGAAGTGATCGAGGGACCCCGTTCAAAGGTTTTTGACGAAGCCGAAAATCGCCTGCATGTTCAAAAAGCCATCATGGTCACTCTCATGCGTTGAACAGGCTATGCCGCATGCTGATTACATGCCCCAGTTGTGGGTTTTCCAAAGAAATGTCCGCGGACCGGCTCCCTGCCTACCATGCCTGGGTCACTTGTCCGCAGTGCGATTTCCGTTTTTCCCTGTTTCCCACGGAGGCGACCGATAGTAAGGAGGATAACCTCGACAAGGACGAAGCGGTCCCCGACCCCGCTGCAGAGCCGGAAGACCGGCCGGCAGATCAACCCAAGGCGGGTTTCTGGATTCGGGTGATAGCCGCTCTGGTCGACTCCGTCCTGGTCACCCTCGTTCAATTCTCTCTGGTTTATCTGCTGATCTACGTTCTCGGCCTGACCGACGGCATCACCAGCGGAGACACCAAGGAACTGGTAGCGGGGCTGGCCGGGATATTCAGCACTTTCATCGGCGCCGTATACTATGTCTTTTTTACCGGTTATTGCGGTCAGACCCCTGGGAAAATGGCCCTGCGGGTGAAAGTCATACGCACCAACGGCGAAGAGATAGGCTATGGCCGGGCCATCCTGCGGGAAATATTCGGCAAGTTTGTCTCCGCCATCGTCTTCGGTCTTGGCTATTTATGGGTGGCCTTTGATTCCAAAAAACAGGGCTGGCACGACAAGATAGCCGGAACCTATGTTATAAAACTGCTTTAGCCGTTTAAAAAAATATTTTCATTACTGGCAAGGAGCTGACCATGGCAAAAAAATTCTCCGTCGATAAAGTCGTGCTCGCCTACTCGGGCGGCCTCGATACTTCCATCATTCTCAAATGGCTCATCGAAGAATATGACTGCGAAGTCGTCGCCTTCGCCGCCGACCTGGGGCAGGGTGATGAACTCGATCACATTCCGGACAAGGCCCGCAAAACCGGGGCATCCAAATGCTTTGTCGAGGACTTGCGGGAAGAATTCGTGCGGGATTTCGTTTTTCCCATGTTCCGGGCCAACGCCATTTACGAAGGGCGTTATTTTCTCGGCACCTCCATTGCCCGCCCCCTGATCGCCAAGAAGCAGATGGAGATTGCCGCGGCTGAAGGCGCCGATGCCGTTTCCCACGGCGCCACCGGCAAAGGCAACGACCAGGTGCGTTTTGAGCTCGGTTACTACCATTTCAACCCGGCCATCAAAATCATCTCCCCCTGGCGGGAATGGAACCTCAACAGCCGCGAGGCCCTCATTCAATACGCCAAAAGCCATGACATCAAGGTCCCGGTCTCGAAAAAACGGCCCTGGAGCAGCGACCGCAATCTTCTCCATATCTCCTTTGAGGGCGGCATCCTGGAAGATCCCTGGGCCGAGGCGCCGGAAGAAATGTATGTCCTCTCCCAGGCCCCCGAGAATGCGCCGGACACCCCCGAATACCTGGAAATCGAGTTCCGGCAGGGCAACGCCGTTGCCATCAACGGTGAAATACTGTCGCCGGCGCAACTTCTGGGCAGACTCAACGAAGCGGGCGGCAGGCACGGCATCGGCCGCGTCGACCTCATGGAAAACCGCTTCGTCGGCATGAAAAGCCGCGGCGTCTATGAAACCCCGGGAGGGACCATCCTTGAAGAAGCGCACCGGGCGGTGGAATCCATCACCATGGATCGCGAAGTCATGCATCTGCGGGATGGCCTGGTTCCCAAATACGCCGAAATCATCTACAACGGTTTCTGGTTTGCCCCGGAACGCCTCGCCCTGCAGGCCCTGTTCGACCAGACCCAGACCAGCGTCAACGGCAGGGCCCGGGTCAAGCTTTACAAAGGCCATTGCCGGGTGGTGGGACGCCAATCGGAGACCGATTCCCTGTTCGATCCCGAATATGCCACCTTCGAGGCGGATGACGTCTATAATCAGGCCGATGCCGAAGGCTTCATCAAACTCAATGCCCTGCGCCTGCGCATCCAAAGCATGATGGCGGTTAAGAAATAGAAAACCGCTTAGTATGGCACCCATGAAAAGAGCCGAATGAACCAGAGCGCTGAAGGGGGGCTGGGGGTTCCCTTCCCCTTGTACCGCAGCCGGAGCGGAAGAGAGGTTTTGAGAAAAAGACGGGCAGTCTGTCTGAGCGTTTTTGCGAGTATCTGACCGTCCTCAAAACGTCTCAGGAGCGCCGGGAACCCGCAGGGCAAGGTACGGGGCATCCTTTTCTTTGCTTCTTTCTTTTTGACGTAAAAAGAAAGAAGGTGTCATCCGGGGGCGCAACCCCGGTGTTGCAAACCGGGAAAAATGCTTGGCCCGGCTTTATCTGACGCACACTTGCCGCTTCCGCGACCAGGCTTCGGAAACACTTAACACATAACGAGGGGAAAGCATGAGCGAAAAACCCTGGCAAGGGCGCTTCAGCCAGCCGACGGATAAATTCGTCGAGGAGTTCACTGCCTCCATCGCCTTCGACCAGCGCCTCTACAGCTATGATATCCAGGGCTCCACGGTTCACGCCCGAATGCTGGCCAGGCAGGGCATCATCACAGCCGAAGAAGCCGAGCAGATTACCACCGGCCTCCAGGAAATCCTCACCGAAATCGACAACGGCAGCTTCGAATTCTCCGTGGCCCTTGAAGATATCCACATGAATATCGAAGCACGGTTGATCGAGCGCATCGGCCCGGTGGGCGGCAAGCTCCATACCGCCCGCTCCCGCAACGACCAGGTGGCCCTTGACATCCGCCTCTACCTGCGGGACGAAATCGGCACCCTCGTCGGCCAGCTCCGGCGCCTGTGTCAGGCTCTGATCGAGCAGGCCGAAACCAACCTGGACGTGATCATGCCCGGCTACACCCATCTTCAGACCGCCCAGCCCATCCTTTTCGCCCATCACCTGCTGGCCTACTTCGAGATGTTCCGCCGCGACCATGGACGCCTCAAGGATTGCCTGGAAAGGGTCAATATCCTCCCGCTCGGGGCCGGCGCCCTGGCCGGGACAACCTTCCCCATCGACCGGGAATTCGTGGCCCGGGAGCTCGGCTTCGCCCAAGTAAGCCGCAACAGTCTCGACAGCGTTTCCGACCGGGATTTCGCCATCGAGTTTATCGGCGCCTGTTCACTGCTCATGATGCACCTGTCCCGCTTTTCGGAAGAGATCATTCTCTGGTCGAGTGCCGATTTCAGCTTTATCGAGCTGAGCGATGCCTTCTGCACCGGCAGTTCCATCATGCCGCAGAAGAAAAATCCGGACGTGCCGGAGCTGGTCAGGGGAAAGGCCGGCCGCATCTACGGCAACCTCATGAGTCTTCTGACCCTGATGAAATCACTCCCCCTGGCTTACAACAAGGACATGCAGGAGGACAAGGAACCCCTTTTCGACACCATCGACAACGTCAGGGGCTGCCTCAAGATATTCGCCGACATGATTGCCGAAATGAAGGTCCGCCCCGCCAAAATGCGCGAGGCTGCCGGCCGTGGTTTCTCCACGGCCACCGACATTGCCGACTACCTGGTCCGCAAGGGAATCCCCTTCCGCGATGCCCACGAAGTGGTTGGAAAAGCGGTTCGCTACTGCATCGAGCACGGCAAGGACCTCCCCGGGCTTTCCCTCGACGAATACCGCAACTTTTCGCCGCATATCGACGCCGACATTTACGCTTGCGTCACCCTCGAGGCTTCGGTCAACGCCCGGGCAGCCACGGGTGGGACCGCCACTTCGGCTGTTAAAAAAGAGCTTGAACGAGCCCGACAGGAGCTTCTTCAATGGAATTGAAACTCTCCGGAGGAAACCGCCGTCTCCAGCCCCTACTTCTGGTACTGTTGCTGTTTTTGCTGACGGCCTGTGGGGTAAAGGCCCCGGTAAAACCCCCGCTCCCGCACCTTCCCGAAGCTCCGGGGAGACTGACCATGGGCCAGATCGGTTCTTATTTCCTGGTTTCCTGGACCATTCCCAAAACCTATGAGGACGGCACCCCCCTCAAGGACCTGCAGGGCTTCGATGTCTACAAAACCCGCTACGATCCGGCCGCCGGGTGCCCTGAATGCAACGAATCGAAAGAGGTTTTTCACCACCTCGATCTGGAATTTCTGCGTCAGGCCTCCCGCCAGGGAGATCTGGTTTATTTCCGGGATTTCGACGTCGAACCGGATTGGGGTTATCGTTACAAAGTCGTACCCTTCAACCGCACAGGCCGGGAGGGCAATGCTGCCGTCAGCCAGAAAGTGTTTTTGATTCCTCCCCCGGCCCCGGAAAATCTCCTCGCCAGGACCAGGGAGGGGGTTATCACCCTGGAATGGTCGGCAGTGCCGGCCGAGAAGTCTCAAGCCGGATTCCGGGGCTACAATATCTACCGCCGGGAATCCGGAAGCCCCGCTCCTCTCACCCCGCTCAATGAGGATTACTGGGCCGATAACACCTTTACCGACAGCACGGCTGAAAAAGGCAAGAGCTATGCGTACACCCTGCGGTCCGTCTGGCGGTTCAAAGACCTGATCGTTGAAAGTGGGGATTCCATTCCCGTTTCAGCAACACTTCCGGGCAGCGACTAACCCTCATCGTCAGGGGGCTCTTTCTTCCGCTTGACAGGTCCGACTGAAAGCTTTTTGAAGAATCCGGGCTATGCCCTCTCAAAAAAATATGCTATTTTTTTAAAAATTCTGGGAAAGTCACTTTTACCGGTCGACTAAAATCCCGTTATCCTTTTAATTTTTCAAGGTTTGCCATGAATCATTTTCAGTATGTCGATAACGATCTCTTCTGCGAAAAGGTGGCTGTCAAGGACATCGCCGCCCAGGTCGGGACCCCCTTTTATCTCTATTCCCATGCCACCCTCACACGCCATATCCGCCGCTTTCAGGAAGCTTTCGCGCCGGTTCCGCACCTGGTCTGCTTCTCGGTCAAGGCCAACAGCAACCTTGCGGTTCTGAAGATTTTCATAAACAACGGGGCGGGTCTCGACATCGTCTCCGGAGGCGAGCTCTACCGGGGCCTCAAGGCAGGCTGCAGTGCCGACCGCATCGTCTACTCCGGGGTTGGCAAAAGCGCCCGGGAAATACGGGAGGCCCTGGAAGCCGGCATTCTCATGTTCAATGTCGAATCTCCCCAGGAACTGGAGCAGATCAATGCCATCGCCGGGGAGATGGGAAAGAAAGCCCCTGTCGCCATCCGCGTCAATCCCGATGTCGACCCCCAGACCCATCCCTACATCTCCACCGGCATGAAAAAGGCCAAGTTCGGCATCAACATCCAGGAGGCCGTGCAAGAGTATCGGAAAGCGGCTTCTCTCGCCAATATCGAGGTGATTGGGGTGGACTGCCACATCGGCAGCCAACTGACCAAGATATCGCCGTTCGTGGACGCCATCGAAAAAATTCGCGAACTGGTTGCAACCCTTCAGAAAGAAGGCTTCCGCATCCGCTACCTCGATCTCGGCGGGGGTCTGGGGATCACCTACGCGGATGAGACCCCCCCTGATTTCGGCGAGTACGCTCAGGCCATCATTTCCGCCACCCGCGGTCTGGACGTGACCCTGGTCTTCGAACCGGGCCGGGTCCTGACCGGAAACGCGGGTATTCTGGTCTGCAAGGTCCTTTACACCAAAAAGGGGGAAGCCAAAAACTTTGTCATCAATGACGGTGCCATGAACGATCTCGCCCGTCCCGCACTTTATGGTGCCTTTCAGGGCATCCTGGCCGTTGACCGTTCGCGGCAGGGAACCCTGGTCGCCGACGTGGTCGGGCCGATCTGCGAGTCAGGCGACTTTTTTGCCCGTGACCGGGAAATCCCGGCCTTTCAGCCGGGCGACCTGCTGGCCGTCACCTCGGCCGGGGCCTACGGTTTCACCATGAGTTCCAACTACAACAGCCGTCCGCGGGTACCGGAGATACTCGTCAAGGAAGACCGGATCATGACGGTGCGGGAACGGGAAAACTACGAGGATCTGGTCCACGGGGAATCCATTCCGGACGGTTTGTAACGGCCTGATGCGCTCCCACTTTTTAATTTAAAAAAAACAGCATTTGCGCTGGAAGAGTTCCAAAGGAGGAATGAGATGTTCAGAGGTTCCATGGTTGCCATCATCACGCCGTTCGATGGGGATGGGCGTTTCGATGAAGAGAAGTACCGTCAGCTGATTGAATTTCAGATCGAAAACGGCACCGATGTCATCGTCCCCTGCGGCACCACCGGAGAATCCGCAACCCTCAGTTACGAAGAGCACGATCAGGTCATCAAAGCCTGTATCGAACAGGCCGACAAACGGGTCCCGGTTCTGGCCGGCACCGGTTCCAATGCCACCCAGGAAGCCATTGAAATCAGTAACCACGCCAAGAAAATGGGCGCCGACGGCGTCCTGCTGGTAGCCCCCTATTACAACAAGCCGACCCAGGAGGGTCTCTACCAGCATTACAAAAAAATTGCCGAGAGCGTTGCCATTCCGCAGGTCCTCTATAATGTGCCGGGACGCACGGTCGTCAACATGAGCGCCGAAACCACCATCCGCCTGGCTGAGCTGCCAAATGTCGTAGCCATAAAGGAGGCTTCGGGCAACCTTACCCAGATAAGTCAGATTATCGCCGAGGCCGGCGATAAGATCGACGTGATTTCCGGGGACGATTTTCTTACCTTCCCGATAATGGCCTGCGGCGGCAAGGGGGTTATTTCCGTCACCGCCAACATCATGCCCGGGGAAGTGAAGACCATGGTCACAGCTGTCCAGGAGGGCCGCTGGGACGACGCCCGGACCATCCACCTCAAGATGCTGAACATTCATCAGGCCATGTTCATCGAGAGCAGTCCGACCCCGGTCAAGACAGCCGCTGCTCTGATGGGCAAATGCGAGGCCCACCTCCGCTTGCCGTTGGTTCCTCTTCAGGCGGGAAGCTTGGAAAAGCTCAAAACCATTATGAAACAATACGACCTGATCTAAAACCCTAACCTGGGAAGTCAATCCCATCCGTGGAGAAACGAAAATGATCAAAACGGCTGTAACCGGAGCCGCGGGCCGCATGGGTTGCCGGATTATTCATATCATCAGGGAATCGGGGACCCTCGAATTGGGTGGCGCCGTTGAACTTCCCGGTCATCGCATCGGCGAGGACGCGGGAAGCGTTGCCGGTGGCACCCCTCTCGGCGTCACCCTTTCCGACTCCCTGGAAAAAGCCCTGGCCGACTGTTCAACCCTCATCGATTTCACCTTTCCCGAAGCGACCATGGCAAATCTGGCCACCTGTCAGCGTCTTGGCAGACGTATGGTCATTGGCACTACCGGCCTTTCCCCTGACCAGCGCGAGCAGATCCGGCAGGCAGGAGAAAAGATTCCGGTGGTTTTCGCGCCCAACATGAGTATCGGCGTCAATGTCTGCCTACGGATATTGAAAGACCTGACCCGAATTCTCGGAAGTGACTTTGAGACCGAGATCGTGGAACTCCACCACAACAAAAAAAAGGATGCCCCCTCAGGAACGGCTATTCGCATGGGCGAAGTGATCGCCGAAGCGGCGGGCAAGGATTTTTCCAAAAACGCCGTCTTCAGCCGCCACGGCATGATCGGTGAGCGGAATCCGGGCGAGATCGGCCTGCAGACCGTGCGTGGCGGGGATATCGTCGGCGAGCACACGGTCTACTTCATTGCCAACGGGGAACGCATCGAACTATCCCACCGGGCCATGACCCGCGACATGTTCGCCCGCGGCGCGGTGCGGGCCGCAACCTGGCTGGCGGACAAAGGGCCGGGGCTTTACGATATGCAGGATGTGCTGGATTTCTGACGACGGCTTGGAACAAAGTCCATCTGCGATGTTGCGTTTCCTCTTTCGTCAATGCGGCGTACTGTTGTGTACGCCGCATTCTTCAAGATTCACGCGCCTGGCATCTGAGGCTTTTTTCTGTGCCGTTTTATTAGACGCTATTGGGAAAATCACAGAAAAACTGATTCAATAAGAGTTTTTAAGGGGGTTGACTGGTTTTTTCCCTTCGACGCAGCCGGAACGAAAGGAAGGTTTTGAGAAAAAGACGGGCAGACTGTCTGAGCGGTTTTTGCGAGTTTCTGGCCGTCCTTAAAACCTTCCCGGAGAGGAGGGCATCTGTAGGACAAGTCGCGGGGCGTCCTTTTCTTTGCTTCTTTCTTTTTGACGCAAAAAGAAAGAAGGCGTCGTCCGGGGGCGCAACCCCGAGTTCTTTGTTTAAATTCTGATCATCGCTGAAATTTGAAATTTAATAACAAGGAGGAATTTTTATACAATGGCACGTATCAACGACAGCTACCTGAAACTCAAGGCCGGCTATCTGTTTCCTGAAATCGGCCGTCGCGTCAAAAATTTCGCGGAAGCCAACCCCGACGCCAAAATCATCCGACTGGGCATCGGTGATGTCACCCAGCCCCTGGCACCAGCAGTACTTGAAGCCTTTCATCAGGCGGTGGACGACCTCGGCAAAAGCGGCACCTTCCACGGCTACGGTCCCGAACAGGGTTATGACTTCCTCATCAATGTCATCATCGACAAGGCCTACAAACCCCTCGGCGTCCATTTGAAACCTTCCGAGGTCTTTATTTCCGACGGCTCCAAATGCGATACTGCCAACATTCTCGATATTTTCGATCTTGCCAACAAGGTGGCTCTGGGCGACCCGGTCTACCCGGTCTACAATGACACCAACGTCATGGTCGGCCGCAGCGGCGAGGCCAATGATAAGGGCTACTACGAGGGGCTGGTCTACATGCCGTGCCTTGAGGAAAACGGCTTTCTTCCCGAACTGCCTGAGGAGAAAGTGGACCTCATCTACCTCTGCTCCCCCAATAATCCCACCGGTGCCGTAGCGACCAAAGCCGAGCTGAAAAAATGGGTCGATTTCGCCCTGGAAAACGATGCCGTCATTCTCTATGACGCTGCCTATGAAGCCTTTATCACCCAGGCGGAATATCCCCGTTCCATTTTCGAGGTTGAAGGTGCGGAAAAGTGCGCCATGGAATTCCGCAGCTTTTCCAAAACCGCCGGTTTCACCGGCGTGCGCTGCGCCCTCACCGTGATTCCCGACGGCCTATGCGGCACCGACAGCAAAGGCGAGAAAATACAGCTCAACAAGCTCTGGAATCGCCGCCAGTCGACCAAGTTCAACGGTGTCTCCTACCCCGTCCAGAAAGCCGCGGCGGCGGTTTACTCGGAGGAAGGCTGGAAACAGGTTAAGGAAACCATCGACTATTACATGGGAAATGCCCGCATCATTCTTGACGGTCTCAAGCAGGCCGGCCTCACCGTCTACGGCGGCGTCAACGCTCCCTACATCTGGCTGAAAACACCCCAGGGCCTGAGCAGTTGGAATTTCTTCGACAAGCTTCTCAATGAATGCCACGTCGTCGGCACCCCCGGAAGCGGCTTCGGCCCCAGCGGCGAAGGCTATTTCAGGCTCTCCGCCTTCGGCGACCGGGACAACATTGAAGAGGCGGTGAAGCGCATCATCGCCAACCTCTCCTGATAAAAAGGGCGGTTTTTCAACCGCCCTTTTCCTTTTGAACAAGTCAAATTCAATTGCAGTGATTTAGATTTGATCTGAGGGACGGGGTTCAAGGTATGCCAAGGAGATGTTTGTCGGCCGAGCTATGGGAATCCATTCCCCCGAAAGTCGAGGATCGACCGAGAAAGACCGAAAACCGACGCCTTTGGCTCGGGGGATCAATACCCCCGACAAGGATAGAAACCGGAGGCGGCTGATTCCTGGGCAGCAATTTACTCTAGCGTATTTGGAACTTTCCGCAAATGAGCTGTTGCCCGGTATTTTGATGTGAAATCTTTAAAGGCCCTTCCGATTGCTTCTTCAGAAAGATCTAAAACCCCAGCCACGTTATCTGGAGGTATTTCATGCTCCCATGCATAGAGGAGATGATCCAACTTATCAAATGAAATTCTGAAAAAGAACTCCTGATCGCTCACCGGCAGACTAAACGTGTCCGGGCTGGGTTGACGTTCAATAATTTCCGGGATAACTTCGAGGTAGTCCGAAAGTTGATAGATTTGATTTTTGTACAGATGGGTAAACGGTTCAATATCAGTGCCGCCATCTCCATATTTACAGAAATCTCCTAATAAAAACTCTGTTCGGTTCGTAGTTCCTGCAACCAGGAGATTCCGTCGTTCTGCCTCGGCATACAAATGCAACATCCTGGATCTTATTTTAATATTTGCAAATGAAGTAATTGTTCGAAATTCTTCCAAACTCAACCTCTTTTTCTTGATTTCACCATCGGGCATTTGAACCTGAAGACAATAAAAACTAAAACTGGCCCGTTCTAAGAGGTCGGTAGGAAGCGTTATGTTATATTTAAAACCGGATTTATATTCTGGAACAAGTTTCTGAATAAATTCATCACGCCATTTATACGGAATAACGCTATCAACTGTTGGCGTAATGGAATGCTGACGATATTCTATTCCTAATTGTTTGGCATGTTTTATTGCATATTCACTACTGATTGGATTCGACTCTGATTCAGGAAGAATAAGTCCTATAACTTTTTCTCTTCCTATCGCATGCACTGCAACTGCTGCAACGCAGGCGGAATCAATGCCCCCACTCAATCCGACTATTATCCCCTTTCTATGGAAAACAACATTTAACTGCTCTGTGATAAATTTGGATAATTTATCTAATTCTTGAGCAGGATCAATTTTTAAAACGTCAAGGCTGAAAACCATCAGAAACCTCCGGTCACATTTCTTTTTTTATTGTTTTTTATTTTAAACAAATTTATTAAATATACTATCTTTACCACCGACATATTTTACACAATCTGATCCTTTATTTTCCTCTGTCAATTACAAATCAGAAACCTGCCTCCTCGTCATGGGGTGGTGGCAAACAACGGGCTATAACGGGGATTGGGTTGACCATGGAAAGGGCACAACACCCGGAGGACGACGGTCAAGCGCCCCAGGATGAGGTTATGCGGCCCTTGGAATGGGCGGCCCTGTCCCATCCGCCCAACAGGAAAAAACGAGAAAAAGAGAGAACGCCAACCCTTTTTCAGGGCTCAACGGCAATTTATTACGACTTTTCGAGCCAGAAGGTACTTCAGCTTAATGGGGCAGGCCGAAAGGAAAATTTTCCCTTAGAATTTCTTCCGAAAATCCCCCTTCCCATTTCCCGTCGATAAAAACATCGGTAACCGTGGCGGCAATGAGATGCTGGGTCCAGCTTTCAAAAGACCGCCCCTGGCGGCAGATTAAAACCACCGGGCAGGCGGACAGGGACGGAATCTCTTCAAAAACGAAGCGCCCCCACAATTCAGGCATGTCCTGAAGCGGGGCGACATTTGCAAAATGAGGAAAGGAACTGGATAAAACGGGCGAAAAATCACGCGGCAACAGATTGAGGCCAAACTCTTCCGGAACTTCCCAGTCCTCCCCGGTTTCCGGCTTCTGCACAGCGACGGTCACCCTGGCATCGTCCGATTCCAGACTGAACCAGGATGTGCCTGCAAGAGCGGCCTCCCCGGACGCCAGGCGAAAAACGATGAAGGCGTTAGGAGGCGAAAAGAGCGGCGAGGCAGACAAAAATATTTTCATGAGTCAACCTTACGGGAAAAGCCTTATAAGGCGCTGTAGCCATAATCAAACCATAGCATAAACAATTCCCTTTTTAGACGTGGGAACAGATGAATTTATTTAATCCAGGATGACATATGGATATTACGGTTCTATAATGAGGCAAATATCCGGGCTAAATGCCGTTGATTGAAAGGCAATTCCTTCCCCCATGGGCACACCAGCCCCGATTAACGTTGAGGCAACAATGGAACTCGCTTTCAAGCTCAAATACCTGGAGGAGTTCATCCGCAAGGAAGAGAAAGTCATGGTCTGCTTTTCCGGGGGTGTCGATTCGAGCCTGCTCCTCTACCTCTGCAGGGAACATCTCGGCCCGGACAAGGTTGTTGCCTTGACCATCCTCTCCAGCGCCTCGCCCCCCGGGGAAATTGACGATTGCCGCGCCCTGGCTCGCCGCTTCGAAGTCCAACACCTGGTCCTCGAAAATGATATTCTCAGCGTCCCCGAGGTGGCTTCAGGGGATCCCCGCCGCTGCTACTTCTGCAAAAGAGAGCTTTGCCGATTGGCCTGGCAAGAGGCCAAAAAAAGAGGCATCGAAACGATCTTTGAAGGCTCCAATGCCGACGATCTGAAGGATTACCGGCCCGGATACGAGGCTGTAAAGGAATTTCGCCTCGCCTCTCCCCTTCTCGCCGCAGGGCTGACTAAAGCGGAGGTCCGCGAGGCCAGCCGGACATTGGATCTCCCGACTGCGGAGCGGCCCGCCCTCGCCTGCCTGGTGACCCGGTTTCCCTACGGCACCCCCATCACCAGGGAAGACCTCCTCCGGGTCAGGGCCTGTGAAGCCTATCTGCTTGAACTCGGATTTCAGAATTTCCGCGTCCGCTGTCACGGCACGACCGCCCGGATCGAAGTACCGCCCGCGGACATTTCCCGATTTTCCGACCCTGCCCTGCGCGTAAAAATTGTAACCCGCTTTAAAAAGGAGGGGTTTGCTTTTGTGGCTCTGGACCTGGAAGGTTATCGGACCGGAAGCCTGAATGAAACATTGAAAACCTTATGAAAAATCAAAGACAACTCATTGAAGGAGGCGACATGCGGCGTGGAAGTGCTCTGATTGCAGTCTGTTTTGCCGCCGGTCTGGTTGGCGCCCTGTTCAACAGCGGCGCCCTCTGGCTTTCGGTCAAAAGCCAGCTGACCGCTTTTGCCGGGGTGGGTATCAATCCCAACTTCAGCCTGGAGTGGCTTTACCCCCGCCTGGTCTGGGGCGGGATCTGGGGCCTGGCCTATTACCTCACCGTGGGGCATCGCCAAGCCCGCCGTCGCTGGGTCCGCAAAGGGCTATGGGTCAGCCTTCTGCCGACCGCGGTCCAGCTTTTTTTCATCTTCCCATATCAAAACGGCCAGGGCCTTCTCGGCTTGAGCCTCGGCAACCTGACCCCGGTTTTTGTCCTGGCCTATAATCTCATCTGGGGATTCACCACCGGCTTTTTCACCCGCCTGCTATGGGGCAAGGAATGAACTTTCCCCGGGCATTTCTCCCCCGCCATATTCCTTTATTCGTGGTTCTCCTTCTCCTGGTTGCTCCAGCCCGGGCGGAAGAGTTTTCCGGAAAGGTTGACTGGGTTTACGACGGGGACACCATCCGCGTAAGGAATATCGGCAAAGTGCGGCTCCTCGGCATCGATGCGCCGGAGACGGAAGATTCCCCCAAAGACGATTATTACCTGAGGCAGGGCGTAGCCAAGGACCGCCTGCGCAGCGTCGCCGCCCAGGCCACCCGCTTCATTATCCGCCATGCCAAAAAACAAACCGTCCGCCTGGAAACCGGCGCAGGGGAAAAGCGGGACGATTACGGACGGCTGCTGGCCCTGGTTTACCTGCCGGACGGAAGCCTCCTCAACCTCATGCTGGTGGAAAACGGCCTGGCGGCGGTTTATAGGCGCTTTGATTTCGACCTGCGGGAGAACTTCCTCGAAACCGAGAAAGAGGCGCAAAAAAACAGAAAAGGCCTTTGGGAAAAATGAAACGGCTTTTTCTCAAGCTCATACTCAGAGTCGTCTTCCTGGGCTTGTCCCTGTTTCTGGCCGCCGGTATAGCCCTGTGGTTGACCCTGCCGGATGTCACGGCACTGACCAACCGCAAGGCGACCCTGACGATCCCGGTCCGGGACTGGAAGGGCCGCGAACACAGTTTTCTTCTTGGCCCTAAAAACCCCGCCTGGACCCCTCTCAAAGAAGTTCCGGTAACTATGAAGTGGGCTGTTATCGTGGCTGAGGACGCCAATTTTTTCGAACACCAGGGAATCGATATCGACGCCATGAAAGAAGCCCTGAAATACGATCTTCAGCATAAGCGTCTTGCCCGCGGCGCCTCGACCATCACCCAGCAGTTAGCCAAGAATATTTATTTGTCTCGAGAAAAATCCTTGCTTCGCAAAGCCAGGGAAATTCTCCTCGCCACCAGCATCGAGCGCAAACTGACCAAAGGGCGGATTCTGGAACTCTACCTCAACCTGGTGGAACTTGGCCCGCTGGTTCACGGCATCGGTCACGGCGCCAGGTACCATTTCGCCAAACCGGCTTCGGAACTGACCCCGGCTGAATGTGCCACCCTGGCCGCCATTCTTCCCGGCCCGCGGGTTGCCTACAACCCCCAGATCAAACCCCTCAAGGTCCGCAAGCGTGCCGCCCGCATCCTGACCCTGCTGCGCGGACGCCATATTTTGTCGGATCGGGAATATAGCTTGGCCCTGGCCCAGCTCGAAGGGCGTCCCGTCGATCCGGAGGAGCCCAAAATGGAAGATAACGGCGATAAACTGGAAGCTCCCGACCTCCGCGAAGAACCGGAAAGTCCGGCTGGTGAAAAATCCTCCAAAGGCTGACTGTCACCCCCTTCGCCGTTGCCGGAACGACAGCGAGTTCCTGCCCGCCCCCAGAACGAACGTGAAGCAACGGGACCCCTTAGAGCAAGTCGTCGGGTGGCCTTTCCTTTGATTCTTTCTTTTTCAGGTTAATAGAAAGAATGCGTCGTTGGGGGGACGGGGCAACCCCGGACCCTAAATCGGGGAAAGTGACAGAAGAAAACCTCCACACTTGAACGGCGGAACCTTTAAACATAAACAGGTCAAACCGGCCTGGAATGTAAACCTTTTCACATACTCCTGAATCAGGGGATGGTTCCTGTCATTTTTTGAGCTGATCGCGGACAAAATTCAAGGTCCCGCCAGCCAGCAGATTGCGGCGCTCCCGATCCGACACCTCCAGAGATGTCATGATCGTCTTGCCCTCCATCTGGACCGGTATCTGCTTTTCACCATTTCTGAGCATAGCTTTGATTTCATCAATCCGGATCCGCACTCCGGGCCGCAGCAACTCGTAATCTTCCGGATTGACGAGGGTCAGGGGGAGGATCCCGAAATTGCAGAGATTGGCCTTGTGGATGCGGGCAAAGCTTTTGACGATTTTCGCCCTGACCCCAAGATAGCGCGGCGCCAGGGCGGCATGTTCGCGGCTCGATCCCTGGCCGTAGTTTTCACCTCCGACAACGAAGACCGCGGCCCGATCCTGGCATTTGGCATAAAAATCCGGGTCCATCTGGTAAAAAACATAGCGGCTGATAGCTTCGATGTTGGAGCGCAAAGGCAAAACCTTGTTGCCGGCCGGCATGATCGTGTCGGTGGAAACGTTGTCACCGACGCGGAGGATGACCTCACCCGTCAGGGTTTCCGGCATGACGCCCAGGGGGGGGAAAGGTTTGATATTCGGCCCCCGGATAATTTCCGTGCTGCTCAACTCCTGGGACGGAAATATAATGGATGAATCGTCCACCAGGAATGCCTCAGGCTCCCGTATCCGGGGATACGTCACTTGGGCGGCAAAATCCCGGGGGTCGGTAATTTCTCCGGAAAGGGCCGAAACCGTCGCGGTTTCCGGGGAGCAGAGATAAACCTTGTCGTCCCGGGTACCGCTGCGGCCGGGGAAGTTGCGCGGCATGGTGCGCAGGCTGACCTGACCGGTGCCCGGGGCCTGCCCCATACCGATGCAGCCCAGGCAGCCGGGCTGGTGAATCTGGGCGCCGGCCATCAAAAGGGTGAGAACCCCGCCGGCTTGAGCCACGTTTTCAAGGACCTGGCGGCTGCCCGGATTGATATGAAAAGCGACCCCTTCCGCGGCATGTTGTCCGGCAACAATCCCGGCAACGGTCATCAGGTCCCGGAAAGACGAGTTGGCACTGCTGCCGATAATGACCTGGTCAACCTTGACGCCCCGGACTTCCCGAACCGGGACCACATTTCCCGGTGAGGAAGGACAGGCAATGAGGGGTTCGACCTTGGCCAGATCGATTTCCGCATATTCATCGTACTCGGCCCCCTCGTCGGCCTCCAGCCCGACCCAGTCTTTTTCCCGCCCTTCGCGCCTGAGATAATCGCGGGTGACTTCGTCCGAGGGAAAAACCGTGGAGGTCGCCCCAAGTTCGGTTCCCATGTTGCCGATGGATCTCCGCCCGGCTACGGAAATGGTTTTAACGCCGGGGCCATAATACTCCACGACCTTGCCGAGACAGCCCTTGACATCGTAGCGGCGCAGCATCTCAAGGATAACGTCCTTGGCACTGACCCAGGAGGGAAGCTCGCCGGTCAGCTTCACCCCCAGAACTTTCGGACAACGGAAATGGTAGGGGAATCCGGCCATGGCCAGGGCCACATCAAGTCCGCCCGCACCCATGGCCAACATGGATATTCCTGCCGCCCCCGGAGTGTGGCTGTCGGCCCCGAGGAGGGTCAGGCCCGGCTTCCCGAAGCGCTCGGAATGGACCTGGTGGGAAACACCATTGCCGGGCTGACTGAAATGGATCCCGAAGCGGGCGCAGGCGGTCTGCAGAAAACGATGGTCGTCAGCGTTCTTGTGGTCGGTCTGAAGAAGATTGTGATCCACATATTGGGCGGCAAAGCCAACCCGGACCTTGTCGAGCCCAAGGGTTTCGAACTCCAGTATCGCCATGGTGCCGGTGGCGTCCTGAAGCAGGGTCTGGTCGATACGGATACCAATCTCCCGGCCGGGAATCATCTCTCCTTCCAGAAGATGGTCCTTCAGGATCTTCCGGGTCAAATTCATTGCCATGCCAACTCCTTTAGTACTATCCAAGCTTATCGGTTGACGGCCTCGCACCCCCCGTTTTCCTGGCGGGTTGGGCCCGACGTCAGCTTGAATTTTCTTTTAATTGTAGCAGAAAAGCCGCAGCTTAGCCGGGATCAGGGGAAAGTCCCGCAAAAGGAACAAGAAAAACCGCCCCTCAAACAGCCACAGGCAAAGCGGAGAAGCCTCAGCAACCGCCGAAACGCCTTTTTTCTTTCGAATAGGAGGGGAATTATTCGGATTCAATCTTTAGGGGCGGGTTTTTTCCTGCGTACCGCGGGGGCGCGTCTGCGGGGACGCCGCGGTTTTTCAGAAGCCGTCGTCTTGGGCGGCGGAGCCGGCTTTTTATGGGGGACGCTGCGCTTGTAATCCCAACAGAAATCGTCATCCTCGGGAAAGAAGGTCGGAATCTTGTGGCCTATGTATTTCTCGATTTCCGGCAGGCAGAGCACCATGGCTTCATCAGCCAGGCTGATTGCCTTGCCGACCGCCCCGGCCCTGGCGGTGCGGCCGATCCGGTGAACATAGCTTTCCCCATCCTGAGGCAGATCGTAATTGACGACATGGGTCACACCTTCGATGTGGATCCCGCGGGAGGCAACGTCGGTGGCCACCAGAAAAGTCAGGCGCCCGTCCTTAAAATCCTGAAGGATCCGCATCCGTTTGTTCTGGGGGATATCCCCTGAAATGACGGCGGCCCGAAGATCGTTGGCCTTGAAACGCCGGGACAGCATTTCCGCCTCTTTTTTGGTATTGGCGAAGACCAGTACCCTCTCAGCCTCCGGCTCTTTTTTAATAAGGCCCAAAAAGAGGGGGAACTTTTCCCCCCTGCCGACATGGTAAAGGATCTCCTCCACCTTTTCGGCAGTCACCTGTTCCGGCTGGATCTGAATCTTTTCCGGGAGATTCATGAATTCGTAGGCCAGTTCCATGACCCGTGAGGAAAGGGTTGCTGAAAAGAGCATGGTCTGACGATTTTCAAAGGGGGGAAGCTGACGCAAAATACGCCGCAGATCCTTGATGAAGCCCATATCGAACATGCGGTCGGCTTCATCAATCACCAGCGTGTGGACATGGCGGAAAGAAAAAACCTGCTGAGACGCGTAGTCGATGAGACGCCCGGGTGTGGCGACAATGATATCCACACCCTTTTTCAAATCCTGGCGTTGCTTGTGATAGTCCATCCCCCCGAAAATGGCCTGGATGCGGATGGGACAAAAGGCACCCAAGGCTTTGGCGTCTTCGCAGATCTGGACCACCAGTTCGCGCGTGGGGGCTATGATCAGGGCGCGCGGATTTTTTCCGCCTTTTTCATCGGCAGCAAGCAGACGACTAAAAAGCGAAATGAGGAAAGCGGCTGTTTTACCTGTCCCGGTCTGGGCCTGGACAGCGACATCCTTCCCGTCCAGAACCAGGGGTATGGTTTTCTCCTGGACAGGTGTCAGGTCTTTAAAACCTACACTCTCTATGCCCCTCGACACCGCTGCGGGAAAACGCAGTTCGGTGAATTTCATGGGTTCCTTTCAGCAGGAGAAAAAGCTTCGTCCCGTGTTTTGAGGGAAGCTTCCCTTTTCAAAAGGTTATCCTGAATACAGTCTTATGACATTTCGGGCAGGGCGGAATCCTCACGGCTGAGGCCAGTTTCATTTCCCCCCCGCACTCCTTGCAGCACAAAGTTCCGGGGCCGGCAATCTCACCGGTTTTATATTCGAGCGTCTTTTCTGACTTCTCCGCAACCTCCTCCAACTTGCCTGCCACGTTTTTCAGGCTGCGTGCGAAAGTGCTCCGCAGGGTAGCCGAAAGCCTTTTGGGGGCGACGTTTTTTTTCAGGTTTTCACCTGTTTTTCGAAGATTTTCAGCGTGAGCGGAAAAATCACGACGGAAAAAAGCGGTCAGCTTTTCGGCCTGAGAACGGGAAATGTCGCCGGTTCCAACAATTTCGTCCTTGGCTTTTTTCAGGAACTTATCCAGTCTGCCTTTGCCTGAAGACATAAAATCAGCAGTTCGTGAAGAAAACTTTTCACTCCAACCGTTTCCCTGCCCCTCTGGCTTTTTTTCTTCAGCTTCACCCATGGTTCCCCTCCATTCCTCGGTTTCGCCAATTGAAATGAATAAAAAACCCTCAAGACCTGCCTTTTTTATACTTTAAATAGCCCAAACAAGCAATGGGGTTAATAAATTTATCCCCGGGCTCAAACGCGTCGCCTCCATCAAAAGACCGCCGGTTTACTTTTTTTTTCAAGCGAACCTTTGAAAATCTCGAGGATTTTGGTGGCTGAGATGGTATTCCTCTTTGCCGGCAGGAAAACAACCATGAAAAACCCGGACGGGATAAAATGCTGCCGGCCGCGCCCCTGAAGGCACGGCCGTATTCGCTGATTATCAACATAGCCACGAAGGCCGGTTTTATGGTCTGTCCAAAGCCGCCATGGTTTTTGCTTTCCTGAAAACTTTCCAGGGACGGATATCGGCTTCCCCGCTCCGGCTGTATTGAACGGTTCCATCGATGGACTCTCCATATACGCGCCCTTCAAACACGACCGGGACAAGCATGCCGTTGTTTAACTTTTCGCTTTTAATTCGGATGAAATTGCCCCGCACCTCCACCATTGCGGAGCGTTTTTCATCTCCGTCGAACAAAGTCCCTTCCGCTTTTTGAAAGTGCTGGACAATCTTCAAGGCCGGCGGCTCTGTCCCTGCAGAGCCGTTCCATTGCCAGGTTCCGCTGACGTTGGCAGGAATGACCCACGAAAATAGGGTCGAAACTTTTTCCTTTTGGACTGAAAACAGATTCTTCTCCAATGTCACCTGCCGAACCGCATCAGGCTGCCAAGCACCCATGTCCCACCTGTGGGAAACAATCCGAGTGCCCGGCCGCAAATCATTCAAAAAGATTGGCCGCAAACGGAGGTTCAGCTCGGGCATCAAATAGAGGGTTATCACGCTCGCATCATGAAAATCCATTTTGAACAGGTCTTTTTCCACAAACTCAACCCGGTGAGCCACCCTGGCCGCCACGGCCTTCTCCCGGCTCAACCGGATCAGGTCCGGATCGATTTCGATACCGACACCCCGTGTTCCCCAGCGTTGGGCGGCGGTGATGACAATTCTTCCATCGCCGCTGCCAAGGTCGTAAAGTCTGTCCCGGGGGCCGACTTCAGCCAGGCGCAACATTTCGTCAACCACCTTTTCCGGGGTTCCGAGGTAAATGACATCCGCCTGGACCTCCTCCGAAGGAAACCATATGGGAAGGGGAAATTGAACGCTGACCAGATAAAAAACCCCCACTCCAGCTAGAAAAAATAATAAAATGAGACCTTTTTTCATCCTTTTTTCCTGTTGTTAAAAATCGCTGCTTGCCCCTTCGTCGTTTTCCATCCCAACCCCGCTCCCAAAACCTCTCTTGAGCTAGTTGAGAGCTACTGCCGTGCCTGCTTGCCTGACCGCTCTCCAGGGAAAGATCCGCGTCTCCTCATCCCGGGCATAACAGGCTGTTCCCTCGATGACTTCGCCTTTGACCCGTCCTTCAAACATGACGGGGACGAGCTTTCCTTCCATTTGCAATTGGCTTTTAACCAGCACAAAATCACCCCGCAACTTTATTTCCGCTGTGCTTCCTTCCGCAGCCGGGGACAATACCCCTTCGGCTTTCTGAAAATGCTGATCGATTTTCAGAGACACCGCCTCCGGTCCCGCAGGACTTTCCCATGTCCAAAGGCCGCTGACATTGGCGGGAATGATCCAGAGATACACATAGGAACGCTTGGTGGTGTCATTGTCGGAAAACAGCTCCCAATAGGTAGAGGACAGGTAGGTCTCATCGGGGCTCCACTCCCCCATGTCGAAAGAATGGGACACAACGCGGGTTCCCGGACGCAGATCGCTCAACAGTTTCGGACGCAGGCGAAGGTTCAGTTCAGGGAGCAGATAAAGGGTGACGATGGTCGCTTCTGAAAAATCCGCTTTAAAAAGGTCATTTTCAATGAACTCGACCCGGTCCGTCACCTTGGCCCAGGAAGCCTTCTGGCGGCTTAGATGGATCAGCCGGGGATCGATTTCGATACCGACACCGCGTATCCCCCAGCGTTGGGCGGCAGCAATGACAATCCGGCCGTCTCCGCTGCCGAGATCATAGAGGATGTCCCGCGGGCCGACGCCGCCAACCCGGAGCATTTCCTCGACGACCACCATGGGTGTTTCCACATAGGGCACGTCCGGCTTGACGATCTTGATCTGACCGCTGACAAAGCAGCTGAAGCCCCAACCGGCTGCCGCCAAAAGCAACATGGAAAACCCCAGCTTTTTCAAATCCCGATGGCCTTTTCGTGAAGTCCCTTTGCCGGGAACCGTCCTGGCAATCCAAAGCAGGGGAACCCCCGCAGCCAGAACCGCCACACCGAAAAGTGCCCCTTTACCCGTATAAAGAAGGCTCGAAATCAACATGTAGACACAGACGGAACAGAACAAAAGAGGCATAAAAGGATAAAAAGGAACACGAAAAGGTCTGACAACCTGCGGTTCTTTAAACCGCAGGACAAAAAGGGAGAGACCGACCAGTAATACGAAAAACCAGAAAACCGGAGCGGTGTACTCGATCATCGTTTCAAAGCCGTTGCGGAAACCGGCCCCCAGAACCACGAGCAACAAGGCAACTATGCACTGAATAACCAGCGCATTGACCGGGGTTCCACGCTCCTGATTCCATTCACCGAGGAAACGGAAAACCGGGAAATCCTTCCCCAGGGCAAAACTGCTGCGGGCGCCGGTAATTATCGTGGCGTTCATGGTGCTGATTGCCGCCACGATGATTAGGAGGCTGATGAAGCGGGCGCCATTTTCGCCAAAGGTCAAGCGCATCAGATCGGCTGCAACCGCCTGCGACCCGGCAACACCCTGAAGACCGAGGCTGTAAAGCAAAACAAAATTGACGGCCAGATAAATAAGGGTAATGACGGCGATACTCCCCAGCAGGACCCTGACCATATTGCGGGAAACATTCCTGACTTCAGCGGAAAGGTAGGCTGCCTCGTTCCAACCCCCGTAAGTCAGCAGAACGAATATCATCGCCTGCCCCAAGGTACCGAAACCGGAGGAAGAAGCGGCAAACGACTCACTCCCCGGAGAGGACGAAGAACCCAGCACCATGCCAACCGCAACGACGAAAAACAGGCCGGAAACCAGGGCGGCAATCAAAAACCGCTGAGCCCTCTTGCCGGGGAGAATGCCTATGGCATTAATGGTGGTCAGAAAAACGATGGTGATGGCTGCGTACTGGGAAGAAGAATAAAGACCGAGATGAAAAATTTGCGAAGCGTAGTCCCCGATCATAAAGGCCAGCATGGCGATGGAGCCGGTCTGGATAACCGTGATGCGAGCCCAGGCAAAAAGGAAGCCGGGCATGTTGCCGAAAGCTCGCGTCATGTAATGGTATTCGCCGCCGGAGTGGGGGTAGGCAGAGGCCAGCTCCGCATAACAGAGCGCCCCGATCAGCGTAACAACACCACCGAAAAACCAGAAAGCCAGGGCCTGGGAAACGCTTCCCGAACTTGCGGCAACCAGGGACGGGGTTCTGAAAATGCCGGCTCCAATCACGATGCCGATAATAATGAACATGGCATCATAAATTGAGAGGGTTTTTGCTTGTGACTCTTCGCAGCCCACCATGAGATTTTCTTCTTTCAATCAATAATGGGTCTCAGCAGCACGCGGAAAGGCCGCACCTGACCAAAATCAACAAAGATAATTTTGTTGGAAATTTTCCCTGCGCAGCGACGGTGGGCTTAGGCAAAAGCTCCCGGACACCCTTGTAATCGACCGGAAACCAATACCAGGTGGGGTAGTTCGGCATGAGGCGAAAGCCACACACCTGGAATGCAAAACAGACCTGAAAGATCAAGCCAAGCTTATAGTCCGCTTTTGAAGGGTCATTTTTACCCAAAAAAAATTTTCGGCAGCAACGTTAAACAACCCTATTTCTGCTTAAATCTAGCTCCGAAATCCACTCTTGTCAAAGGCAAAAATGCATCTCTTAGAATTTCTTTAACATACCGAATAAACTAATGTTTTTGTGACCCAAGGAGGAGCGGGGCAAGAACCGTGAAAGGCGCGGATCGGAAGCTGAAAAAAAGGGGCCCTTTTCGGTTCCGAAGAGGCCCAACCGGGTCTAGGGCCGTTCCGGCGGAAGGATGGCATCGGGTAATTCGGGAAAGCGCTTTTTAAGACGTAAAAAATATTCCGGAGCGCCGATACAATCGGCGTTTTCCATCTCAACACAGGGAAGTTCGACGACCCGCCAACCTTTTTCACCCTTGGCCAGAAGGGCTGAAATATCTTCAAACCTGTCCCTTCCGTCGGGCGACTGGGGCAGGGTCTGGACCCAAGCCCAGCCGTTGCAGACCTTCAGCCATTGAACGACAAAAACAACCTGAAGGCCGTGGATCCTGCGCATTTCGTTTCTCAGGGCGTCCAGAATCGCCTTGCGCTCCGCAGAGCCTGGAGGCGGAGTCCGGGTGGTTATTTTCTCTCCGCCGGCAGTAGCACGCCAGCCGCTTACGGCCACCAATACCAAACAGGAAAAAAGACAGGCTCGTAAAAAGAATTGCCGAACTTTTTTCCAAAATGACTTAAAAATTTTCATCAGCAGTCTTTTTTTGAATAACAACAAAACCATGCGCCATTAAAGTAACCTGACCAGGCACCCGGTGCTCTTTTTAAAAACGGCGTCAGGTTGATTCCCAAAGGACTTCGACTGCGGTGGCTTCGTCGGCGTCTATTTCCCGGGCATACTCGCGAATCTTGTCCCCGGTCCGGGTGCTGTCACGAACCTGACCTATCAATCAGTTGGCGATATGCCTGCCTTCGACTGAAATGGCCGCACCCGCATCCCAGAGCCTGCCGCTCATGCAGGCCTGAATGGTAGGCCCATCAGGGGACAAACGACCGATCACCGCATCGGATTTATAGCAATTGATACGGCCTTTTTCAGTTTTGCGAATAATGTCATTGCACAGACGGCAAAAATTACTCGGCCGGGTGATGGGCGTGCCATCCCTATGGTTATAATCGAAGCCACCCCGGTGGCATTGGCGAATTCATCCTGAAGGCGTTGAATATCCTCCTAGTTGAACAGATCTTCGAAGGTGATGTTTTCGGCATCATCCAAAGGCGTGTTCAGCGCAAGAAGGCGCTTTTCCAGAGCTTCCTCAGCTTTTTTGCGCCCGAGCTCAGCTTTTTCCAACTCCAGAACCCGCTTTTCCAATTCTGCATAGCTTGGTTTATTAACCATCTACAGGGTCCCCAGTTCACCCGACTTCACCAAAAAAAGGAATTTTCCCCGCCGACACTTTTGAAAAAAAGTATACCGTATTCGAAAAATTTTAGGAATTTTGAGTCATGCCCACCAAAACTCAACCTGTAAACCCTTGCCGACAGAGGAGCAATTTCAGGACTCTTTTTTTAAACAAGGTTGCAATATTGCGACTAAATATGTTTTTCGAATCCTTCGCAGTTTTTACAAGTTATTAATAACAATTGGTCTTTTCCTGCGACCGGTGATCTCCGAAGGACGGCACAATTTTTGATTCAAAATATTCTTTGGAAAAATGTATGCGTCTCTAAGGGATGAAAATATCTTTTCTCAAATAGCCAAGACAAAAACAGGCCCCGCTCTCTGCCAGGAGCATATATTTATTGTTTCCAGATCAGGAGGAAAGTCATGAAGAGAGTTATTTTTGCAATGTCTTGGTTCCTTGTCGCAGTTATGGCCAGTACTTTGTTTGCAGCAAATTCCAACAAATTAACCGTCTCCGTTTTGTGCGATGATGGTGTGGCTTCCGAAAAGTTCATGACTGAACACGGGGTTTCCATTCTGGTCGACCTTCCCAATGGCCACCGTTGGCTCATAGATACCGGCACGACCGATGTGTTCATGGAAAATGCCAAGATAATGGGAATCAGCCTCGATAACCTGACCGGGATCGCCATCTCCCACGGCCATGACGACCATACCGGCGGCCTGACATTTTACCCCCGCCTCAAGGGGGAACCTCCCGTTTACGGACATCCCTACATCTGGCACAAACAATACCAGTGGAAAAAGGGCGAACCCGTACGGATCTGCGGGATGCCGTACCTGGCCCGCAAATATGCCGACCCGGTGTTCAAACCGATTAACAATACAACCAAGCTCGATGATGATTTTTATTTCTTAACCGATATCCCCCGCGAACCCGGCAGTTACGCTCCCATCAAAGGTAAATTCTTCAACGAGGACGGCACCGGCCCCTGCCCCATTATTGATGACGCCACCGTTGTTATCAAAACCCCCAAAGGTTTGGTCGCTATCTTTGGATGCGCCCATGCCGGCTATACCAACATTCTTAAAGCCATCGAAAAAGAATTCCCCGGTGAAAAACTCCTGGCTGCTATCGGAGGTCTGCACCTGAAAAGCGCCAACGAAAAGGTTCTGAACGAGTCCGCTGACTACACCGACAAACTAAAGGGAAAAGAGTTCACTTTCCACGTCGGCCATTGTACGGGGGCCAACGCAATAAAATACCTCAAAGCGAGATACGGTGAGGAGGTGGTCAAGCCGCTGGGCTCCGGAAGAGTGATTCAGTTTTAGTTCGGCAAAGGGAATATGAGATTGGTCCATAAAGGACGGGCTGCATTTTGCGCCCGTCCTTTATTATGTTTTTGATCAAGGATGTTAACTTTCCCGGCAGGATTAATTCAGCCTTTCTTCCCTTTTTTGATCCGAAATCCCGACTGCGTCAGGGCGGCGGCCAGATCGGTTTGCGGTTTTGACGTTTTCTTTTCCCTTTGTGAATTGCTTTTCTGCTCCGGCCCTTTCTCCGGCGCCCCGCTGCGCATGCTCAGGCCGATGCGCCTGCGCTCAACATCGACGGACAGGACCCTGACCTGCACCGCCTGGCCGACCTTGACCACCTGGTTCGGGTCCTTGACAAAACGGTCGGCAAGCTGGCTGACATGCACGAGGCCGTCCTGGTGGACACCGATATCGACGAAAGCCCCGAAGGCGGCAACATTGGTGACAATGCCGTTGAGGGTCATCCCCTCCCTGAGGTCGCTGATCTCCATGACCCCGTCACGGAAGGAGGTGGCAACAAAGGTTTCGCGGGGATCACGGCCCGGCTTCTTCAACTCGCCGATGATATCGCGCAGGGTCGGCAGGCCGACATCCCCCCCGACATACTTTTCCAGCTTGATTTTGCCGAGCAACGCCGTTTCGGCAATCAATTCCGGCAGGGAAACGCCGAGATCCTCCGCCATCCCGGCCACCAGGGCATAGCGCTCGGGATGGACGGCCGTATTGTCGAGCGGCTCTTCACCGTTGCGAATGCGCAGAAAACCGGCAGCCTGCTCGTAGGCTTTCTTGCCGAAGCGTGGCACGTCGAGGAGCTGATTGCGGCGGACAAAGGCGCCCTGGCTGTCGCGGCGAGCGACAATGGCCTTGGCCAGCGACTCGCCGATTCCCGAGACAAAGCTCAAGAGCGCCCAGCTGGCGGTGTTCAGATCGACCCCGACATAGTTGACGCACGATTCCACCACCTCGTCGAGGGCCTTTTTCAGCGCTGTCTGGCCGACATCGTGCTGATACTGGCCGACACCTATGCTCTTGGGGTCGACCTTGACCAGTTCGGCCAAAGGGTCCTGGAGGCGCCGGGCGATGGAAATGGCGCCACGCACCGTGAGGTCGAGGTCGGGAAATTCCTCACGGGCGATATTTGACGCGGAGTAAACGCTGGCGCCAGCTTCGCTGACCATGACCACCGGCAGTTTCCGGTCAGCCTCTTTCAGGCTCTGGCGGGCGAACTGGTCCATTTCACGGCTGGCGGTGCCGTTGCCGATGGCGACCATCTCTATGTCGTGAGCCTGAATCAAGCGCAGCAGTTCGCGTTTAGCGGCTTCAACCTTGGCGGCGCCACCGACATGGGGGTAGACGGTGACATGTTCGAGGAAACGGCCGGTCCCATCGACAGCCGCCAATTTGGAGCCGGTCCGCAGGCCGGGGTCGACCCCTAGGACCCTGCGGCTGCCGGCCGGAGCGGCCAGAAGCAGGTGGCGCAGGTTCCCGGCAAAAACCCGGATGGCCTCGTCGTCGGCGGCGTTTTTAGCCTGGAGGCGCAGCTCGACCTCGATGGAGGGAGCCAGCAGGCGCTGATAGGCATCAGCGACGGTTTCGCTTAGCAGGTCTGAAAAACGGCTGTCTGATGGAAGAAAAAGTCCCCTCAGACCCCTGAGAATGGTCTCCTCCGGCGCTTCGATACGCAGCTTGAGGATTTCTTCTTTCTCGCCCCGGCGCATGGCCAGCATGCGGTGGGAAGGGACCTGGCGGATCGGCTCCTTGAAATCGTAGTACATTTCATATTTGCTGACCGTCTTTTCCTTGCCCTTGAGCGGCTGCGAACAGAACAGCCCCTCCTGCCAGGTCAACTCCCGCACCATAGCGCGCGCCTCGGCCCTCTCGGCAAACTGCTCGGCGAGGATGTAACCGGCGCCGGTCAGGGCGTCTTCCGGGGTTGCGACCTCCAGTTCGGGATTGACAAAAGGCTCCGCCAGCTTCAGGGCTGCTTCTCCCTCTCCCTTTGCCGCCAACAGCAGTTCGGACAACGGCTCCAGGCCCCGGTCCCGAGCAATGGATGCCTTGGTGCGGCGCTTGGGCTTGAACGGCAGGTAGAGGTCTTCCAGCTCGTTTTTCTGCCGCGTAACCTCAATCTTAGACCGCAGCTCGGGGGTCAGCTTGCCCTGCTCCTCGATGGACTTGAGAATCGTCCGGCGGCGCTCGCTCAGTTCCTTATGATACTCGAGGCGCTCCTGCAAAAGGCGGATCTGCACCTCGTCGAGTTCCCCTGTCGCCTCCTTACGGTAGCGGGCGATAAACGGGACCGTCGCCCCCTCTTCGAGGAGGACCACCGTCTGTTTCACCTGCCCGCTTTTCAGGCCGGTTTCATCGACCAGAATCTTGATGGTCGCATCTCTTTCCATTTCTGTTTCAGACATTGCTGCTCAATCCTTACACGAATTTTCAAATAGCTGAAAAATAAGGAACAGAATCCAATTCAGCTCCCAAGTTGTTGAAAATACAAGACCAGGTCTGTTTTTTCAAGATAACTTTGTTATCATTACAGGTAACATCCTTCTTTTCCCCATCTACATAAACGCCGGGACAACTCCAGCACAGCGAAGAGAATTTGCATGACAAAAACAATGATAATACTAATGCTCTCTGCTGTCCTGTTTTTCTCCGGTTTTCCGGCGGGAGCTGAGGCCAGGGACCTGATCGCCAGCATAGGAATCATTCCGCCTCATGCCGAAAGAGGAGAGGATGGCCAGCCCCGAGGAGGATTCGTCGAGGTCGTCAAGGCCATAGACAGGATTTATACGGACGGACATATTTCCATCGGTTTGTTCCCTATTGCCCGCGCCATAAGCAATGTCGTAAACAACCATTCGAATTTTATGATCCCCTACATCCCCAATCCGAAGGTTCCGGTGGAAACCTTGCCGTTCGCCTTTGCCTCCGAACCGATCGTCAAGGTATCTTTTGTGCTTTATTCCCGGGCTGACAGACCGGTATTGCCAATGAACAAGCTGGGGGATTATAAAATCGAAACCTTGCGAGGTGCCGCCCCGCACTTCTCTTTCCCTATTGGTGAAATCGACAGTTTCCGCCAAGGTATTTCGAAAGTGGTTGAAGGGAGGTCAGACGGGTTCATTGCGGAGCAGGATGCGACCGACAAATTCATCCGCGAAAATAAGATCAAGAACCTTCGCAGAACCCTTTATGCGACATGGGATTCTTCCATCGTCATCCCCAAAGGCCCACAAGGCCAGGAGATCGACCGCATTGTTTCAGATGCCTTGCGACAATTGAAAGCAAGCAGGGAACTCCAGAAAATCACCGATAAGATTCACCGTCCTTTTTCCGATTGGCAGCCTTTCCAAATGGATTGGTGAGGCTGGAATCCGGCATGCTACCCCGAAACCGCCGAACCATAAGGGTTGTGGCGGTCTTTTTGTGTTTCTGCCTTGTCCACCGAAAACAAGCCCTTTCCAAATCACCGATATCTATTCAGCCATATTGTTTCCAAGATATGCGGATCGTTCTGCAATCGGAAGTTGATGTTTCCTCCCGACAAACCTTATTTCATGGCAACAAAAAAGGGGGCGGATTCATACCGTCCCTTTTTCGCTGAAAATAACATTTTTCTGTAAACTCTCAGTGCGGTCAGCTACCCTGCACGCCCTCGGCGATGCGGTCGCCGATTTCCTTGTCGATGTTGCGCCAGTATTCGAAGGCACGCTCCAGGACGGGTTCGGACACACCGTTTTTCAGGTGTCCGACCACGTTGGATACCAGCCGGTCCCGCTGGGCGTCATTCATGACCTTGCGCACCAGGGTCCCAGGCTGGCCGAAGTCGTCATCGTCCCTGCGCAGGGTATAGGCCGCACGGATGAAGTCACCGCTGGCGCCCCACACAGCCTGTTCGGGATAGCGTGCGGGGTCGGCCTTGGGGCCGCCCTTGGAATTGGGGGCGTATACGGGATCGGAGACGTTCATGACCCGCATCGCGCCGCCCTTGCTGTAGCTGTGCACCGGGCATTTCGGCCGGTTGACCGGGATCTGCTTGTAGTTGACGCCCAGGCGGGCGCGGTGGGCGTCGGCGTAGGACATCAGGCGGGCCAGCAGCATCTTGTCGGGACTCGGGCCGATGCCCGGCACGAAGCTGTTCGGCTCGAAAGCGGCCTGCTCGATTTCGGTGTGAAAGTCGCTGGGGTTGCGGTTCAATGTCAACCGGCCGACCTCGTGCAGCGGATAGTCGCCGTGCGGCCAGACCTTGGTCAGGTCAAAAGGATTGAACCGGTAGCTTTCTGCCTCTTTAAAGGGCATGATCTGCACCTTGAGCGTCCAGCTCGGGTGATCCCCCCGCTTGATGGCATCAAAAAGATCCCTACGGTGAAAGTCGGCGTCCTCGCCGGCGATGCGGTCAGCCTCCTCCTGGGTGAAAAACTCGATGCCCTGGTCGGTCTTGAAATGGTATTTTACCCAGAAACGCTCCCCTTTGGCATTGACCCACATGTAAGTGTGGCTTGTGTAGCCATTCATGTGCCGGTAGCTTTTGGGGACGCCGCGGTCGCTCATGAGAATGGTGACCTGATGGGCGGTTTCAGGCGACAGGGACCAGAAGTCCCACTGCATGTCGTTGTCGCGCAGGCCGTTGTCCGCACGCCGCTTCTGGGAATGAATGAAGTGCTGGAATTTCATGGGATCGCGCACGAAGAACACCGGCGTGTTGTTGCCGACCATATCGTAGTTGCCCTCGCTGGTGTAAAACTTGAGGGCAAAGCCGCGCACGTCCCGCCAGGTGTCGGGGCTGCCGCTCTCCCCGGCCACCGTGGAAAACCTGGCCAGCACCTCGGTTTTCGCGCCCGGCTGGAACAGAACCGCCTTGGTGTAGGCGCTGACGTCCCGGGTCGTTTCGAAATGCCCGAAAGCCCCGGAGCCCTTGGCATGAGGCTGGCGGTCCGGAATCATTTCCCGGTTGAAATTGGCCATCTGCTCGAGAAGATAGTGGTCCTGAAGCAAAACGGGACCGTCAGGCCCTACGGTAAGGGAGAACTCGTCACTGGCTACCGGGATGCCAGCATCATTGGTTGTCGGTTCGGGATCATCTTTTTTCATTTTCTTCCTCCTTGCAGGTTTTGCGCGTTCCACATCCATTGACATGCTGCTGAAGCGACCCTGGCGGGGCTTCCCGGCCATAGTTTCAAACCATTTGATGTAAAAATCACTCGGAAGCCGGCTCGGTCGGACTGGATCGGAAATCATCCTTCTGGAAAAGTTTATGCCCAAGCAGCCATAGGTCAAGCCGATCCATAAAATTAATTTCATTTAAGGCGGCGAGAGGTTGTGCCCTCCTCGGGTCGGGTCCATGGTCTTTTCAGGCGCCTTGGTTTCAGCCGGTTTCATTTCTTTCTATTACGATATGGACGAACATCGCCGGTCAGGCGTTTTTTCAAACCGGAAAAATAAAAAAAGCCGGAATCTCTTTCCGGCCCTGAGTCATTTGACATACACAAATAAGGTTACTAAGGCGAACGTTAATTATTAGCCACACTTTTGTTATGGGGCTGGGCTCCCCATTCAAAGGGCCGCATAAAC
>ENA-OSEO01001251-OSEO01001251.1-sediment-metagenome-genome-assembly--contig:-NODE-1251-length-49213-cov-4.728163_pt1 | contig 49213 bp, 55 predicted proteins | sample MGYA00237883_ERZ534232 | MGnify/ENA metagenome assembly ERZ534232 | reverse complement strand
CCAGGAAGGGCCGCAAGTTGGAGTAGTTCTCCTTGAAGAAGATGCAGCGCAGGTTGAAGCGGGCCGCGCCCCGGCCCAGATCCTCGACCTCGGCCCCGGCCCGGTGGGGGAACTCGTGGACGGCCAGGGCGTGGCTGAGGTTGTCCTCGTCCATCAGGACGTGGAAGGCCACACCCCGGAAGGAGGCGGCCTGGCCCTTTTCGGCGGCCCGTCGTATTTCCGGCCAGTCGCTCACAGCCCGTCCCCGCGCCGGAGCTGCCGCTCGACCCGGTGCTCGGTCAGCAGCTTGCCGCTCTCCGGATCGACCGTGATTTTGACGTTGACGTCCACCCGGGTGGGCAGGCCGCTCAGGGCCTCCAGCCGAGCGAGCACCCGGTCGTTCACGGTGCTGGGCGGAGCGCCGGTCGGCTGGCTGGGAAAGGTTCCCCAGGCCCGACCCGAGGGATAGATAGGGGCGGGTGGAGTTGGCGCAGGGCCGGGCAGTCCATACATCGCGGCCCTGTCCAGGGCCATCTTCATCTGCCCGCCCTTGACCCCGCCCATTTTTTCAGCCGTGCGCCGGATATCCTCGACCATCTCCCGGGCCTTGGCCTTGGCTTCCTTCAGTTCGGCCAATTCCTTGGCCGAGACGTGCTGAGAGGCCCAGACAATGGCCCCGGCCAGAAGTCCAACCGGCCCGAGGGTGAACATGGCGGCCTTGCCCAGCCCACGGATCTTGCTGCTCAGGCGGGCCACCTCGGCCGTACTCACGGCGATCGGCGCGCCGATCATGCCTCCGCCCGGGCCGACTCCGGCAAAACCGCCTCCACCCAGAGCCGGCGGCCAGTTGAGCACTATCACCTTCTGGGCTTCCACCCCGGCCGCCTCCAGGGCCTTGGCCTGGGCCAGCTCCACCGTGACCGAGCGCGTCCGGCCCAGGATGGTTCTGAGCAGCCCGCCCCGCAGCTCCCCGGCCAGGCGTTTGCCGTGAACGAGCCCCTTGATCCCGTAAGCCAGGGCCCCGCCCCCGGCCAACACCGCCGCGGCCGGGAGGGTGTAGGCCACGGCCTTGTTGATTCCCGGGTGCTCGCCTATAAATTCGCGCGCTTTTGTGACGAGGTTATCCAACTGATGCGTCGCCGCCGCCAGGTCGGGCAGGAGCGGATCGAAGGTCTTGGCCAGGGTGGTGGCGAGGTTCCCGCCCAGGGCCTGAGCCTGTTTGTTGAAGCTCTTCATCATCTCTTTGAGCTTCTCGATGTAGGTCGGGGCAGCCCCCAGCCGCTTCAGCATGTTCGCGACCGAGAACTCGCCTTCATCGAAAAGACGCAGGATTTTGGCGAACTGTTCTTTCTCGAAGATCTTGATAAGGATCTGCTTCTGCTTGGCCGGAGAGAGCTTGGCCAGGCCCTTCTGGAACTGGGGGATCAGCTCGTTCATGCCCTTGAGCTGGCCCTTGGCGTCGTAGACTTCCACCCCCAGCCGCCGCAGATACTTTCTCCGCGTGGGATCGAGCAGATTGGCGTAAAACATTCGGATGGCCGTACCGGCTTCTCGACCCTGCACGCCCTGGTTTTTCAGGCTGGCCAGAGCGGCCCCCATAGTTTCAAGGCTATCGCCGAAATCGGTGGCCAGAGCCGCGAAGTCTTCCAGGCCGGCAAAGGTCTCCAGCACGTTCAGGGGTGAGATGGACTTGACCGCCTCCAATGTTTGGACGACCCTCTTGTAGTCGTCTGTCTTGACCATCGCCGCGACCTGGACGATGATCGGCGCCGCGGCCTCGTAGGACAGCTCACGGTTGAGCGTGCCCAGGGCGGCCGCCGCCTCCATCGCCCCCTTCTGCGTGACGGCTATCTCGGAAACGCCGGACCTGATCATTATCCCGGCGATCTCGGCCATCTCCTTGGCCCCGCCCGTGGCGAAGGCCTGCACCCGCTCCGATTCTTTCTGGATCCTGCCCAGGCTGATATTTCTAATTCTTTCATCAACATTGGCCCACTCGGCGCTGATGTTCTGCATGACCTCCTGGAGGTTGGCCGCCTCACGTATCCCCGGCTTCATGGCCTTGGTCAGGCCGTAGCTGACTCCGCCCAGAAGGAGGCCCTTGCCGAAGGCGTTTCTCATCCTGGTAAACTCGCGCTCGGCCCGGGCCGCGTCCTTGGCCATGTCGCGGATGTTCTGGCGTATCCTGCCCAGAACGGACACGGCCGAGACGCCCTCGGCGGCGATGCGGATGAAGACGGTGCCTCCGCCCCCGGTCACTGAAGCCTCCTAGTCGGGCGAGACGAGCCGGGCGGGCTCGCCCGCCCCCTCGTTCTTGGGGTAGGCCAGCTCCAGGATCGCCCTGATCTTGGCCTGGCTCATTCGCCGGATCTCGGCCCCAGAGTAACCGAGCTTGCGGAGGCCGATTTCGACGGCCCGGCTGGAGCGGAGGAGCCGCTCGCGCCGGGCAGCTTTTCCCCCAGGCGCCGGTCGGCCTCCTCGAGCGCCCGTCCGTCCTGGGGGTGCAGCCCGTTCCGGAGGGCCTGGCGCAGGGTCTTTCCGGTCAGCTCGTCGCCGTCCTCGGCCTGGGCCTTGACGATCCTGATCAGGAGCTTGGTCGGGCCGAACTGCGCCACCGGCATCTCGACCCCTTCCTTCTCCTCATCAATCTCGATCACCCCCTGGGCCAGGAAGTAGTCGGCCACCCTTTCGGCGTCCCCGAACTGCTCGGCCCGGACCGTCACCTTGGGGTAGAGCTTATCCAGCCACCAGACGCCCACGGGCAGGGTCACCTCTTCGGTCAGGAGGCCGGGCGGCAGGGGGGCCTTGTGGTTGTCGTTCATGCGCTGCCTCCTCTCAGGCGTAGGAGCCGCTGCGAGGCGGTTTGGCGTGGCCCCTGATGGTCCTCATGGCCGCCCCCTCGACGTCGAACTCGGGGCTGATCTCCTCGACGTAGAAGTCGTCGTAGGCGCATCTCCAGGTGCCTCTCGGAGTGGCGATCAGGATCGCGGCCCCGTCGACGGCCGCCCAGTTGGGCTCGCCGCCGGTCTCCGGGATGGGGACCACGAGCTCGAGCTCGGTCTCCTTGGCCACGTCGGCCCGGCTGTTGTCGCTGGCATCCGAGGTCATGACCGGGACCCGCACCCGCCCGGTCTTCTCGGTAGGCTTGACGGACTTGACCGGTATCTCCCGGCCGTCCACCCTCAGAACGATGGCTCCAACCTTCTTGGCCACGGTCTCCCTCCTAGAAGACGATCCGCAGGCGGAGGGCGAGGATGCGCAAACCGACCACGATCTGGGGGTCGGCCTGGCCGTCGATCCGCTGCGGGTTGTTGGGATGGTCCTGGAAGACTACCGAGTCGGCCCAGCCGTCCGGGTCCCAGACCAGGGCCACGGCCGGGTCGGCCATCTTGCGGAAGAAGGCCAGGGTGGCGCTGCGCAGGTCCTCGTGAATGCCCTGGTACTTCTTCTGCCTGGGGAAGAGCCGCTTCAGCTCGGCGACCCACTGGGTGATCAGGTAGGCGGCCGTGTCCGGGATGGGGTGATCCCAGACCACGTCGGTCTCGGCGCCGCCGCTTTCGGTCACCAGGGTCGAGACCTCCCGGACGATGACCAGCTCGCCCCGGTTGTTGGGGATCAGTGGGGCGACGCCGTTTTCGATCAGGGTCTGCAGCTCGCTGTGGATCCAGACGTCGCTGTCCAGGAGCGGCGCCCCGACGCCCTTGACCACCAGGCCCTGCCTGGGCCGGGCCGGGTCCTCCTCGCTGGCTATGGCCACGGCGTAGGCGGCGGCCAGCTCGTAGGACAAGCTGGGGGTCTTGACCGCCGCCAGGTTCATCCACCAGTCGTCCTGGGTCGCGGCCAGGGCGGTCGCCTCGGAGAGAGAGCCGGTGAAGGCCCCGAAGCCGAAGCAGAAGGCCATCACCGTCGGATCGGCCAGGTCGTCGCAGTGATCGCGCAGATCGTCCAGGGTGGTTTCGGCCGCGTCGCTGAAGACGATGTGGCTGGGCTGGAAGCCCAGGGCGGGGGAGATCAGGGAAGGCAGAACGCTGGCCGTGTCCAGGCCGCCGGAACCGCTGGCGAATGCGCCGGCGCTGGCCGTGATCTCGTCGCCGGTGGCGATCTCCCAGGTCAGCTCGTTGCCCGCGGCCCCGGGGCACTTGGCCGTGACCACCACCTTGATCGAAGACAGGACGGCCGCCGAGACCGGCAGGACGACCTGGTTGTTCACCGCGTCGGCGAAAGCGCTGGCCACGTTGCCGGCGCTTTCGCCGGTCTCGATGGCGAAGGTGAAGTACTGGTTGCCGATCCTGGCCTCGGCCATGACGTCCGTGGTGGCGGCCGAGCCGCCGAAGGTCATCGTCGCCTCGGCGTCAACGGCGCCGGACTGGGGATCGGCCGCCACGGCCAGCAGCTCGACCAGGTTGTCCGTGGCCAGGGCCGCCCGGCCCATCAGGTCCAGTTCCGAGCCGGCCCCGAAGAAGGTCAGCAGGTCGTCGGTGTCGAAGATCCGCTCCAGCGAGCCGACCTCGGCCTCGCCGCCGGCCGTCATCTGGCCGACCAGGCAGACCCGCCGGTTGACCCGGCCGACGAAGCGCCGCATGGCCTGGGAGCGATCGATCTCGCCGTAGGTGCCCGGCACCTCCTCGCTGGCCTTGAGCCGGTCGAAGGTGATGGCAATGTTGTCGCTCATTTCTTCCTCCCGCCCTTGGCCTCGGGCTCGGCCGCGGTCTCGGGCTCGGCCCGGACCTCAGCCTCGGCCTTGGCTTTGGCCAGGAGCTTCCGGGCCTCGGCCTCCGTTATCTCGACCACCTCTTTGTCGCGCAGGCGGCCGAGGATGTAGGGATCCTTGCCGTCCACCAGAGCCGGCCTCTCGGCCGTGATCGGGTTGCGGCGGCCCTTTCCGGGGCCCTTGGGCACCGGGATTGCCTTGGCCGCCTTGACCCAGATGGGCTTTCTCACCGTCAATCCTCCTCGTCTTCAAGCTCGGCCAAACCGGCGATGTCGGGCTCGTCCTCCGGCCCATGCTCCTGCAGGTAGAGCCCCACGCCGATCAGCTCCAGCCACTCGTCCAGGTATTCCTTCTCGATGCTCAGATCGGCCGACACGGGGAAGCTGAGGGCGTAGACGCTCAGCTCTCGGCCCTGCTCCACGACCACCTCGTCCGGCCAGCCGAACAGGTCCATGTCCTCCAGGTCCAGGTCGCGGCCGACCAGGGCCCGGCGGGCGTCCTCGATCATGCGGGAAGTGCCGAAGGTCCCCCGCCTGGCCTCCAGGGAGCGGCGCATGGACTTGTCGGCCACGACAACCGTCCAGACATATCTCACCCGCCATTCCCGGGCGCTGATCTGCTCCTCGACCTCGCAGCCGCTGTAGGCCACCAGCATGGCCGGGAAGATTTTTGCCGCCCGGCGGAGGTCGTCCAGGTCCAGCTCGCCGTCGTAGAGCTTGAGGGTCTTGAGGTAGCTCTCGGTCTCGCCCTCGAGGGTGGTCTGGACCCGGAGAGCCTCCAGGACGGCGTCCTCGATCGTGTTCAGCAGCGGGATGGGCACGTCAGAAATCCCTCATCGTGTCCACGGTGTAGCGGCGTTCCGCCGAGGTGATGTCCACGTTTGACCCGGCCGGTGCCGAGGGGGCCTGCTGGCTTTCGGCGCCGGGGACTACGGCCTTGCCCTGGGAGATGAGCGTGAGCAGATCGCGGGCCTCCTTGGCCGCGCCCTTCCGGGACTCCTGGTCGCCCAGGTCCCGGCGCTGGTAGAGCTTGTACAGGGCCAGATCGATGCAGAGCGAGCGGATCAGCATGGGCGTCGGATCAAAGGGCACCTGGTAGCGGCCGCCGCAGTAGGCGTCGATCTCCCGGCCGGCCTCGCCGATGGCCTGGTTGATCTTGGCCGAGTCCACCTCGGAGCCGGACTCGGCCGTCAGCTCGGCCAGCTCCTCCAGCGTGATCCGGGTCAGCAGATCGTCCTGGCTGCAGTAGCCCATCTAGTCCCCCTGGGCCTTGGCCTCGATGGCGCTCCAGGCCCGATCCCGGTCGGCGGCGTTGACGTTGCGTTTGAGGATCTTTCCCATGCCCTCGACCGTGGGTTTGCCGTCCTTGGTCACGTAGCCGAGCGGGACGCATTTCCTGGCCGCCCAGATCAGTTCATCCAAGTTCGGGCCTTCCTGGCCGTCCCCGGCCGCCGGCTCGGGTTCGGCCGGTTTCTCCTCGGCCGCCGGCGCCGCCGCTTCAACGGCCGGCTCTGTCCGGACCGGCTCCTCGGCCTCGACGACCTTCACCTGGAGCTTTGGCTCGGCCTGGAGCCGCTCCAGCTCCTCGGGCGTGAAGCGGTCGCCCGGGTGCTTGGTCCACTCGGGCGGGTGATAGACCCCGCAGCGCCAGAAGCCGCGCCGCGGGATCGCCTTGATGTTCAGGGCCTTGATCATGTCAGCCCTCCTCTAGACCAGCCAGGAGCAGACCAGCAGCTCGGCCGTGCCCACCCAGGGGTTGTTCTCGGTGACGCCGCTGACGATCACCAGCTCCTGGGTGAGCAGCTTGCGGGCCGCCTCTTCCAGGGTGGGCGGCACCACCAGCAGGGGCTTGCCCTGGCCCAGGATGTTCAAGGGCCGGCCTTCCTCGTTCTTGAGGCTCATCATGGCCGCCCTGGCCGCGGCGTAGTTGGTCCCGTTCAGCGTGGCCTTGCTGGCATAGGCCAGTTGGGGGAACCCGAAGCCGACGTTGTGCCGGGCGTCCACGCCGTAGAGGAACTCGGCCCGCATGAACACGTTCTCGTCGGTCGGGTTGTCCATCGCGGTCAGCTCGATAGGCTTGCGCTGCTGGTAGATCAGAGGCTTGAGCGGCCGGGAGACGTCCAGCAGGTACCAGGGCGTGGACGAGCCGGAGGTCAGGTTCGACCAGGTTCCCTTGGTCGCATCCGAGCCGTCCACCGGGTGGGCGTCGTCAAAGAAGTACTGCCCGTCGTGGCAGTCGTGGTCGAACCCGTCCGCGAGCAAGCCGAAGATCAGCTCGTCCGGATGGGTCTGGGCCGCCTGGGCCAGGTTCTGGACGATTGGCCTGTAGATGCCCAACTGCTCGTCCTCGACGTCGTCCCGCTTGACGCCGATGGTCGCCTCCCAGGCCTTGTTGATGATGGTGTAGCCCGCGGCCTCGAGGCTCTTGATGACGCGATCTCCGACCCATTCCCGCAGGCCGGGCAGGGACTTGAGCCAGCCGTAGACCTCCTGGCGGGTGCTCGAGGGCACCAGCATGGCCACCTGCTGCCAGTAGGTCTTGGTGTCGGCCAGGGCCTCCTTGAAGACCAGCCGCAGGTTCTGGTAGATGCCCTTCAGTGCTTCCGGGGTGATGATCATTTCCTTGCTCCTCCTACGCCGCCTTCAGGGCGACGATTGCCCACTCGGTGTCGATCACCTGGGCGATCGTGCCGGCGGGCCGCGATTCAGTTGTGGTCAGGCCGAAGCCGATCCCGCTCTCCATGTAGGCGCTGTCGCCCAGGTTGCCGGCGGACAGGGCGTCGCTCGACTTCATCCTGGCGTGCAGCTTCCGCTCGCAGAAGACGGTGACCGCGCTGGCCGCGCCGATGGAGTTGTCGGCCGTTTCAACGGCGATCGCCCCGACCGCGGTCAGGGTCGAGAGATCGTTGGCCTCATAGGCCATGCCCGAAGCGTTCACGGCGACCAGGTCGCCCTGGTTGATGATCGTGCTCGCGCCCACGGGCAGGGTGAAGTAGTACTCGAAACCCTCCTCGACCTTGATTTCCTTCAGGTCCACGGCGATGACGGCGTTGCCGGCGTCGATCACCTGGACGATCCGGCCGATGGGCATCAGTTCAGACCCGGACAGGCTGAACGTCGTGCTGGTGTTCATGTAGGCCATGTCGCCCAGGTTTCCGTCGCTCAGGGCGTCGGCGCTGGGCATCCGGATCAGTGGGCGGTATTCGGCGACGACGTCGATCTCGCCGGCGGAGCCGCCGGAGTTGTCTGCCGCGACGGCCGCGATCGCCCCGGTGCAGGCCAGGGTCGAGGCGTCATCGGCGCCCTGGACGTAGCCGGACTGATCGTAGGCGAGCAGGCTGCCCTGCTCGACGACCGCCCCGGAGGCCACGGGCAGGTTGAGGTAGTAGGTGAACTCCTCGTCGACCTCCAGGTCCAGCCTGACCATCGCCTTGCTGGTCGAGACGACCTCGGCGATCCGGCCGACCTTGATCCAGGCGGCCCCCTTGAGGTCCACCTGGCCGTCGTCCTTGACGAAGACCGGCCGGCCCAGGTCGGTCTGGGCCAGGGTCGAGTAAACGGTCAGCTCGAAGACCTGACCGGTCCAGACCTCGACGTTCAGGTCGCCGTTGCCGCCGCTGGAGTTGTCCACCTGGGCGCGGGCGATCCCCTTGAACTTGAGCCCGGCCGTGTCGCTCGCGGGCACGGCGTAGCCGTCCGCGTTGACGGCCACCAGGGAGCCGCCGTAGATCTTGGTCGAGCCCGCGACCGGCAGGCCGAGGATCACCCCTTCCTGCCGGGTGATTTTCTGATCGGCTGACAGAGCCATTTACGCCTCCTTTGCCTTCATCTCGGCCAGCTTTTTGGGGTCGTTGCCCATCAGGCTGGCCACATGGGCCTCCTCGGGCGTCAGGCCGCCCGCGGCAGGCTTGACCGGCCCCAGGCCGGCGGTCTTGAGGTCGCCCAGGGGGACGAGCCTCGGGGCGTGCTCGATGTAGGCCTGGGCCTGGGCCAGGTCCTTCCCGGCCAGCTCCTCCAGCCAGCCCTTCTGCTTGGCCAGGATCTTGCCCTCCTTGAGGGCCAGATCGACCAGGCTGGCCACCGCGGCCTGGCGCGAGCCCTTCTCCAGTTCGGCCACTCGCTGGGCCAGGTCGCCCGCGCCCTTGGCCCCGGCCGCGTGGGCCTGGACGGCCCCCAGGATCTCGGACTCGGCCGCCTCGGGTTTGAGGCCGGCCGCCTGGGCCACCTTGGCCCGGAACTCGCCGCCGTCCCCCTTCTTGGCCGCGGCCGCGGCCAGTTCGGCCACCTTGGGCTTGAGCTCCTCGGGCTTGAACTCGCCCGGCTTCAGTCCGGCCGCCTCGGCCGCCTGGGCCAGCTCCTGCTGGGCCTTGGCCGCCGCGCCGGCCAGCTCCAGGGCCTTGTCCTCGGTCAGCTCACCCGTGAACCCCAGGATCTTGGCCAATTTGGAAAGAAACTCCTTGATAGCGTCCACGTCTGCACCTCCTCCTTGCCGGTGGGCGACCAGAGGTTCGGCCGCCACGGTCAAGGGTCTGTTGGTCAAGCTCAGCGCCGCGATCTCAACCAGGCGCTGGGTCGCCTTCTCGAACCAGAAGGCGGGGGAAATGTATCGGTAAGCCCGCTGGGCCACCTGTTCGGCCGCGGCCGGGGTCCAGCGGACGTTGATCGCCCAGAGGCCGTCCGGCCGGGCCTCGAGGCCGCACCAGCCGGCGGCCGGGGCCTGGCGGTCCGGGCGCAGGTTGCGATTGTCCGGCCGTATCTCGGGCGTGGACTGGTGCTCGTAGTCGATGACCAGGTCAACCCCGGTTGCCCGCCACCGGGCCACCACCTGGGCCATGCCCGCCTCGTCCACCAGGACGGAGCCGCCGTCCAGGAGCTCGACCCGGCCCAGGGGCCAGATCCGGAACTCGGCCGGCGGCGCCTGGCCCTCGGCGGCCAGGGCGATCTCGATGATCGGGCCGACGCCGATTTGTGAGTCTTTGCCCATTAAATGCCCCCCTCGGTGGCATGCCGGGCCAGCAGGGCCCTGATTTCCTGGTGATCTTCGGCCTGGAGCATCACGTAGGGCCTAGCCGGGATGATCGTCTTGTGGCCCCGGCCGGCCCGGCCGCCGAAATGATGGATGGCCGCGTACTTGAGGTTGGTCCCCACCTGGACATGCCGCCGGCCCGGCCGGGCGTTGATCGAGCGGAGCAGCCGGCCCGACTGGATCAGGACTTTCTTGCCGGCGGCGAAGCGCTTGTACGCGGCGCCGAACTTGCCGCCGGCCTTGACCGTCCGCTTGCGCGTCCTGGCCCGGTTGCCGGCGGTCCACTGGCCCCGGATGGTCGAGGCCTTGAGCGGCCGCCACCTCTCGGGCCGGCCGCCCTCCTCGAAATTGCGCCGGATCGAGGTCACGGCCAGTTGGCCGATGGCGGCCATCGCCGGTCTGAGGTTGCCCAGGCGGCGCTCGATGCGCCGCAGGTCCCGGTCAACCCGCGCGCCGTCGATCTTGATGCTCAGCCCGGCCATCAGCCCTTGACTCTCTCGCCGTTAGGGGTTATCCTGAATTTGCAAACTCGGTCCGGGTCCGGGCCCAATGGGCCGAGGGAGCGTCCAGGGGCCACCCGGAAGGCGGACCTGGATTCCTTTATTTGGCCCATTGCAGCACTCCCGACCGCCATTTCTCGACCTTCTTGGCCTTGTCCGCCGGATAGGTGTTCATGGCCACCCAGGCGCCCTTCTGATACTCGGCCACGGCGATCACGCCCCGGCCGCCCTTGCGCTGATATGACTGGACGTAGGCCCGGCGCATCACCACCCGGCCGCTGATCTCGGAGCGCAGGGGCTGGAGCCAGATCTCGGCCGGCTGCTCGATCACGTGGGGCAACAGGGGCAGGTAGGGCCCCCGGCCGCCGGCCTCGGCCAAATGCCGAGCCAGATCCACCGTGGCCAGGACGGGCTGATCCAAGGGATCCCGGAACACCTTCATCTTGCCGCCCAGGACCTCCTCCAGGAGCGCTTCGGTTTTGGCCCTGCCCTGGACGTCGGGCCCCAGGCCGGCGGGCATGTTCACCGGTCCCAGCCGCTCCGGCCGCCCGGCCTCCCGCCAGCCCCCCTTGACCAGGGGCTTCCAGCCCGGCCCCGCCGTCTCCTCGTAGCTCTGCCTGGCCCGCCAGGCCGGGGGCCGGCCCCAGGCCGTCTGGCCGGGGTTGTAGGCCCAGGCCGGATCGACCATCAGCGGCCGGGCCGGTTGCCTGTCCCGGGTGACCGGGTCGAGGGGTTCGACCATGACCTGACCCGTGGACCCCTCCACCTCGAGCCCCTGGGCCCTGGCCTCCTCGGCCGAGAGGCTGTCCACGGTGCAGCGGCAGCCCCAGTCCAGGGGCGGCCAGTGCGTCTCCCAGAAGGGATCGTTCAGGGGCCAGACCCGGCCGTGCAGCCCGGCGTGAGATGGCCGGGTGCGGCTGTCCATCATGGCGTGCCAGCGGCCCAGGGGCCGGTCCTTGACCACGTCCGCGGTCATGGCCCGCCAGTTACCGGCCGAGTAGGCCAGGTTCATGTTGGTCTCAAAGACTGTCTGGAGCCTGAAGGGGTTCATCCGGCTGTAGCCGAGGGCATCGAACCGCGCGTGTATCGAGCGCTTGAAGTCGGCGTAGGTCTCGCCCCCGGCCAGGGCCCGGTAGACCTGGCCGTAGAAGCCCTCGACCAGCCCCTCGTGGTTGACGTGGCTGATCCAGAAGGCCCGGTCGCGGGCCTCCCGGCTCAGCCGCAGGACCTGATCGTGGCTTAGTGGTACTTTGCCCAGGAAGTACTCTATCGCCTGATCGAAAGGCTGGTTAAAAGCGTCGGCCACTAGCCTCGATCCCCTTGGTTCCTGGCCCGGCCGGCCAGATCGGCCAGCAGCATCGCCTTGGCCAGCAGGGCCTGAAACTTCTCGTTGGGCAACCGCCCATATATCTCGCCCAGGCGCTCCAGCAGCTCCTCCTCGTCGGCCGCCCCGGCGGCGATCCGCTTCAGCTCGCCGTCCAGGTCCAGGCCGGCCGCCCGGTCCACGGCCAGGTCGACGAAGCCGTCCAGGGGGTGGGCTTCCCCGCCGGCGGCCGAGGCCGCCCGGGCGGCCAGAAAAGGCTGGCCGGCCGGGACGCTCATGGCCGTCTCGCCCTCGACCGGCAGGCGCAGCCCGGTCCGCTCCGAATAGAGCTCCAGGCTGACCGGGAAGCCGTCGCGGAGCGCCCCGCCCAGCAGCTCCCGGTCGGCCCTGATCTCATCGGCTGAGCGGGGCAGGATGTAGTAGAAGCTCGGCATGGGCGCGTCCCAGCCGAAGTTGAAGCCGACCAGGGGGGCGACGAGCTGATCCCGAAGGGTCTCGGCCAGGGCCTGGGCGTCGTCTTCGAGAAGATCGTGCCGGACCTGGTCGTGGACCTTGGCCGCGGCGTAGCTGCCCTTCTCGCCCACCTGGGCGCTCAAGGTCTGGCCCAGGATGGCCTTGGACATCTCGGCGTTGCAGATATCGATCAAGACCTTGTGCGGGCTGGCCCCGGTCCGGCTGGCCGCCTCGGTGATCTCGATCTCGGCTTCCTTGCTGATGATCCCGGCCCCGTCCAGGCCAAGGGAGCGGACCGCCTCGGCCAGGGCCTTCTTGTCCTCGTCGCTGGCCGAGGCCTCGTAATGGCCGAGTCTGTAGGGCACGCCGAAGGTTTCCAAGAAGATCATCCAGTCCCGGAAGCTGTGGTGCTTGAACAGGTAATACCAGGCCAGGGTGCGGTAGATGCCGCCCCTGGCCTCCAGGCCGGACAGGGACTCGTAGCGGTGGTAGATGAAGCGGAACGGCTCCAGCTCGGCCCCGGTGGGCTCGGCGTCGGTGATCAGGAGCGGCTGGAGCGAGTTGACGAAGGTGATCCGGCCCGGGTCGACCCCGTGCAGGCCGGGCAGGTAGCGACCGCCCTCAAGCCGCCAGGTCAGCTCCTCCAGGGCGTAGCCCATGCCCACGGCCCCGCAGAGGCGGCGCTGGCTCTGGCCGAAGGCCTTCAAGCCCTCCAGGGTCTCGGTGACGAAGCCGGCGACCTCGGCCGCCCGCTCGGACTTGTCGGCCGGGGAGACCTCCCAGGGCAGCCCGACCACGGCCGAGATCCGCTTGCCCATTTCGGCGCGGACGTGGGCGTCCCGCTCGTAGATGTTCCCGAAGAGCTCGGCCTGGCGCCTGACGTCGCCGGTCTCGGCTTCCCGGAGGATCTGGGCCAGCTTGCGCGGGGTCAGGCCCGTGGCCGCGCCGAAGGTCCAGCGGTCGACCAGCCGGGGCCGGCCGCGCCGCTCGTCGGTGGGCGGCCGGCGCAGGGCCTTGGCCTCGATGGGCCGGCCGAAGGGGTCGTAGAGAAGCGTCGGCATCAGAAGACCCCCCTGACGGCGGTCAGCTCGCGGATGAAGCCGGACTCGGCCTCGTCGGCGCCCCGGCCGTGCCAGTCGGTCCGCCTGTCCACCGGCTGGTAGCCGGCCGCGCCCTTGGGCAGGCTCTGGACGATCCGGACGGCGATCTCGGCCGCGTCGGCCCGGTCGTCCGGGGTGGAGCTGTCCAGGATGTAGAGCAGCTCCTCCAGGAGCGCTTCGGCCTCGGGATCGTCCTCGGGCAGCAGGAAGTGCCCGGCCTCGACCAGGGGGCTCAAGGCGCCGACGATCCGGGCCTCCTTGTTGGCCGAGTTCTGCACCGGCCGGAGGGGCAGGCGGCGGCCGTGGCGCTTGGCCGCCTGCTCGATCGCCTCCTTGAGCCAGTCCTTGAGGGCGTTGTCCTCGATCCCGCCGGCCACCCAGCCGTGGTGCCGGTGGGAGAGGTAAAGGGCGTCCAGCAGGCCCGAGGGCGAGAGCTTCCGGCCCCAGGCGCGCAGGAGATAGACGACCATCGTCAGGGGGTCGAGCCCGACCACGACGTGGCCCTTGTTGTCGCCTTGGGCCGTGGACGAGGGGTCGGTGCCCGAGGCGATCAGCAGCCGGCGGCGGACCAGCTCCAGGTCGGCCCGGGTGTAGCGCTTGAACCACTCCTCCCGGAACGGGCTCTCCTCGTCCTGGGGGTTGTTCTGGTACTCCTTGTTGAAGGCGACCGTGCCGACCTGGCGCTTCTTGGCCAGGAGCTTGTCCGCCGGCCAGCGCGCCGGCCAGAGGGCCCGGCCCTCGGGATCGAGGGCCCGGTAGCAGCGCCGGGTCCAGCTCTTGTAGGGCTCCTTCGCGCTGTGGATGACCTGGCCCAGGGCCGAGCGGCGGGCCAGGATGGTCCCCACCCAGATCAGGGCGCCGTCGGCCTCGATGGCCGGGATGACCGCCTCGGTGACCCACCTCAGCCGCTCCTCGACCAGGCGCGGGTTGCGGACGTTCTTGTCGTTCTCCATGTCGTCCAGGATGACCAGGTCGGGCCGATGGGGGCCGTGCTTGACGCCCCTGAGCCGCTGGCCCGAGCCCCGGGCCAGGATCCTGACGCCCGTCCCGGTGACGAAGTCGAAGACCGACTGGTTGGGGTCCAGGAGCCGGCCGAAGTCGGCCGCCAGGCGCTCGTTCTCGACCATCTCCAGGAAGAGGTAGGCGTTGAAGTCGCCGGCCAGGTCCTTGGTATCCGAGCCCAGGACCGTGAAGTGGTTGCGGCCGTAGACGGCCCGCTGGAGCGACTGCAGAAAGGTTATGGACGTGCTCTTGGCGTGGTCGCGGGGCGCGGCGATGACGATGGGCGGCTTGAGCTCGCCCGGCTCGGCCGGGGCGTCGATCAGGGCGTCGGCCTCCAGGTGGAAGTCGGCCGGCTCGCAGTAGAAGTAGTGGGGCAGGTAGGTCCGGGCGAAGTAAAAGACGTCGGCCCGGCCCCTCTCCCGCCTGGCCCTGGCCGCCGCCTCGGACAGGTCCTCGAAGGGGCGGACGTCGGTCTTGAGCAGGCGGAGGATCTCCTCGACCCGCTTCTTGAACTGGGGCCGGGTCAGCTTGCGCTTGAAGTCGGAATGCTCGTCAAGCCACACGGTCAACCCTCGACCTGGGCCATGAAGTTCCTGACGTGGTCGGCCAGGCGCTCCAGGAAGGCCTTGTCGCCCTCGACCGCGTTGAGCCAGCGGGCGAAGCGGTCAAACGTTTCCACCGCCGCGGCCGAGAAGGCGAAGGTGCCCCGCCTGACCCGCTCCAGGACGCCGTACATCTTCTGCAGGCCGTCCAGGTCGCCCGGGGTCAGCTCCGGCTTCTCCTCCAGGGCGGCGATGTGGGTGTGGATCAGTTCCTCCATCCGCTCGGCCAACTGCCGGCCCGAGGCGACCTTGAGACGGCGTTCCTTGTCCCAGCCGTGGTAGTCGGCCCACTGCCGGACGGTCTTGGCCGAGACCGGGAGCTGCCCGGCGATGGCCTCCGGGCTGTGGCCCTTGAGGTAGAGGTCCCTGGCCAGGGCGCCGTATTTATGGAGCTTCGCCAATCCCCACTCCTGGGTCCGCCTCGATATTGCCGTCCAGCAGATCGAGGCCCTTGGCCGTCAGCTTGAAGACCTTGCGGCGGAGCTGGCCCTTGCCCCGATCGGCGCTGACCAGGTAGCCCTTCTCCTCCAGGTACTGGCAGTGGCGGCCTATCTCGGGCTCGGTGGTGGCCAGGTCGACGCCCAGAAGCACTCCGGCCAACTCAGCCAGGTCCAGGCCGTCCGGGTAGATGTGAGCCAGGCCCTTCAGCAGCCAGTAGCGCACCTGGCGCGCCCGAAACGCAAAGTCCATCAGGGTTTCTCCTTGGTTGGCGCCGGCAGCCGGCTCAGGATCTCCTTGATGTCGCGGCCGTGATCGTCGAGCTTCCGCTCGACTCCCGTGGCGAAAATGGCGAAGTCCGACTTGTCCACCTTGCAGCCCACCTCACCGTCCACTATCTGAAGGTCCTCCTTGGTCGCGTACTCCCTGGCGATCTCTGTCTTTGTTTCCGCGATCTTGGTTCGCAGATCGGCCGCTTCCTCACGGGCCAGCCGCGAATCCCGCTTGGCCTCCCGGAGGTAGTTGAAGGCGAAGAACTGAACGATGGCCCCCAGGCCGGTGAGGGCGGTTGCTGCTACAGCCCCGGCTATGGCTATCCACGCGGTTTCGTTCATCGCCCCCTCAAGCAAGGTAGGGCCGGCCGGGGCGGTGGCTTCAGGCCGCCCCGGCCGGGTCTTTGGGGTGACAGGAGGCGAGATGAAGACCTCCCGGGTCGCAATCCGGAAGGGGCCAGGCGGCCTTCAGGGCCCGCCTGGGGATGACCGCTATGTTGAACGAGGCCTGAAGCCACCTGGCCCCCGCCTTTTGTTGGACCGGGCGGTCAACGTCGGACAACCCGCCTCACCCGGCCCGTTCACCTATCGGCGCAATGCGCCATTTGGTATCGAGGCTATGGTGGCTACAGGATAGAGAGGGGATAGGTTGTATGTCCCGGACTTACCGGACTTAGCGGACTTAATCTTTAGGAGGAGGGGTTTTTTTAGATGATCGCACAGGTCAGCGGGACTGGAGATGATCTTGGTAGGCTCTGATCGAGTCGAGAAAGACATAGGTCTTGCGTTCTGATAACGCCGTGGCCTCCAGCTGGCCTTCCGATATGAGCTCATAGACTCTCGTTCGGGAAAGAGGCAGGATCTTTCCCGGAATCGATGTGGCCAGCACAGTCAGCCGCTCGTTTATCATCTTGAAAGAGCCCGGCTGGTTCTGCTTCACCTACTCACCATCCCCTTCAGCGCTTCAATCACCCGGGCGGCCGTCTGGCCATCCAGCCAGGCGACCCGGGAAACATCGAACCTGGCGCGCAGGAAGCCCCCCAGGGCCTGCAGGTCCCTCGGCTCTCTGGCCCGCCGGCCGGGTTGGTTGCGGTATTTCCGCCAGAGGCTCCAGAGGTAGCGGAGCTGCTTCTGGCTGGCCATGCCCCGTCTCTCGCCCAGGGCCTTCAGCTCCTCCGGATACTCGACCCGCCAGGGCGGGGTTATCCCCACCGCTCGCATCCGGTCTTCCATCCGTTCCAGGGCCGCCCTGGCCTGGGCCTGGGTGAGCTGCTTGCTCGAGGGCCGGCCGCTCACGCCCTCCAGGAGGGCCTCGTAGGAGATCCGGTCGAGCCGGAGCAACCCGGCCCCCCAGTGGAGCCGCTTGATCTGCCCGGCCGTGGGGCCGGGCGCCTGTTTGGACGCGGCCGTCACTCGGCCTCCTTGAGCTCGTAGCTGACGGTTTCCCTCCGCTTCCGCGCCGTCCCGATTTCGACCAGCCGCTCGTCGGGCCAGCCCTCGATCACATCCCAGTCAACCTCCTCGATCACCCTGATCGCCGCGAGGCCGACCTGGCCCAGCTTCTTGAGGGCCTCCACGGTGACCTTTCTGGCCCTCGTGACCCGCCTGCTCACGCCCCAGATCAGGGAGCCGTGTTCCAGGTTCACCCGGTCGCGGTTGTCGAAGAGCTCGACCCGGCGCTTCCTGGCCAGGTCCTTGAGCTCCTTTTCCTGGTCGACCAGCACGGCCCGGGCCTTCTCGATGTCGGGCCGGTGTTTCTCTCTGATCCTGGCCAGCGCTTCTTCGGCCGAGGCCTCCAGGGCCGCGACCTCCCGTGTCGCCTCGGCGATCCGGGCCAGCAGCTCGTCCGCCCTTGCCCGCGCCTCGCTCATGACGCCTCCCCCTGGGGCCGAAGGTTGAGCTGGATCTGGCCCAGCAGGGCCGGCAGGCTGGTCCGGCGCAGCTTGGCCTCCTGGGCCAGGACCTTCAGCGCCCGGTGGCGCAGCCGCTGGCAGTAGTCGTCCAGGTCGCTCGTGGCCGCGGCCAGGTAGTAGCCGCCGCCGTCCGAGGTCGAGACCGAGCAGATGGGCAGCCCCTCCTGGCGCAGGGCCGTGACGGCCCGGCGCAGTTGCCGGGTGGAGTTGATCCGGTGCTCCCAGCGCTTCAGAAACACGGCCTCGTAGAGCTCGCCCATGCCGATGCTCCGGTTGGGGCCGACGTGGCGGGTCAGCTCGGTCAGGAGCCGGGCTCTCACCATCGGATCAAGGTCAGCCATCGTTAACCTCCTATCCCGGCCGGCCATTCCTGGATCGCCTCCAAGCCGGGGATCCGGACGGGTTTGGTCTTGACAAAGACCGGGATGCCGGCGGCCCGGCACTCCCTGATAATCGCCTCGGCCCAGACCTTCTGGTCTCGCCGCAGCTCGGCTTTGGTCTTGTAGCCTTCCGGCAGCCAGGAGCCCGACAGGCCGCCGAGGATGACCCAATCAGCGGGCCAGTCAAAGGCCCAGAACGGATCAACCGGGCCGAGAAGTGGCTCAAAACTCACGAAGCGCCGGCCGGGCCAATGGTAGAGCGCATCTAGTCGCCACAGCTCCTCCTGGCGGGTGATTGAGGTCCCCAGCCAGAGGTTTGGAGGAGGGGTGCAGCGCTGCTCGAAATCCTCGTCCGCGATCCGGTCGGGCCGCTTGGTCAGGACGAAACAGGTGGCCTGGCTCTTGCGGATGGCGCGGAAAACCTTGCGCCGCCACTCCGACTCGACCCCGTCCGACCAGAGGTCAGCCATCGAGCAGACGAAGACCCCGGCCCCGGCCGGGGCCGCCTCCAGGGCGGCTAAGCGCTCCGGGTGCTCGTGAGGCTCGTTGGCCCGGCACTTGGCGCAGCTCAGCCGGGCCGCCACCCGCTCCCGGTAGCAGAAATCGCAGCCGTTGAGACACCAGCCCCCTAACGGGTTGAGCGTGAACCGCCGGGCCGGGGACGGGTGAATCCATTCGATGTTGGGGGAGCGATTTAGACTCATGTCGTTCTCGTCCTCCTCAAGATCCTGTCCAGGCCCTCTTTCACCTGCACCGGGTCGGCGGGCCGCTCGGCCGGCTCCTCCTCCCGCCGCCCGGCCCGGAGCCTCTCCTCCCTGGTCCGCTCGGCCGAGGCTTCGGCCCGGTCGGCCAGGCCGGCCAGGATCCGCTTGAAATAGTTGAGGCCGGTCAACCCCTTCAACTCCTTGGCCCGCCGGGTCGCGTCCAGCGCGGCCAGAACGTCCTCCCGGCTCACCCGGTAGCGCCGCCGGTCGAAGACAAGCTCCCCCTGGTCGATCAGGCCCCAAACTTCCTCGAGGAGGCTCGCCCGCCGGCTGACCGACAGCCGCCCGCCCGGCCGGCGGAAGCAGTTCAGGAAGCCCATCACCAGAGCCAGTTGGGCCGGCCCGAAGCGGCCGAGCAGCCAGGCGTAGCGCCGCTCGACCTGGCCCTCGAGGAGCCGGTCCAGCTCGAAGCGCTCCCCACAGGATGGACAAGTGATCTTCACCGGTCGGTCTTCTCCGGCCGCCACCCGGCCTTCTCGCCCAGGGCCCACCTGGCCCAGCCCTGCAACGACATCCCCGACTCGGCCGCGGCCCGGGCTATCGCCTCCTCCAGGCCGGGCAGGCAGCCGACGTCGATCACCAGCATTCGCCAGTCCCCGAACGCTCCCCTCAGCCTGTTGATCTCCGCCCTGGCCCGATCGATCCGGCTCTCGGTCAGGTCCTGCCCGGTGGGCGTCTCAGGTTGCCCGCCGGGCGGTTCTGTGGCCGGCTCGGCCGGCTTGGCCGCCTTGGCCGGCTCGGCCGCCTTCTTTCTGGCCGGCGCCGGGGGATCATCCAGCCCGGCCCGGCCATACTCCGACGGCCGCCGGGTCAGCTCCTCGAGGGGCAGTCCCAAGGCGTCGGCGATCTTCCGGGCGGTGGTCCACTTGGGCCGGTTAAACTTGCTGAGGGTTGGTCTGGAGATGTTGGCCTTCTCAGCCAGCGCTTCCAGGGTCAGCCCCCGTGCGCGACGCGCCCTGTAGAACTGGGTCCAGAAATACCTGGCCGTCTCCGCGTCCATGACTTTGCGAACTTTCTCCACGGCCGCCCGGCGTCTCGGCTTGGCCGGCCTGGCCGGTTCGGCCGCCTTCTCCCTGGCCGGCGCCGCTCCCCGGTAGAACTCGCAGCGCCTGAAATCCGGCCGCCGGCTGAGCCTCTGGCAGCCCAGCCAGCGCTCGTCCTCGCCCAGATCCGCGCGCTCGCCGAAACAGACGACGGGCATGTCCGCGTCCCGCCGGCAGGTTTTGGGCTGCCCGTTCACGGCGTGGCCAGCCCTCCCGCGATTGCTATCCGCTCGGCCTGGCGCCTGTCCAGGTAGCGCCACGACCGCCCCGGCCTGAAATCCGCCCCAAAAATCTGTCTGAGCTCGGCCAGGCTGACCGGGTTGGGGAACATCAGCGGATCACCCAGGCAAAGGCCGACCAGCTCGGCGCGGCCGAAGTAGGCCTCCTGGAAATCCCCTTCCTCAACGCCGGTCTGCTGCCCCAGGATGGCCCAGATCCAGGCCGGAGCGGCCCTGATGATCCCCTCGATCATGGCCAGGCCGAGCACGCCCCGGCCCCGGCGGCCCGTCTCGTACAGAAGCACGGACATGGGGAAGCTGACCCGCGGTCGCTGGGTCCTGAGATCGAGCCGCTTTGGGCCGCACAAAATCCTGTGCGGCCAGGGCGGCAGCATGGAAAGCAGCATCACCCGCTCGGTCATGGCTGCAAGCACCTCCACATGGCCCGCCCCAACGCCCGGCCCAGGGGCACGGCCCAGAACGAGTTGAGATAGACGCCGCCCGCAATGACGGCGATCCAGAGCCATCCCTTCAGGGTGATTGCCCTCACGCCTCACCTCCTATCGGGGTATTCAGCTCGGCCAGCTCCTCCTCGCTGAGCACCCGCCCGCCCGAGTCCCCCGACAGCCGTCGCAAATTCATGACCAGGGTGGTCCGATTCAGGCCCAACAGCCTGGCCGCCCGGGTCCGGTTCCCCCGGCACTCGCGCATGGCCGCCTCGACCATCTCGGCCCGGACGCTCTCGAGGCTCCGGCCCGCGCGGATCAGCTCCCTGATCGTTCCGGCCATCCGGTTATCCGCCTCCGTCTCGGCCGGGCGCCGGCCGCCCGTCAGGGCCCTGAAATCGACCAGCTCCCAGGGCTGTTTGCCCAGGGTCTGGGCCATCTTCTTGAGCGTCTCAGGCCCCGGGCGCTTCCTGCCCTGCTCGAGCACGTTCCAGTATTGCTTGCTCATGCCCGATCGCTCGGCCGCCTGGGCCTGGGTCAGGCCGGCCTCCAGCCGGGCCGTTTTGATCGCCAAGGGAAGGTCGTGGCTTGCCTTCAGCGCGTCCAGGTTCAACCTTCTCTCCAGGAAATCCCCAACCCGGTGGAGCTCGTCGGCTATGCCCTCGGCCACGGCTACGAGCGTTTGAAACTGCTTATGATCCATCTTCCCTCCCCCAGAGGCCCGGCCCTTGTCCGGGCCCTCAGGGCAGGGGGCGGCCCTCAGGCCGCCCTAGCGATCCGCCCCAGGTTCTCCGCCGTCCGCCGCCGCGCCTTCCTGATCAGCCGCCTCCGATCGCCCCGGGTCATCGACGCCGGGAAGATCACCTTGGCTGTTAAGCCCTTCAGGCTGAACAATGCTTCCAGGCCCGTTGCTCTCGCTCCCGTCATGGCCGCCTCCTCTTGCCGCCGCCCGGCACCTCGGGCAGAGGCAGTCCACGCCCAGCGCCCTGACGCAGATGCGCCTGGCGCTGGACGGGGTTTGGGCATCGAGGTTGTGCTGCCAGATCGTCATCTCGCCCCCTCGGCCAGGGCCGCCAGGACCTGCCAGATCAGCCCGCCCATGATGGCCAGGCAGGCCAGGCCCGAGGCCAGGTTGATCAGGCGGGCCTTCATCTCTGCATCATCTCCTCGGCCCGCCGGTTCCAGCGGGGCGCTTCCAGGGGCGCGCCCGGGGCCAGGCCGTAGCCGCCCCGGCGGGCGACCAGGTGCCCCTGGCCGGCCAGCCAGGCCAGGTAGCGCCCGGTGTAATCGGGCGAGGCCTCGGCCAAGCGGGCCGTCTCGGCCGGCCTGATCGCCGGCCGGGCCTGGCCGAGCCCCCTGACCACGGCCCAGATCCGGCCCTGGAGAGCGGCCCGGCCGGCCCGCTCGGGCCGGTACAGGTAGTTGCAGTCGCCGCTCTCGGTCAGCTCCCCGCGCCGGATCAGGTAATCCAGGATCCGGTTGATCTCGCGGACCCCGAAGCCCTCGAAGGCCTGGTAGAGCTCCATCAGCCGGCCCCGGGGATGCTCGGCCAGCCAGGGCCGGAGAGCCTTGATCGAGCGGGGGCTGGGCATCAGGCCGCCCTCAGCCGCCGGCCCAGGGCCAGGGCCGTCTCGGTGGTGATCTTGTCCTGGTCGTTCGCCTGTGCCAGGCGCAGGGAGGCCCGGAGCAGGTTCACGTAATCCCGGAAAAGGCCCGAGGCCTGGCCCAGCAGCTTCTTGGCCGCCTCGGCCTCGATGCTCACCCCGTCGGGCAGGAGCTTCTGGGCGACCAGATGCGCCTCGGCCTCGGCCAGGGCGCCGAACGTCTGCCAGTGGACCACGCGGCTTCTCAGCCGGGTGTGCTTCTCCAGCTCCTCCTTGATCTTCTGCTCGCCCAGGAGGACCAGGGTCAGCCCGGCCTCGTCGTGGAGGTCCCTGAGCACGTTCAGGGTGTACTGCTTGAGGTAGTTGGCCTCGTCGATGATCAGCGTCGTCCGGGCCGTGTCCCCGATCCGCTCGACCAGGGCGTCGTAGGCCTTGCCCGAAGTGGAGGGCATGTCCGACCGGCCCAGGGCCCGGCCCAGGTCCTGGAGCATCTTGATCGTCGACCAGACCTGGAGGGCCCGGACGTAGATCCGCCGCTCCGGCTCCGCCCCGGCCAGCCAGATCCCGGCCGCGGTCTTGCCCCGTCCGGCCGGCCCGTAGCCGACCACGATCCGCTCCAGGGCCTCGGCGTCGGCCTCGAGCTCGCCCAGGGCCTGGGCCAGGCGCTGCGGGTTGCCCGTGGTGATGAAGAGCCGCTTCAAGGATCCCGTTTTAGCCATCCCTTTCCTCCTTTTTACGCAGCCGCGCCCAGTGCTTTATCTCCGCCCAAAGGTTGGGCCAGACTTCCGGATGCACGACCACGAACCCCTCGTAAAACCCGCAATCCAGGTCAGGTATGTCCCTGTCGTAATAGAACATCTGCTTGATCATCCACCTGACCTTGTCCCAGTCGTCGTGGAACCAGGCCGGCCGTTCATCGGGGATCTTGTCCAGGGTCCGCCTGGCCACTCCCCGGATGCGGGGCCCCAGGCAGCCGGCCATGAAGCCGTGCGCCAGGTCGCTGATCGGCCAGCCGGACCTCTTGAGGTTCATGAGCTCGTCGATCCTGTTGCCCGCCAGTTGCCGGCACTCCCGGGGCGTCATGGCCTCATCCGGCTCGAAGTCCATCACCCCGCCGGGCAGCAAGGGCGGCACCTGCTTCTCCCCGGCCCGGTGGTTCGTCACCGGCCCTCCCCGAGCTGCCGGAAGTACTCCTCCCGGTCGTCCAGGGCCTCGACCAGGGTCGGGTTGGTCTGGCGGAAGTCCGCGTAAAACCCCCGGTCGGCCGGGCTCGTCTCTCGGCCCAGGCCCAGTTGCCGGGCGATCCAGCGGGATCGGGTCAGGCCGTCCTCAAAGAGCTCCGGCCGCTTGTCCCGGTCCTCCGGAGGGATCTCCGCCTCGGGCTCGGGCAGGGCCGGGGCCTCGGCGACAATCTCTTTCAGCTCGAGCCCCAGCCCGACCTCGGCGTCCGCGATCAGCTTCAGGTGCTCCTGGGTCCGGCTGGGCGGGGCCGCCGTCGGGTCGGCCCCCAGGGCGGCCAGGTTCGCGCCGATCTGCCGGCGCTGCAGGCCTTGGAGGCGGGCGTGCTCGGCCATGCCCTCCTCGCTGATCCAGGAGCCGCGCCTTAGCGTCCTGGCCCAGCAGGCGAAGCGGCCCTGGTGGAGCACCCGGCAGACCTCGGGGTGGCCCGAGTCGTACAGGACGTCCACCTTCTGCCCGCTCAACCTGTTCAGGAGCGCGGCCAGCTCGGCCTGGTCTTCGTGCCAGAGCTCGTACTCGTCGCCCAGCTCCGCCACCCGGAAGCCCCAGGCCTTGACCTTGATCTGCTTGTGCTCGAGCAGGGCGAAGTCCAGCACCGCCGGGTCCACGCTCTCCGGCCGGGCCAGGGAGTCCCAGACCTGGCGGGGACTGAGGCCGTCCATGCCGTGCCCGCTGTGGGGCTGGGCATGGTAGTCGTGGGCCAGGAAGTTCTCCCACTCGGCCTCGAGCTGCCCCATCGTCAGCAGGCGGCCCCCCGGGTTCTTGAGCTCCATCACCAGCTTTTCCGGCTTCTGCTCGGGGCTGGAGCCGCACCAGCCGGGCAGCCGGCGGCTGAATGATCGGACCACCTCGCCGAAGGCCCGCTCGATGGGCTTGGCCCAGGGATGATAGGCCGTGGCGAAGCGGGCCCGGATGGCCAGCCTCTGAAACATCCCCCCGATCCGGATGTCCTTGACCACCATCTGCCGGTTGCCCCGCTTGAGCTTCCAGACACCGTCGCGGGGGTCGTAGGCCATGTCCACGTAGAACGGGTCGATCCCCAAGGCCCGGAAGCGCTCGATCTCCTCGGGGTAGTCGATCCGGCCCAGGGAAATGGCCTCGCCGCGCAGGCCCTGGGCCCGGTAGTCCTTGCCGTTGTCCACGTAGACCGAAACCGGCAGGCCGTGCATGGGCAGATCCGGGTTTTCCTTGGGCAGGATGGCGTGGCGCAGGGCCAGGGCGATGGTTCTGGCGTTCGGCTGAAATGACCAGGTCCAACCCACGAAGGCCCGGGTCCGCAGGTCCATCCAGGCGGTCAGCCAGGGCCGCCGGGGATTGCCGCCGGGCGCGTTGACAAATGCGTCCAGGATGTGGTGGTCGCCGACCAGGCAGAAGAGCGGCGGCAGGCCGCGGTAGTCGCGGAGCTTCTTGGCCACGCACCTGGCCTCGTAGGCCCGCTTGCCCTCCCGGGCGTAGACCAGGGCCGCCTCCGGCACTCGGTCGCGGACCACCCGCCAGAGCGAGTCGTAGGAGCCGACCCGCCAGTTTTGGAGCCGGGCCTCGGTCAGGGTCTCCTGGTGGACGTCCTTGAGGGTCAGGCGGGCTTGCTTGAGGTAGAGGCCCAGGGCGTACTCCACGGCCGCCTCCTCGAAGGCGATTCGCTTGCCCTTGCGCCCGCCGTAACCGTCGGCCACGGCGGCTAATTGGGCCTCCAGGGGGTCCCGGCCGGCCTGGAGGGCCTCGGCCAGGGCCTGGTCGGCCTTGCGGCGCCACCGCTGCAGGGCGTGGTAGGTGCGGTCCAGCCCCTCCCGGGCCAGGGTCGTCTTGGCCGCGAAGTCGCCGTCCAGGCCCCGGGACCTCTCCACCAGGGCCAAACGCTGGAGCGCCTTGTCGCGCTTTCGCGCCGGCCAGGATGAGGTCGCGGCGCCCAAGGGCGGCCGGGCCCCATCATTATCTAGAGAGGAGGTCGTCTCGGCCCGCCGCTGGAGCTCGGCCTCGCGCAGGCGTTCGACCTCGCGGGCTCTGAGGGCGGCCTGGACCTGGATGGGGAGGGCGGAGAGCTCAAAGAGCTTCTGATATGCTCTCCCACTAAGTCTATCCTCGTGAGGCCACCTTTCCGCCTTGGCTCTTCCCTGGATTCTCCGTAAGCTGACGCCCATTGCGGCTGCGATCTCCGCGGCGGTGTATTGGTCGGCCATCTCACGCCGCTCCTCTCATGTCCTCGGGCAGATCCAAGAGCTCCGCCGGCACGCCCAACTCGAGCAGCCGCCGCAGGACCTTGCGGTTGTCGTTCCGGCTGGAGATACAGTTGCTGACCAGCGTGTTGCTCACCCCCAGGTCGCGGCTGATGGACCGCAAGCTCACCCTGGGCTTGTTTCGCAGCAGCCAGACCCTGATCTCGACGCCGTTCCTTTCGCTCCTCATTCCTCGATCTCCTTGTCCAGTTCCATCATCCGCCGCCGCGCCTCCCTGGCCCGCCGGCAGGCCCGGCCCCACTCCAGAAGGGCCGTCTCCTTGGGGCCGATGACCCTGAAACCCAGGGGCCGGGCCAGAACTTCCAGGGGCTCGGCGCTTCCGGCCACGGCGCAGAAGATGGGCAGGGCCTTGGCCGGGACGACCCGGCTCAACTCACTCGGGTTAAGCCACTTCTCCAGGGTCTCCAGGCTCAGCCGCCGGCCGTTGCCCGCGGCCAGGCTCACCCCGTAGCGGGCGGCCAGGTCGTTCATCCGGTCGACTATCTCCTCCCGGCTCAGCCCGCATTCGCGGGCCGCCCGGTTCATGGCTTCCTTCAGGTCAGGGATGACGTTCAGGGTCGGTTGGCTGAAGAGGGCCGGCTGTTTCGGGTTCACGGCGCCCCCTTGATCAAGATGGCCGCCCCCTGGTAGGCTGGGTTTGCGCGTTCCCCAACCCTTCCCAGGAGGCGACCATGACCGAGCAGATCACCTTGAATGACATTTTCGCGGCCCAGATCCTCATCCTGGCCAATCAGCTCAAGGCCAGGAAGGAAGCCAAGGGCGTTACCAGCACCAGCGACTTCATCCGGGAAGCCGTCAGGCTTGTTCGCGACAAAACGCCTCGGCTTCTTCAAGAGCTAGAGCGAAGCGGGCGTTCCTGACGTTGACCGTGTGGGTGTCCTCGAGCCAACCCTCGGCGCCCTTGAGGACGCTCAGGGCCTGACCCAGCGGCCACCCGTCCAGCAGGCTCATGATCTCGAAGATCTTGCGGAACTCTTCCGCCTCGGTCTTGTACTCCCGTCTGTTCTCGGCCATGCTCGTCTCCTTGTCCGCCCCTCCCCGCACCCCGGGTCCGATCTTTTTCCCGACCCGGACGTTGACCGGGACTCGGAGCCTGGGATAGGATTGGGGTAAAGATTGACTGTGGCCATGCAAAAATTATTGGGCCAAGATTAAATGGTTGTCAAGAAAAAATATGGCCAACCCTTCTTGTTCGCTCGTTATCCCGGGCCACCGGCGGCCGCCACGAGACATATCTTGTTGAATTGGCTTAATAAATGAACGAGCGAAACAGGAAAAGAGGGGGTTCGTCCGTTGTTTCGCCCGTAAATGGCCAACCGGCGAACCCTGGCGCGGGGTCCGCTTTCGCCGTCCGCCTTCGTTCTCTGAGGGAAAAACTTGGTCTGAGCCAAGAAGCGCTGGCCCAGAAAATAGGCGTCTCGCGCAACACCATTCAGAATTATGAAGCCGGTCAACTGCCTAAGGGGGCGCATCTGATCTCCCTATGCGAGCTCCTTGGGGTATCGGCTGATGACCTCCTCCTCGGTCGCTCCCTCGACTCTGATGTCTCGGCCCTGGCCGAGCGGCCCGGGGAATACAAGCCCGAGCCCTCGCCCACCGGCGGCTGGAAGGCCGTCAAGGTCTACCGGCGGCCGGACGCGGCCCGGATCGAGCCCGAGGTCTTTCTGCCCGATCATCCCGAGTTCGACCACGACATGTACCGGCTCATCCCCCTGGTCGAAACCCACCTCGACGCCGGCGGCGGCGCCGTGGTCTTGAGCGAGAAGACCGACCGGTGGCTGGCCTTCCGCCGGGATTGGCTCAACGCCCACGCCACCACCAGCGGCAACGTCGTCCTGATGACCGTCCACGGCGACAGCATGGAGCCGACGCTCAAGAGCGGCGACGTGGTCATGGTTGACTTCGGCCGAAGGCGGGTTTATGATGGTCTTATCTACGCTTTGGGCGAGGATGACCTGGTCATGGTCAAGCGCGTCTTCATTCTGCCCGGGGATAAGCTCAGGATCACCAGCGACAACCCCGAACCCCGCTACGCGCCCTACGAGGCGCTCCGCGCGCAGATCCGCGTCCTCGGCCAGGTCATCTGGTTCGCCCGGGAGCTGGTCTGATGCCGCTCTATACTAGAGGATGGGGCGCGTTGCTCGGGCTCTGGCTGCTCCTCCTGGCGCTGGCCGGGTGCGGCGAAGGAAAGCAGCTCCCGTCGGTCTTAACCGTCAACAACGTGCAGCAGTCAGTCCAGGACGTCGGCCGTTACGTCGATCATGTCGAGGTTTTTCAATCTTCGCCCGACGTGTTCGACATTTGCATCGTCCATAAGAGGCCGCCACTTTCTGACGATGCCAAAATACTTTTTATGGCGGCTGATGATTATTACAAGACCTGTGAGGCTTTAGTTAAGAAATGGCCTAATCAGTTTGATAATATTACCTTTAAGATGATGCTTCCTTTAGTGGATATATATGGTAATAAATCAACTGGTCTCGCTCTTTCTTTGAAGTTTTCAATGCTCGATCTTCGCAAGGTCAACTGGATCAATTTCGATGGAACATTCTTGCTGAATCTGGCATCTTTTAGCCAAGTTACACACATAGGCCGGCAATTGATATCAGCTTATTGTGCCGGGGAATGGGGTTCTTCGAGTAATCTATTTTGCTTTAAGGCGGCGGCCTGGGGGGGATGACCGATGCGGTCGATCTCGCTCTCCCTGCTGCTTTTTTCCTTGATCGCCTTGGCCCCTGGGCTTACTTCGGCCGCGGAGCCCCTGGGCATTCCCCGGACTCAGTACATGAAGGGCCTGACCGACTACTTCATCGGCCCCAGGCGGACCGGCGAATATGAAGGTCAGCAGGCCTGGCTGGCTATAACTATCGACCGCACCCTCTCATTGGCGATAGTCGGCCCCCTGGACAATCCCCAGCGCCTCGTCGTCTTGTTCAGTTACCCGCCCAAGAACAAGATGGCCAGGGCTACCAACCGTCTGATCGCCCTGACCATTTTAAGCAACGTCGCTCCGAGTTGGACCGACCCTACCGTCTGGTTCGACCCCGCCTCCAAGCGCGTCCGTGGCCTCACCGAGGGCGACGTCAAGTACCCCAAGACTGACCAGGAGGATCACTCCAGCGACGGCGTCCGCTTCACCCTCTCCTACTCTCGCGTCAGCCGCGAGTTCAAGCTAGCCATCCGCCGCTGACCGTTTTTATTCTTATTGCGTTTGACCCCACTTAAGGCCCCCCGATTTGCAAACTAACGCCGCCCGTCCTCACCGGCCCGAGCGGCCCCATTTGTTCAACCTTTTCGTACCTTTTCAGCCCTTCCCGAACCCCCTATCCCTTGATTTGCACGTTTGCAATCTACCTTCCCCCCCACACTGGCGAAGCCGCGAGCAGGAGGAATAGTCAAAAGGGGTAGTCAAGGGCAGTCAATAAAAATGGGCTTGGCGGTCGGCCAAGCCCTTGTTTTCTCTGGTGCCGAGGGACGGAATTGAACCGCCGACACGGGGATTTTCAGTCCCCTGCTCTACCTACTGAGCTACCTCGGCCCGGGTGGGGCTAGTTTTAGGACATGGACGGGCTTTAGTCAAGAGGATTCAGTCCGGTTGTCACTGGGGAGCGATGATGTTAGACTGACTCTGAAAATCAGGGAGGGACGAGCCGAATGTCGAACCTGGTCTACATCTCCGGGGCGGCCATGACCCAGTTCGGCCGCTCCGAGTCGTCCTTGGACAGCCTCATGGTCGAGGCCGGACGGGCGGCCCTGAACGACGCCGGCCTGGATACGGTCGAGGCCCTCTATCTCGGCGTGATGAACCCGGCCGAGTTCACCGGCGACTCCAACCTGGCCGCCCTGCTGGCCGATCAGCTCGGCCTGCCGGGCGTGCCCTCCTCCCGGGTGGAGACGGCCTCGTCCACCGGGGCCGGGGTCCTGGAGGTGGCCTTCTACGCCGTGGCCTCGGGCTACGTCAAGCGGGCCCTGGTGGTGGCCGGGGAGAAGATGACCCACCTGCCCACCGCCCAGACGACCCGCATCCTGGCCCGGGTCATCGACAAGGTGGAGCGCCAGTACGGGGCCTCCATGCCCGCCCTGGCGGCCATGATCGCCCGGCGCTACGCTTACGAGAACGGGCTCGGCCAGGAGGAGCTGGCCCGGGCCCTGGCCGCGGTGGCCATCAAGAACCACGCCAACGGCTCGCTCAACCCCCTGGCTCAGTTCCGCAAGGCCATTGCCCCGGAGAACTACCTCAAGTCCAAGATGGTCGCCGACCCGCTGCGCATCTATGACTGCGCGCCCATCACCGACGGCGCCGCGGCGGTGGTCCTGACCACGGAGCCCTCCAAGGTCTGCCTGACCGGCATCGGCCACGCCACGGACACCCTGGCCGTGGGCCGCAGGGGCACGCTGACCTCGTTCAACTCGACCAAACAGGCGGCCATGAAGGCCTACCGCATGGCCCAGATCAACCCCAAGGAAGTTGACCTGGCCGAGGTCCACGACGCCTTCACCATCTTCGAGATCATCGGCACCGAGGACCTGGGCTTCTTCGAGCCCGGCCAGGGCTGCCGGGCCGTCCTGGAGGGCTGGACCACGCTCCAGGGCCGGCTGCCGGTCAACTCTTCGGGCGGGCTCAAGGCCAGGGGGCACCCGGTCGGGGCCTCGGGCCTGGCCCAGGTGGTCGAGCTGGTCTGGCAGCTCAGACGCCAGCTGCCCGAGGCCAGGCTGATCAAGGACGCCTCCATCGCCCTGGCCCAGTCCATCGGCGGCCTGGCCAACAACAACTTCGTGACCATCCTCAAGCGGGCCGATCACCGCCAGGTCTGGCAGGTCGACTTCGAGCCGGACTACGCCCCCGAGCTCTTCCCGCCCCGGCCGACCCTGGAGCTGGACAGCCTCCGCTCCGGCCGCGGCGAGCTCCTGACCTGGACCGTCCTGCACAGCCCGCCGGAGGGCTTTGAGCCGCCCCTCAAGATGGGTTACGTCCGCATGGCCGACGGCGCGGTCATCCTGGCCCACGTCGATCAGGACGCCTTCGAGGAGCTGCCCGCGGTAGGGGAAAAGGTCAGCGTGGACGTCTCGGGCGAGTTCTTCATCTTCAAGCCCTACGACCCCTCCCTTGTCTGGCGCAAGCCGCTGGATGAGATCAAGAAGAAGATCTGGGGCTGGTGGTCCTACATGGAGGACGCCTACTCGGTGGCCGCGGCCAAGGCCATGGGAGGCCGCCGCAAGGAGGCCGGCCGGGCCGAGACCGAGGAGGAGGAGAAGACCGAGAAGGTGGCTTGAGCCGGCCGAACCCAGCCGGCTTCGCCTTTCCGGGAGCGGGCCGGCGGCCAGAGCCGCCGGCCCGCCGCCTTGACAACCCGGTTTTCCCCGACCAAGATTAGCTTCAGTATGCCGGGAATTCTAATCGCCCTGGAGGGGATCGACGGCGCCGGCACCACCAGCCAGGCCCGGGCCCTGGTCGAGTGGCTGGAGCGGCGGGGCCGGGCGGCCCTCCTGACCGCCGAGCCCTCCGACGGCGAAACTGGCCGGCTGATCCGGGAGGCCCTGGCCGGCCGCCTGAGCCTGAGGCCGCCGGTCCTGGCCCTGCTCTTCGCCGCCGATCGCCTGGATCATCTGGCCCGCCGGATCGAGCCGGCCCTGGCGCGGGGTCAGGTCGTGGTCAGCGACCGCTACGTCTTCTCCTCCCTGGCCTACCAGTCGCTGGACAGCGATCCGGCCTGGGTCGAGGCCATCAACGGCCTGGCCCGGCCGGCCGACCTGGTCCTGCTCCTGGACGCGCCGGTGGAGGTCTGCCTGGAGCGGATCAAGGCCCGGGACGGCTCGCTCCAGGAGATCTTCGAGTCGGAGAAGCTGCTCCTGGATATCCGCCGGCGCTATCTGGACCTGGCCCGGGAGCGGTCCCGGCGGGGGGAACGGGTGGTGGTCATCGACGCGGCCGAACCCCTGGAGCGGGTTCGGGAGGCAGTCCTGAGCGCCGCGGCCCAGACTCTGGGAATGGGGCCGGTGGGCTAGAGGCCGTGCCCTCCTTCATCCGCCGTCTGCTGGCTCACCCCAGCCAGGTTCTGGTCTTCAGCTTCATCGGCCTGATCCTGGTCGGCGCGGCCTTGCTCTGGCTGCCCCAGGCGGCCTCGGGCGAGAGGCTCAGCCTCGTCGACGCCCTCTTCACCGCCACTTCGGCCATCTGCGTCACCGGACTGGTCGTGGTCAGAACCGGGGCCGACCTGAGCCCCTTCGGCCAGGTGGTCGTCCTGGTCCTGATCCAATTGGGCGGGCTGGGGATCACCGTCTTCTCGACCCTGATCCTGCTCCTGCTGGGCCGGCCGATCTCCTTCAGGGCCGGGCGGCTGCTGGCCGAGAGCCACCAGCGCCTGCCCGGGGCCCACTGGGGCCGGCTCTTCCTGGCCGTCTTCATCTGGACGACCGTGCTGGAGGCCGCCGGCGCGGCCCTCTTTCTGGTCCGCTTCGCCGGCGAAATGCCCTTGGGTCGGGCGGTCTGGCAGGCCGTGTTCTCGGCTGTCTCGGCCTTCTGCAACGCCGGGTTCGGCCTGAGCGAGCAGTCCTTTGCCGCCTACGCCGGCGACTGGCTGGTCAATCTGACCCTGATGGGCCTGATCATCAGCGGCGGCCTGGGCTTCCTGGTCCTGGACGAACTCTGGGGCCGTCTGCGCCACCGGGACCGGAGGCCCTTGACCCTCCACACCCGGCTGGTCCTCTGGTTCTCCGGGCTGCTGATCCTGGTCGGGGCCGGGGCCATCTTCGTCCTGGAGTGGCCCGGGGCGCTCAGGGAGGCGCCCTGGGGCCAGAGGGTCCTGGTCAGCCTCTTCCAGTCGGTCACGGCCCGCACGGCCGGCTTCAACACCATCGACCTGGGCCTGCTCTCCAACGCCAGCCTTCTCATCCTGGTCGGCCTGATGTTCATCGGCGCTTCGCCCGGTTCCTGCGGCGGCGGAATAAAGACGACCACCTTCGCCCTGTTCTTCGCCGTGATCAAGGCCCGCCTGCGCGAGGAGGCGCGGCCCCACCTCTTCGGCCGCAGCCTCTCGTCCGAGTCCCTCTCGCGCAGCGTCACCCTGCTGTTCATGTCCGGGGGCGTGGTCATCCTCTTCACCATCCTGGTGGTCCTGGCCACGCCCGAGCCCGGCTGCCGGGACTGCCTGGTCGAGGTCTTCTTCGAGGTCGTCTCGGCCTTCGGCACGGTCGGCCTCTCCCTGGGGATCACCCCGGACTTGACCGCTCCGGCCAAGGGCCTGATAACCATTCTCATGCTCCTGGGCCGGCTGGGTCCGCTGACCCTGGCCGGCTTCCTGATGGGCCGGAGCAAACCGGAGCGGTTCTTCTTCGCCGAGGAGCCGGTCATGATAGGCTAGGAGGCCGGGATGGGTATCCGCATTGCCGTCTTGGGGTTGGGCACCTTCGGACGCGAGGTCGCCCTGGAGCTGGCCCGGCTGGGTCACGACGTCCTGGCCCTGGACAGGCGCCAGGAGCCGGTCCAGGCGGTCAAGGACTACGTCTCCCAGGCCGTGGTCGCCGACGCCGCCGACCGGTCCGTCCTGGAGGACCTGGGCCTGAAGGGGCTCGACTCGGCCGTGGTTTCGCTGGGCGACAACATGGCCGGCTCGATCCTGCTGACCCTCTACCTCAAGGAGCTGGAGGTCAAACACATCGTGGTCAAGGCCTCCAACGACGATCACTCCCTGGTGCTCCAGAAGGTCGGGGCCGACCAGATCATCATCCCCGAGCGGGAAATGGCCCGGCGGCTGGCCCACACCCTGACCTCGCCCAACCTGATCGACTACCTGCCGGTCGGCCCGGACACGGCCATCGTCGAGATGGCCCCGCCCGAGGCCTTTGTCGGCCAGAGCCCGCGTCAGATGGACCTCAGGAAAAAGCTGAACATCCAGATTCTGGCCGTCAAGGACGAGGTGCGCCAGGAGGTCAGGGTGTTCATCGACCCGGACTATGCCATCCAGAAGGGCGACGTCCTGGTCGTCCTGGGCCGGCCCGAGGACATCGACAAGCTCAGAAAGGTCTCTTAGGGCTGGATTTGTCCCGGCCCTTCTGGCAGTATCTGCTCCTGAGCCCGCAGCCCGGAGGTTTGCGCCGTCATGGACATTTGCGTCGTTGGGACCGGTTACGTCGGCCTGGTCACCGGCACCTGCTTCGCCGAGTTCGGCGTGTCGGTCACCTGCGTCGACGTGAACCAGGAGAAGATCAACCAGCTCAACCAGGGCCAGGTGCCCATCTACGAGCCCGGCCTGGAGGAGCTGATCGGCAAGAACGCCAAGGAGGGCCGCCTCTCCTTTTCCACCGACATCCCCGCGGCCATCAGGCGGGCCCTGGTCATCTTCATCGCCGTGGGCACGCCCCAGGGCGAGGACGGTTCGGCCGACCTCAAGTACGTCCGCCAGGTGGCCGAGGCCATCGGCCGCCACATGACCGACTACAAGGTGGTCGTGACCAAGTCCACCGTGCCCGTGGGCACCGGCGAGCTGATCAGGCGGATCATCCAGGAGAACCAGACCGAGGCCCTGCCCTTCGACATCGTCTCCAACCCCGAGTTTCTGCGCGAGGGCTCGGCCATCGAGGACTTCATGCGGCCCAACCGGGTGATCATCGGCGCCGACTCCGAGAGGGCCACGGCGATCATGCGCGAGCTCTACTCGCCCCTCTACCTCATCGAATCGCCCTTCGTCATCACCGACGTGGCCACCTCGGAGATGATCAAGTACGCCTCCAACGCCTTTCTGGCGGCCAAGGTGAGCTTCGTCAACGAGATGGCCAACCTCTGCGAGCTGGTCGGGGCCGACGTCCAGATGGTGGCCAAGGGCATGGGCATGGACAACCGCATCGGGCCCAAGTTTCTCCACGCCGGACCCGGTTACGGCGGCTCCTGCTTCCCCAAGGACACCAAGGCCCTGGCCCAACTGGCCCGCGAGCACGGCTACGAGTTCAGGATCGTCGAGTCGGTCATCCAGGTCAACGAGGAGAGGCGCGGCCACATGACCGACAAGATCGTGGCCGCCTGCGGCGGCCAGGTCAGCGGCAAGACCATCACCTGCCTGGGTCTGACCTTCAAGCCCAACACCGACGACATCCGGGAGGCCCCGGCCGAGGCCATCCTCAGGAGCCTCATCGATCGGGGGGCCAGGATAAGGGCCTTTGACCCGGCCGGCATGGCCGCCTTCGCCAGGATTCTGCCCCAGGTGGTCTACGGGGACAACGCCTACCAGGCCTGCGAAGGGGCCGACTGCCTGGTCCTGATGACCGAGTGGAACCAGTTCCGCAACCTGAACTTGCAGCGGATCAAGGAACTGATGAAGGAGCCGGTCCTGGTCGACCTCAGAAACGTCTATTCACCGGACAAGGCGCGCTTCCTGGGCTTCAGGTACTTCTGCGTCGGCCGGCCCTGAGGCGGCCTCAGCCCATGGCCAGCATCAGGGCGGCCAGGCCCCCGGCCAGGAGGAAGTTGGCCTCGACCAGGCCCTCGGTGAACACGCCCGGCAGGAGCCGCTTCTCCTGGTAGGCCCACATGATGGCCGCCAGGCCGGCCGAGGCGGCGGCCAGAATCCAGGCCGCCGGCGCCAGCCGCCCGCCCAGAACCGCCCCGGCGGTCAGGGCCACCAGGGCCCCGCTCAGCAGCCCGAGCAGCCGGATCATCTTGACCTCGCCCAGGTGAATGGCCAGGGTTTCCTTGCCCACGACCAGGTCCCCCTGGATGTCCATGACGTCGAAGAGGGCCGAACGGATAAAGGCCAGCCCGGCCACGATCAGGGAGACCAGCAAGCCGTCGAGCCACAGGCCGTCCCGGCAGAGGGCCGGCCAGAGCCCCAGGACCGCCCCCCAGGCCAGGGCGATGCTCAGCGGCTTGGAGCCGGGGAAGTCCTTGAGCTTGACGTAGCGGGTTCTTTCCTGGAAGCGCTCGGGCACGATGCGCACCGAGTAGACCAGGCCCAGGGCCGAGAGGACTAGCAGGGACAGGAACGGCTTGGCCCCCAGCCCGGCCGAGAGGACCAGCCCCAGGATCGTGGCCAGGATGGAGGTGGCCACCAGAAAGAGCCGGTGCTTGGCGTAAAACTTGATCCGGTCCGGGTCGTTGTAAACAGCCGCCTCCCGGTCGAGGAAGTGGTTGAGGATGTGCATGGCGTAGAGGTAGCAGAAGGGCACGGCCAGGAGGCGGAAATCAAGGCTCAGCCGCTGGGCCAGCCCCCCGGCCAGGCCCAGGCCGGCCCCGCCCAGGGCAACCAGGAAGTTGGACTTGAGCAGGAAGCGGAAGACCCGGTAGGCCGCGGCCCTGAGACGGCTCTGGCCCCGGCCGGGCAGGCTGCGCAGCTCCTCGACCACCTTGCGGATCAGCCAGTTGGGCGTCGAGGCCCCGGCCGTCACCCCCACCGAGCGCAGCCCGGTGATGGCCTTGAGGTCCAGCTCCGCCTCGGTCTCGACGTGGAAGGCCCGCGCCCCGGCCTCGACGGCGATCTGGAGCAGGCGCTTGGTGTTGGCCGAGTTCCGGCCGCCGACCACGACCAGGCCCTCCTCCTGACTGGCCAGGGCCTTGACCTCGGCCTGGCGCTCCTGGGTGGCGTGGCAGATGGTGTTGAAGATCAGAGCCTCGGGCCAGCGCTTACTGACCGCGGCGACCAATTCCTCGAAGAGGGCCTCGGACTGGGTCGTCTGGGCGACGACGATGACCTGATCCCAGGGCTCCAGTCCGGCCACTTCCTCAGCGCTGGCCACGACCACGCCGCGGCCGTGGCCGTAGCCCAGGAGGCCCTTGACCTCGGCGTGATCCCGGTCGCCGACGATGATCGCCCGGTAGCCCCTCTGGGTGTAACTCTTGATGATCATCTGGACCTTGACCACGCGGGGGCAGGTGGCGTCGATGACCCGGCCGGTCGAGCGCCGGAGATCATCCTTGACGCTGGGCGGGACGCCGTGGGCCCGGATCACGGCCGTCTCGCCGTTCTTGACCTGGGACAGCTCGCTGACCGCCCGAATGCCCTTATCGGCCAGGAGGTCCAGGACCTGGGTGTTGTGGATGAGGGGGCCGTAAGTGACGATGGAGCCCTGGCCGCGGTTGGCCTCCTCCAGGACGATCTCGACCGCCCGCCTCACGCCCATGCAGAACCCGGCCGTCCGGGCCAATTTAACCTTCATGCCGCCTCTGTCCCGGCCCTGAGCCGATTGAAGTAATCGTCGATCAGGTCTTCCATTTCGCTCAATCCACCGCTCAGGTGGATCCTCCGCCGGATGGCCCTGGCCTGGGGCAAGCCCTTGGCGTAGTGGCCGAAGAGGCCCTTGAACTTGAGCCAGGCCGCCCGCCGCCCCTGGTAGTGGACCAGGAGGTTCAGGTGGCGCCTCATCACCCAGAGCCTGGTCTCCAGGCTGGGCGGTCGGACCGGCCGCCCGGCCAGGTGGTCGGCCATCTGGCCGAAGATCCAGGGCCGGCCCAGGGCCGCCCGGCCGACCATCACTCCGGCGCAGCCGGTGGCCAGCATGGCCGCTCCGTCCTCGGGCCTTATGGCGTCGCCCGAGCCGATGAGCGGCAGGGAGACCGCCTTGGCCACCCGCTCCAGGAGGGTCCAGTCGGCCCGTCCCGAGAAGCCCTGCCGGGCGAAGCGGGGGTGGAGAACCAGTCCGTCCAAGCCCTCGTCCTCGGCCAGCCGGGCGACCCGGGTGGCCACCTCTCCCTCGGCCGGGCTGAAGCCGGAGCGGAGCTTGGCCAGGAGAGGCACCCTGACCGCCCGCCTGACGGCCCTGAAGATCCGCTTGACCAGGTCCAGGTCCCTGAGCAGGGCCGCACCGGCGCCCTGGCGGATGACCTTCCTGACCGGGCAGCCCAGGTTGAGGTCAACGGCCTCAAACCCGGCCGCCTCGACCTTTCCGGCCGCTTGGGCCAGCGACTCGGGCAGGCCGCCGAAGAGCTGGACCACCAGGGGCCGCTCGGTCGGGTGGGAGCGCAGGAGGGACCAGGTCTTGGGGTCGCGGCGGAGGAGCCCCTCGGCCGAGATCATCTCGGTGTAGACCAGCCCGGCCCCGCAGTCCTTGGCCGTCAGCCGGAAAGCCAGATCGCTGAAGCCGGCCATGGGGGCCAGGACCAGGGGGTTGTCCACCTTCAGCCCGGCCAAGCGCACGCCGGCATGATAGCCCAAAGCCAATGGGTCGGCAAACGGCCCGGCCGGAGGCGGCTAGCCGGCCCACTTGATGTAGCCGGGATAGCTCTCCCTGAAGAGCGGGTCGGCCGGGCGGAGGCGGACGCCCACGGCCTGGACGCCCGGCTCCCTGAGCTCCAGGGCTCCGGTGTACTTGGCCACCCCGTCCTGGTAGCTCTCCACGAACTTGAGCTCCACGTCGTCCATGCTGGCCTCTTCCTCGCCGTACATGTAGACCGCCTCGACCACGAAGAGCTCGGGCCTGGCGCCGGCCAGGTTGACGTAGGCCTCGACCTGAAGCTCTTCGCCCACCTCCCGCTGGCGCGATTCCAGGTCGGCGAAGAAGTCCTTGATCGCCACCTTGGGCCAGGTCCGGTCCAACTCGGTCCTCATCTTGTTCAGGGCCTTGAGCCGGGCCCGGTCGTCGGCCAGGAGGTCCTCCAGGGTCTCGCTTTCGGGCAGGTAGAAGTGGTTGAGGTAGCCGCGGAGCATGCGGTGCATGTTGAAGCCCTTGCCCACGGTGGCGATGGAGTTCTTCATCCAGGCCAGCCAGTCCCGGGGCAGGTCGCCCTCGGAGCGGTCGTAGAACTTGCGGGTGATCTCCTCCTCGAGCAGCTCATAGATCTGGTTGGCCTCGGCGGCCAGCTTGGCCTCCGGACTCTCCAGCCAGTCGCCGGCGGTGATGGCCCAGCCGTTCTGGCCGTCGTAGCACTCCGGCCACCAGCCGTCCAGGACGCTCATGTGGAGGGCGCCGTTGATGCCGGCCTTCATGCCCGAAGTGCCGCTGGCCTCCATGGGCTTGAGGGGCGTGTTGAGCCAGACGTCCACCCCGGCGGTCATGTGCCGGCCGACGTCCATGTCGTAGTCCTCGATGAAGACGACCTGCTTCTCCAGGTCCCGGCTGCGGATGAACTTGAGAACCTGCCTGATTATCCGCTTGCCCTCCAGATCGGCCGGGTGGGACTTGCCGGCGAAGATGAGCTGGACCGGGCGGTGGCTGTCGGTGATGATGGCCGCCAGCCGCTCGGGATCGTGCAGGATCAGGTGGGCCCGCTTGTAGGGGGCGAAGCGGCGGGCGAAGCCGATGGTCAGGACCCGGGGGTTGAGGACGTTCTCCACCTCCCTGATCTTGCTCAGGGCCAGGCCCTTGCGCTCCATCTCCTCGGCCAGGCGGCGGCGGACGAAGGAGACCAGGGCCTGCTTGGACTGCTTGTGGGCCTCCCACAGCTCGGCGTCGGGGATGGACTGGACCTTGGCCCAGACCTCGGGCGACTCGGCCTGATGGAGGTAGTCCGGCCCGATGTAGCGGTCAAAGAGGTGGGCCATCTCCGGGCTGAGCCAGGTGGGCAGATGGACGCCGTTGCTGATGGAGCGGATCGGGATCTCGAGGTGGTGATGCCCCTCGAACAGCGGGGCCCACATTTTGCGGCTGACCTCGGCGTGGAGGGCCGAGACGCCGTTGACGAAGCGGGAGAAGCGCATGGCCAGGGCCGGCAGCCAGAAGGTCGGCTCCCCGGGAGCGACCCGGCCCCAGGAGAGGAAGTCCTCCAGGGGGATGTTCAGTTTCTCCAGGTCGTGTTTGAGATACTGCTTGACCCGCTCCTCGTCGAAGTGCTCGTTGCCCTCGATGACCGGGGTGTGGGTGGTGAAGACGGTCGAGTGACGGATTATGTCGCTGGCCTCCTGGAGGGAGCAGCCCTGCTCCTGGGTCAGCTCCCTCAGCCTCTCCAGGATGATGAAGGCCGAGTGGCCCTCGTTGAGGTGATAGACCTTGGGCTTGATGCCCAGGCGCTTCATGGCCAGGAGGCTGCCCCGGCCCAGGACCAGCTCCTGGACCAGGCGGTCGTCCCTCTCGGCGTCGTAGAGCATGTCGGTGATGGTCCGAAGCTGGGGCGGGTTCTGGGGGATGCTGGTGTCCAGGAGGTAGAGGTTGGTCCGGCCCACGCCGATCTTCCACAGCTTGGCCGAGATGGACTCCTTCTTGAGCGGCACCTCGACGATGACCGGCTGGCCGTCCTTGTCCTTGACCTCCTCCACGGCCTTGAGGTGCCAGATGTTCTCCAGGTACTCCTCCTCCTGGAAGTCCTCGGGGTTGATCCGCTGGGTGAAGTAGCCGAAGCGGTAGAGCAGCCCGAACCCGACCAGGGGCAGGCCCACGTCCGAGGCGGCTTTGAGGTAGTCGCCGGCCAGGATGCCCAGGCCGCCGGAATAGATGGGGATCGACTCGTGGAGGCTGAATTCCATGGACAGGTAGGCGATGGTGTCGCTGGGACCGAAGGCGCGCTCCTCGCCGCCCTGGGCCTGGTAGGTGCCCTCGAAGCTCAGGTAGGTGATGAACCGGTACCAGACCTGCTCCAGCTCGAAGAGAAAGCCGGGCTCCTTGCTCAGCTTGATCAAGCGCTCGGTGCCCAGGCGGTGGATGAACTCGACCGGGTTGTGGTGGACCCGTCTGAAGAGAGCCGGGTCGATGCGGCTGAAGAGCCTGATGGCGTCGTGATCCCAGGTGGTCCAGACGTTGTAGGCCAGTTCGTGCAGCGGCTTGAGGCTCTCGGGCACGTGCGGCTTGACGTAAAATCGGCGGAGATTCATGACCCCTCCTGACCCTGCACCCCTGGCGTGCGCTTGTTATTGCAGCCTGCAACTATCACTTCCGGACCTCCCAGTCAATGGATCGGACTCAGAGCCGCTCCTCCAGATCGGCCAGTGCGTTGATGAAATAGAGATAGGCCTCCTCGGGCGAGAGGTAGGGTGAAAAATACTTGTGGACGTCGCCGTCCTGGAAGTACTTGGTCGACATGTAATAGAGGTGGTCCGAGGTGGACAGCTTCCGGACGTCCTCTAAGAGGTCTTCCCGGTTGGCCCTCTTGACCCGGGCCAGCAGGTCGTAGAGGGTCTCCACGGCGTTGTACTGGAGGTCGTTGGCCAGCCAGGCCGTGAGGTCCCGCTCGGTGTCGGCCCAGGACACGGGCCTGGTCACGCTCAGGGCCTCGGGCCGGTAGTTGGTCAGGTCGAGCACGTCCGAGGGCCAGGCAAAGCCGAGCTGGGGCCACCTGAAGACCCTGGCCGGCAGGGCCTTCAGGAATTCGAAGATGCCGCTGTCGGCCCACTGGTGCTCGCCAAAGGTCTCGTAGTCCATGAACAGGTTGAGAAACAGGTTGCGCTGGCCCTGCTCCTGGAGGCAGAGCATGGCCACCCAGTCGACGAACTTGTCGACGCTGAGGGGCCACTCCGCCCAGTTCCGGTCGGAGAAGCGGAAGGCGATGTCGTCGGAGAGGTGGTAGTACTTGAGCAGCAGCAGGAGCCGGTGCGAGTAGTTCTGGTAGGCGTAAAGCGGCGAGCGGCCGCCCAGAACCCTCTCGGCCCCTTCGGCCAGGGCCCCCTTGAAGCCCTTGACCTCCCAGATCAGGTCGGACACGGAGTCCTGGTAGATCAGCTCGGTGTTGCGGAAGATGATCGGCCAGGCGCCGAACTCCTCGGCCATGAGCCGCCGGTGCAGGCCGACCTGGGCCAGAAACTCCTCGCCGTCGAACAGCGCGGCCAGGGAGTGGTAGTAGGTCTCGCCCAGGAACTCAACGCAGCCTGTGGCGGCCAGCTCCTTGAAGGATTGGATGACCTCGGGCATGTAGCGCCTGAACTGCTCGATGGCCACCCCGGTGATGGAGTAGGCCACCTTGAAGCGGCCCTCGTGCCTCTCGCAAAGCTCCTTGATGATCCGGTTGGCCGGAAGATAGCACTTGGCCCCGACCTTGCGGACCACCTCGCGATTGAGCTTCTCGTCGAAGTAGTCGTGGTCCCGGCCGATGTCCAGGACCCGGAAGGGTCTCAAGCGGTAGGGCTGGTGGACCTGAAAGTAGAAGACGATGTGGAGCATCGACTCAGGCCCCGGCCAGCTCCCTGTAGATGTCGGCTATGGCCTGACCTGACTCGGACCACTGGATCCTGAAGACCTCGTCCTGGCCGGCCCGGGCCGTTTTCTCGCGCTCCTCGGGGTGCTCGAGGAGATGGCAGACGATGTCGGCCATCTTCTCGGTGTCCCAGAAATCGACCTGATAGGCGTTCCTGACCACCTCGGCCACGCCGGACTGCTTGGAGATGATGGCCACCACGCCGTAAGCCATGGCCTCCAGGGGGGCGATGCCGAAGGGCTCGGAGATGGAGGGCATGATGAAGATGTCGGCCGCCTTGAGAATCTCCTCGACCTGGCGGCGGTTGAGGAAGTCGGTGAACAGGAAGCGCTGCTTGAGTCTGTAGGAAGCCGAGCGGTGGATCATCTTGCGCATCATGTCGCCCGCCCCGGCCATGACTAAGCGGGTCTCGGGGTGGCGCTTCAGGACCTTGCGGGCCAGCTCCAGGAAGTAGTCCGGGCCCTTCTGGACGGTGATCCGGCCCAGGAACAGGATCAGGGGCGACTTGAAGAGCCGCCGCTTGTCCTCGACCCTGGTGGGCGGCATGGAGTGGGCGTTGTGGACGACCCTGATTCTCTTGGGCTCAATGCGGTAGCGGTTGATGACCATCTCGGCGGTGAAACGGCTGACGGCGATGACCAGGTCGGCCGCGTTCAGCCCGGCGTACTCGATCTGGTGCAGCCGCTCGTCGCCCGGGCCGCCGGAGCGGTCGAACTCGGTGGCGTGGATGTGGGCCACCAGGGGCTTGCCCGTGATCTCCTGAACGGCCACGCCGGCCGGAAAGGTCAGCCAGTCGTGGGCGTGGATGACGTCGAATTGGAGCTCCCGGGCCAGGCTGGCCGCCCGGGCGGCCAGCTCCTGGACCTTCTGGATGAGGGGCTCCTCGCCGTCCAGGTTTTCCCTGACCAGGGAGAGGAGACCGTCCCGGGTGGTGGTCTGGTGCCGGATCAGACTGGCCCACAGCTCCTGGCCGCCGAGGCCGGGGCTCAAGTAGCTCTCCGGAATCGCGGAAATTCCGACCAGCTCGAGGCGTTCCTCGACAGTGACAGCCGTCTCCAGGCGCTGGCTCAGCTCGGGCTCGGGCCTCAACAGCCGGATGGGCAGGTCGATCACGTCCTCGGGCCGGCGGAGGGGGAAATAGACCTGTTCCACGGCCGGCAGAACCAGTTCCACCTCGATCCCCAACTCCAGCAGGGCCCGGACCATACCGAAGCAGGCCGTGCCCAGCCCGCCGGCGATGAGGGGCGGGAACTCCCAGGTCAGGAAAAGGACTCTCACGCCAAGTCCTCCAGTTCCGCGATGAGATGTTCTATCTCCAAGAGGGCCATGACGCTCCAGGCCTGGGCCGGGCAGCCCTTGGGGATGGCCGGCTGGAGCCCGTCCCAGATCTCGGCCACCGAGGCCAGGTTCCCTTTTAGGAAGCCGTCGCGAAAAGTCCAGATCAAGCCGGTCAGGTCCTTGATCAGATCCTGGGGCCCCAGGTCGTCCCGGTGGAGCTTGAGATAGACCCTGGCGTAGGGCAGGAGCAGCCAGGTCCAGACCGTGCCCTGGTGATAGCTCAGGTCTCTTTGCTTCTGATTGCCCAGGTACTTGTTCTTGAAGGCCGGATGATGGGGCGTCAGGGACCTGAGCCCGTAGGGGGTCAGCAGCTCGGCCTCGGCCCGCCTGAAGACGTGGGCCATCTGGCCCCGGTCGAGCCAGTCGAAGGGCAGGCTCAGGGCCAGGATGGCGTTGGGCCGGATCTCGAAGACCGGCCCGGACTTGTCGATGCGGTCGGCCAGGTAATCGGGGCCGACGAAATCGGCCAGGCCCCGTCTGACCCGGCCGGCCAGCTCGGCCAGCTCGGCCAAGCTGGTCCTGAAGCCGTCGGCGGCCAGGGCGTCGGAGTCCTCGAGGCCCTGGGCCCTGGCTGTCTCGAGCAGGGCCATCAGGGCATTGTACCAGAGGGCGTTGATCTCGACGGGCTTGCCCCAGCGGGGGGTGACCGGCTGGTCGTAGATGACGGCGTCCATCCAGGTCAGGGCCCAGCGGCCGGGCCTGAGGTTGACCAGGCCGTCGTCGTCGAGGAAGATGGGCAGGTCCTGGTTGAACATGTAGTTGAGGACCACCTGGGCCGAGCGTCCCAGGAGCCCCTTGTCCCGGGGGGCGAACTCCCAGCAGCGGAGCACGTACCACAGCGGCGAGTCGGCGGCGTGGTAGTTGAGCCCCTGGCCTCCCTCGCCGAAGGTGTTGGGCAGCAGGCCGTCCTTGATGACCCGGCCGTACTTCCTGAGCAGCCGCAGGGCCAGGCGCTGGCCGCCGGGGACGTACCTGAGCCCGCTCAGGCAGATGAGGCTGTCCCGGGACCAGGAGCCGAACCAGGGGTACCCGGCCACGATGTCGTCGCCGGTCAGGAAGTCCTCGGCGGCCAGGGTCAGGATCCTGAAGTACTCCTTGTGGCTGAACAGCTTCTGATCGAAGAGGATGCGGCCCAGCACGTCACCCTTGAGCTTGAGCGGGTGGTCGGCCGGCAGGGGCTGGCGGCGGTAGAACCTCTCGGCCTCATCGGCCCCGGACAGGGGATCGGGGGCGGGCTGGTTCTCGGGTTTGGCGGTGAAGACGAGGCGGTTGCTCTGCCCGGGGTTGAGGACGAAGCGCATCTCGGCCGGGCAGTAAAGGTCCTCGGTGGCCTCGTAGCCCCGGGAGGCCTCGTAGGGCAGAAAGACGTGGCGGAAGACGATGTCGCGCTCGACCACGGTCCCCCGCTCGCACAGGCCGGCGGCGACGACCCCGACCCCGGCCCGCCTCAAGGTGAAGGCGTTGTTGTCCGCGGTCCTGGTCCGGCCGACCTGATCCCAGAGGCCGGGCGGGTTGACCTGGTGGTGGTCGCGCAGGCTGAACCTGGGCCTGATGGTCAGGCTGAGGGCCTCCGGGCCCAGGTTGGTGTACTTGACCACGACCCCGTTGTCGTCCTGGAAGAAGAAGATTTCCTTGAGAATGAGCAAATAATTGCTGGCCGGATAGGAGGAGTAGAGCACGCTGGGATAGGGTCTTGGCCAGGACTTGACGATGTGCTCGAAGCCCTGGGGGTAGATGGTGTCGGGGTAGTGGTGGGAGTCCAGAAAGAGCCTGGCCCCCTGCCACTCGACCTGCTCCTCCAGGCTGGCCAGGACGTGGACCCGGGCCAGGCCGGCCAGGCCGGCTACCAGCAGGCCGTTGTACTTGCGCTCGTTGATCATGTTGCCGAAGCCCAAGGCGTACCCGCCCCGGCGGTTGGTCAGGAGCCACTCATTGTGGTAAGCGGCTCGGGGGAACGGGGCCTCCATCTTCCCTACCTTCGGGCGGGTGTGATCTAATTCTATCTCTTGTCCCGCCCCGAGAACACAGATTAGTGGCCTTCTCAAGGATTTTTTTCGACCCGGCCGCCAGCACCCCGCGTCGGCTCAACCTCCAGGGTCCGTCCGTCCCAGACGACCCGGATGGCGCCCTGCCGGTCCGTCCGATAGACCCTCGCCCCGGATTCGGCCAGACGGGTCAGGGCCTCGGGGTGGGGCAGAGCGTAAGGGTTCCCGGCTCCACAGGAGACGAGGGCCAGCCTGGGCTTGACTCGACTCAGAAAGGCCCGGCTGGACGAGGTCCGCCCGCCGTGGTGGGGCACGTAGAGGACCTCGGCCGCCAGATCGACTACCCCCTGATCGTGGAGCCGGCACAGCTCCGCCTCGGCCTGCCCCTCGATATCGGCCGCGAGCAAGAATCTCATACGGCCGATAGAACATTTTAGCACCAAGGAGGTTTCGTTCAAGTTGTCGAACCACAATGGCCGGGGCCGGCGGCTGAGGAAGTCCCGGGGCGGCCAGAGGGCCCGGACCTCCAGGCCGCCCAGGTCCAGGCCGGCCCGGAGGCTATCCAGGCCCGGGCGCGGGATGGACCGACGCTCAACCGCGGCGGCGAGCTCCAGGAAATCCGGCTCCGCGCAGGGCTGGCCGGGATAGACAAAGCTTCGGGGGCTGAAGTTCTGGACCACGAACCTGAGGCCCTTGTAGTGATCGGGGTGAGGGTGGGTCAGGACCACGGCGTCCAGACGGCTGACCTTGCGGCTCCACAGGGCCGGGGCGACCACGGCCCGGCCCAGATCGAAGTCGCTGTGATGAAAGCCGCCCCCGTCGATCAGCCAGGTCCGGCCGCCGGGCGCCTTGAGGAGCAGGCTGGCGCCCTGGCCCACGTCCAGGACGGTCAGGACCGCGTCCCGGTTGTGCAGGCGTTGCCACCAGCAGGCCCCGTCGGCCAGACCGCCCATCAGGCTCAGGCAGATGAGGATCAGACCCAGGCGGCGTCGGGAGGCCAGCAGGCCCAAGCCGAGGAGCAGGCCGTAGGCCAGCCCGACCTCGAGCCGGGTCAGGCCGACGACCTGGAGGCTCATGGCCGGCCACTCGGCCGCCCGGCTGACCAGGCCAGCGCCCCAGGCGGCGGTCCGGCCGGCCAGGGCCAGTGCCCAGCCGCCCAGGACCGGGTCGAGGAGACTCAGGCCTATTCCCAGGAGGCCGATGGGAATGGCCGCCAGGGTGTAGAGGGGGACGACCACCAGGTTGAGGGCCACCCCGGCCAGGGGAATCCGGAAGAAGGCCCGGGCCAGCAGGGGCGCCAGGGCCAGGCTGGCCGCCAGCGAGCTGGAGGCCAGGCCCAGGCCGTACAGGGCCGCCCGCCGCCAGGGCCGCCGGTCCCACAGCCCGGCCCAGACGCCCTCCAGGCTGAGCCCCAGCCAGGCCAGGGCGGCCACGGCGACGAAGGACATCTGGAAGCCCAGGTCAAAGGGCGCCGGCGGCCAGGCGAGGCTGATGATCAGGGCCGCCGCGGCCAGGTAGGAGGGCAGGTCGCGGACCCGGGCCGAGGTCAGGCCGAGCAGGGCCGCGGCCACCAGGATGAAGGCCCGCCAGGTGGGCACGCCGAAGCCGGACAGCACGGCGTAAGCCAGGGTCGGGGCCAGGGCCAGGAGGCGGCTGGGCAGGATCAGGTTGCGGCCCTGCCTGGGGCGGAGGACCCGACCCAGGAGCAGGCGAAAGCCCAGGTAGGCGATCAGGGCGACCAGGCCCAGGTGCAGGCCGGAGACGACCAGCAGGTGGGCCGTGCCCGTGGTCCGGAAGGCCTCCAGGGTCCCGGGCTCCACCCCGGACTTGTCGCCCAGGAGCAGGGCCTGGAGCAGGCCGGCCCGGTCCGGCGGCAGGCGGGCGGCCAGCCGGCGGCGGCAGGTCTCCCGCCAGGCCTCCAGCCAGCGCCGCCAGATGCTGCCGCCCGGCTCGGCCAGGACGACCAGCCCCCGGGGGTCGCGGAGGGTGGCCCGGACGAAGACCAGCCGGTCGGCCATGTACCGGGCGTAGGAAAAAGGCTGGCCGTTGGCGAAATCGGTTATCCGTCTCAACCGAGCGGCGAACCTGATCCGCTGGCCGTACTGAAGGCGCGGCGGCTCACCCCGGTCGTCACGGACCAGCAGCCGCAGCCTACCGAAGGCCGGGCTCTCCCGGCCCTGATCCAGGGCCGACTCGGCCTCGACCAGGTAGTAGGCGCCCCAGTCCCTGGCCTCGGCCGGCCCGATCACGGTCCCGGTGATGACCACCGGCCGGCCGACCAGCCGGCTGACGTGGCCCGGGTCATGGGGCGGCCGGACAAAAGGCAGGCCCAGGGCCCAGCCCAGCAGGAAAAAGGGCAGCAGCGGCCAGATCAGGCGGAGCCTGGGCCGCCGCAGGGCCAGTCCGGCGGCGACCAGTCCGCTCAAGACGCTCAGGCCCAGGAGAAGGCCCCCCGGCGGCTGGGCCAGGGCCGCGGGCCAGCCCCGGGCCGCGGCCGAACCCAGCCAGAGCGCGGCCAGGACGGCCAGGAGCGGCCGCTTGAGGAAGGTCGGCCGGCTAGTCTCTCCGCCCTCTGTCACGGGGCCGGGCCTCTCCATCGGCGGCGGGCCTCCCACTCCCTGGTTCCGGCCGGCGCGAATCGCCCGCAACGACCCCTTTTTAAGACTGACGCGCTCTCCGCCGCCGGCCGTGACCGCCTGGAACAACAGTATCTTTCCCGGGAACTTTACCCAAGCGCGGCTCCAGATGGTAGCAGAAACAAAGGAGCCGTGGCAAGTTGGCCTGGTTCTTCAGTCCTGGGAACTAAAGCACGTGAACTTTCGTGCGTCATTGGCGGAAGTTTGTCACCGTTCCGACTATTGACTTTCATACCCGCCGGCCTTCAATCTCGTTGAAGCCTCATGAGTTTAGGCGCGGCCGCGCCAAGACGGTGTTTTCCAAAGTTGAACAGGAGTATCGGCTGTGACGAGCGGTAAATCCAGAGGTTGGAGCTTAGGGGCCAAGATTATCGGAATAACCGTCGTGTTTGTCTCGCTCACGGGCGGTCTGATCGCCGGCCTGGTCTACTGGCAGGGCCAGCGGGTCCAGGGGGAGATGCACCGGGAAATCGAGGGGCTGCTCAAGCAGCAGGTGGAGAAGATCACCCAAGGCGTCTGGGCCATGTGCCAGACCCAGAACGAATCGATCGGCCGGGAGCTCGGGCAGGGCCTGGGCGCGGCCGAGCGGCTGGTCAAGCGAGCCGGCCAGATAACCCTGGCCGGTGAGACCGTGACCTGGGAGGCGGTGGACCAGTTCACCCAGCAGAAGACCCCGGTCAGCCTGCCCAAGCTGCTCATAGGCGGGACCTGGCTGGGTCAGAACACCGACCCCAAGACCCCCTCGCCGGTCGTCGACGACATCACGGCCATTACCGGCGCCACGGCGACCATCTTTCAAAGGATGCCGGACGGGGGCATGCTCCGGGTGAGCACCACCGTCGTGGCCAAGCTTGGCCAGCGGGCCGTGGGCACCTACATTCCCCGCTCCCATCAGGGCCAGCCGAACCGGGTCGTGGAAACCATCCTCGGCGACAAGGCCTATTTCGGCCGGGCCTTCGTGGTGGACGACTGGTACCTGACCGCCTACGCGCCCCTCCACGACGCCGGCGGCGGCGTGATGGGCATGCTCTATGTCGGGGTCAAAGAGGCCGAGGTCATGCAGGCCATCCGCAAGAGCATCATCAACATCAAGGTGGGCAAGACGGGCTACGTCTTCGCCCTGGGGGGAACGGGCGACCACAAGGCCCACTACATCATCTCCAAGGACGGCAAATCCGACGGCGTGGACCTGTGGAACGCCAAGGACGCCGACGGCCGGCTGTTCGTCCAGTCAATGATCCACAAGGCCCTCAACACCAAGGATGGCTCGGTGGATTACGAACACTACCACTGGAAGAACAAGGGCGAGAAGCAGGCCCGGAGGAAGATCTCGGCCGTGACCTACTTCGCCCCCTGGGACTGGGTCATCGGCGCCGGCGCCTACGAGGATGACTTCAAGGACGCTCAGGTCCGCATGGACGCTTCCTTCAGGCGGATGCTGAACATCGTCCTGGTCAGCAGCGCCGTCCTGCTCCTCCTGGCCTTCTGCCTGGCCTATCTTCTCTCCAGAGGGGTGGCCAGGCCGCTGGAAAAGCTGAGCCGGACCCTTGTGGCAAGCGCCGGCCAGGTGGCCACGGCTTCGACCCAGGTGTCCTCGTCTTCCAGCACCCTGGCCGAGGGCGCCGCCGAGCAGGCCGCCTCCCTGGAGGAGACCACCTCGTCCATGGAGGAGATGTCCTCCATGACCAGGGCCAACGCCGAGAACGCCGGCCAGGCCGACTCCCTAACCACCCTGGCCCAGAAGACCATCGCCCAGGCGGCCCAGGCCATGGAGGAGATGAGCCGGTCCATGGCCAAGATCGCCGAGTCCGGGGGGGAGATATCCAAGGTGGTCAGGTCCATCGACGAGATCGCCTTCCAGACCAACCTGCTGGCCCTCAACGCGGCCGTGGAGGCGGCCCGGGCCGGCGAGGCGGGCATGGGCTTCGCCGTGGTCGCCGACGAGGTCAGGGCCCTGGCCAT
>ENA-OSEO01001250-OSEO01001250.1-sediment-metagenome-genome-assembly--contig:-NODE-1250-length-49336-cov-7.418604_pt1 | contig 49336 bp, 41 predicted proteins | sample MGYA00237883_ERZ534232 | MGnify/ENA metagenome assembly ERZ534232 | reverse complement strand
TCCATGAGCAGAATGTTCTGTGAACCGGTCAGCACGAACCGCCCAGGCGAGTGATCTCGATCCACTTCGGTTTGAATGTACGAAAGGAGGTCCGGGGCGCGTTGCACTTCGTCGATCAAAATCGGTCCTTTGAACCGCGCAAGAAATCCTCTAGGATCTTCCTTCGCAAAAGTGCGTGAATCCGTTTCCTCCAAGGACACATAAACGTGTTTGGGAAAACAAGACATGGCGAGGGTCGTTTTACCCGACTGTCTCGGGCCTGTAACGGCCAGAACCGGATACAATTTTGCGTCTCGCTGAAGGTACTTGTTTAGTAGCCGTGGAATCATTTTGGTAATTTACGATCAAATCGTAGATTTGTCAAATTAAAAGGGGCATCGGATGAAGGGGCCCTAAAAAAGGGCGGAAAGTCTGAATTTTCAACCGCGGCTCCGGCCGGCGCTTCGCACCGCTGCCGGCATCGCTGCCGCTTTTTTCGCGCCGACCACTTCAGTTGCGAGGGGGACCGTCCAAAATCTTTCTTATTTTTCGTGAGAAATCCTTCAAATCATAGGGCTTCTGGATAAAACCGTCACAGCCGCGTTCCAGTATTTTTTTGGCCTGCCCATCAATGCTGTATCCGCTTGAAAGCAGAATTTTAACGCCCGGGTTGATATCCTTTATTTTATCAAACACATCTCCGCCGCTCAGGCCGGGCATAATCATATCCAGCACGACCAGATCAATGCTATTTTTATTTTCTCTAAAAATTTTAATGGCGGCATCGCCGCTTTGGGCCATCAGTACCGAATAGCCGAAACTTTTAAGCATCTCAAAATTCACCTTCAGAACAATTTCCTCATCATCTACCAGCAGAATGGTTTCGCTGCCTGCCATGATTTTCCTGGAAACCTCTACCGTCTTTGCAACCTTTTTGTCCGAAGCGGGCAGATATATATTGAATGTCGTTCCCTGGCGCTCTTCGGATTCAACATCAATGTATCCGCCATGTCCCTTGATAATGCCATAAACGGACGCCAAACCGAGGCCGGTACCCCCGCCCATTTCCTTGGTCGTAAAAAAAGGGTCAAAAATGCGTTTTTGAGTTTTTTTGTCAATCCCGACACCGGTGTCGCTGAATTGCAACAAGACATATTTGCCCGGCAACGGGTTAAAGCTTTTATTCGTTATTTCCTGATGAGTGACATTCCTCGTTTTTAAAAAGAGATCGCCGCCTCGCGGCATGGCATCGGCGGCATTTACATACAGGTTCAGCAGCACCTGCTCGATCTGACCTTCATCCGCTTCGATCGAAAACAAATTATCGGCAAGTTCAAAATGAAGTCTGATTTCTTTTCGGGTTCGACCGAATGTGTCCAATATGTCTTTCAATAGCCGGTTCATATCTACCGCTTTGACATAGTACTTTCCCATGCGGGCGAATCCTAAAAGTTGATCGGTAAGTTTTGAACCCCTTTTAATCATTTTTTCGATGGTCTTGAGCCTGTTGTAGTCGGCATCGGCGGGATCCGTTTCAAAGAGCATTAATGAAACGTTTCCGAGCACCGCCATCATCAGGTTGTTGAAATCATGGGCGATCCCTCCGGCCAGCGTGCCGATTGCCTCCATTTTCTGAGCTTGCTGGAGCTGGGCTTCGAGTCGGTTTTTTTCAGTGATGTCCTCATAAATAACAAATTGATCGCCGTTTTCCAGTTTGGTCGGCCTGAACAGAATCAGCTTGTCGGAACCGTCTTTACATCTTACGGTGAAAGTCCGATGCCGGGACTCCGCCGGTCCCGATTTTTTAAGATCATTGCCCCAATCCGAAATGACCTGATCTCTATAATCTTTTAACGGATAAGCTTTAACGAACCATTCCGCGCCGGTCGGAATGTCCGCCAGGGTATATCCGAAGATCTCAGTAAATCTGGGGTTAATGTAGTTATAATGGCCGCTGCCGTCAATGAGCGATATTCCCAGGGGAGACCCTTCCACGAGAACGCGAAACTTTTCTTTGTCCGAGCGCAACTCCTCTTCCACCCGTTTGCGCTCGGTGACGTCATTGACGATGATTCTTGAAAATTGATGTTCCTTAAACGGCAAAAAATCCAAGGTCACCAGATGTTCATTCAAACACAATGGGGAATTTTCAGTTATGGTGTGTGTTTTCCCGTCATTATGGTCTAAAAGTTTTGTGACCCGCATACGGTCTTCACCGCCGAACAGGTCCACGAAATAAGACCCATAGAGCTCATACCCGGATAAGCCCAGCAAGGAAAAAAATGAGGGGTTGGCGTAAATAATTCTCCCCTCTGAATTAATTCCGACGACGCCTTCAGACATTTTTTCCAGGATCATCTCAAAATGCCGGTTGGCGACCAGCAATTCCTTTGTGATGCTGCGCGCATAGACGCCGTCAACCCCGATGGTTTCTTTCGCAAGTGCCGGAGCAGGTTCACGATCGATCTGATTGATGACGTCGATGACATGCTGCCCCGTTGTGCTGAAAGGCCCTTTGGCTATACTGGCGTAAATGCCCAATTGCGAGAAGTCGGTGCGCTCTTCGGCCGCAATTGCGGAAAGAATAATCACCCGGGCATTTTTCAGTTTCTTAATGCCGCCGATGATTTTACACAACATCCGGCCATCGATGATCGGCATGATAAGATCGATAATGATGATATCCGGCGTATATGTCTTCAAGGTATCCAGCGCCTTAAGACCGTCTTGCTCCACCATTACCTGATGGCCTTCCTTTTCGAGCAGCCGGGTCATCAGCTTGAGCAGAATGGGATCATTATCCACGACCAGTATCTTCTTCATCCGATTATCCTTTAAAGGCTCTATCCCAGGTAAATTTCCAAGGCATCATGGTGTTTAAATTCACAAAATTCCACTCCCACATAGGGGCCTGAAATTTTTCTGACAATGACTTCCTTGTACAAAAAAGATCTGGGGGAATCATCCAGGTTGAATTTCAAACCCAATCGATCGCCGACATGCATGAACTGTTCTGAAGTCAGCTCAAATCCCACCCCGGACATGGATATGTTTTTAATATGGATAATCCCCCTTCTCTTGGAGCGGTCATGAATAAAGGAACCGGTCAATTCCGCTGCTTTGCGGTCATGCCTCCGTTTTTCCAAAATGACGGAAAATGAATGCCCGCAGGGACATTTGCACTTCAGCCGGTTGCTTCCGAATTGATTGAGCTGGGAAAAATCCTTTTTCCATTTTTTTTTACATTGCGGGCACTCGAATACCGCAATGTTTTCTGAATTGACAAATACTTTTTCAGGCATATGACCGATGTTCCCTAATAAAATTCAATTTCCACGCGGCGATAGCGTCGATCGTTCCTCTCTTCGCCTTGTTCAACCGCCGTTTGATCCGGACCCATGCCGACCGCATCAATTTTAAATGGATTCAAGCCGTTTTTGACGAGATGGTTTTTTACAACGGCCGCTCTCCGTTCGGATAGTTTTAAGTTATAACTGAATTTGCCGGAATGATCGGTATAGCCCTTAATCAGGATGTTCAGATCCGGATTTTGATTCATCGCTGCTGCGATTCCATCCAGTGCGGACAAAGCATCATCCGGCAAATCAAATGAATTGTATTCAAAGTAAATGTTGCTCTTTGGTTTAAATGAAGCGGCATCGGCGTTATCCGGGATTTTATCGGCTTCGCCGTCCTTTATTGCCGGAGGGGGATCGCTGTTTTCAGGGGTCGGCAAACTTCCCGGTTTAACCGGCATTTCATTTTCAGGAAAAGAGCCGGATGGCGGCGGAGAGGCGATCTTTTCCTGCGGGCTGCGCTTCGGTTCGATGGGAATGGGATAGGTGACGGGATTACTATCCGGTTTTTTGATCCGTTCGGTCTGGAAGCCGGATTCGTTTTTTGCAACCATCCCAGCGCCCGTAAACCGTTCCCACAATTTGTCAAGGTAAACACCCGGGAGATCGTTCGCATGCCGGTAATAAAAAGCAGCCGCAGTCAGAAAAAATAACAGCAGGAAAACCGTTCTGAGGGTAAACCCCGATTTGCTTTTATTACCGATCTCTTTTAAATTTCGCACTTCGGCCGGGGGCGGCGGTTTTCTGTTTTCCTTTTCATAGCTCTTTATCGGTATGCGCAGTTCATCGGCGCATTCCCGGATGATTTGCGCATCGATGACGGTTTTTCCTTTCACAAAACCCGTCAGGAGGGCATGATCGCAAATGACATTGATCAACCGGGGGTAGCCGCCGGAAAATGAATAAATCTCTTTAATGGCATCTAAGTTAAAAATATTCCGATCGGAACCGGCGACCTGAAGGCGGTAACCGATATAGGCCGTCGTTTCCTTCCGGTTTAACGCTTCAAGGGTGTGAACCAGCGTAATTCTTTGTCTTAACGCCCTGTTTTCTTTTTTTATTAAAATTTCATTGAATTCATTCTGCCCGACAAAGAAAATATTGATCAGTTTGGCATGCTGTTTTTCGATATTTGAAAGCAGGCGTATTTCTTCCAGCAGATCGTCATTCAACCGCTGGGCTTCATCAATGATAAGGAGCACTTTTTTATTTTTATCATAGGCAAGGTTTAGAAAAAGCGAAAAGTCAGAAATAAACTCGCCCTTGCTCCGGAAACTTTTTTTCAATTTAAAAGCGCCGGCGATATAGTTTAAAAAATCGAGTTTCTCCAGGCCCGGATCATGCACCCGGGCTGCGTGAATTTCATCCCCCAGATTGTTCACCAGGGCATTGATCAGAGTGGTCTTGCCCGTGCCCACGTCTCCGGTAAGCAGGAGAAACCCCTTATTGGCCAGAATGCCGTATTTCAGGGCCGCCAGGGCCTCTTGATGCTTCTCCCCCAGCCACAGAAATTGGGGGTCCGTGCTGATGCTGAAAGGTTCGAGCTTTAAATGATAGTGGGATAGGTACATGAACAAAAGATTTAGGGTTAAAGGTTCAAGGTACAGGGTTTATTGGGTTTGTTGGGTTCATTGGGTTTGTTGGGTTTATTGGGTTGAATATCAAGGTTCAAGGCAAAAGGCGTAAGGCATAGGGCGCAAGGAAAAATCACAAGCACTAAAATCCGAACAAATTCTAAATTATAACAACCCAATCACAAGCAGAAACTGTTTTCAAATTTTGGTCATTAATTATTTGTTATTGTTTGTCATTTGGTGCTTGCTATTTGGAATTTGTTTTTTCCTCAGCCCTTAGCCTTCAGCCTTCAGCCTTCAGCCTTCAGCCTTCAGCCTCAGCCTTCAGCCTCAGCCTCAGCCTCAGCCTTTTTTAATCTCCGCCAATATCCGCCGGGCTTCCTCCGAACCGTCGAATGCGCCGTCCAGCCTGAGAGCGGTTTCCAGCTCGGAGCCGGCCTTGTCCATCTCTCCTTTTTTGTAATAGACCAGCCCGAGATGATAATGCACCATGGCATTTTCGGGAAGTTTTTCCAGGCTGTCCGTCAGCTCCCCGACGGCGCTGTCATACAGGCCCCGCTTGTAATAAACCAGCCCAAGGGTATCCATGATGTTCGGGTCTTTGGGGAGTTTTTCTTTGGCCCTGCGGGCCAGATCAAGCGCTTCGTCGATATTTTTATTCTGCATGGCCAGCAGATAGGCCAGGTTGTTGGCCGCTGCGACAAAATCCGGATTGATCTTAAGCGCCTCGCGGTAATGTTTTTCAGCCGGATCAAAACGCTTCTGCATGTCGTACAGGGTGCCCATCATCATATGCGGGTTTGCCTGCCGGGGGTTTTTCTGCAGAATCGCCTCATATTGAGCAATCGCCTTGTCCTGGTTTTTCCCTGTCAGATAAAGGTTTGCGAGGGCATAGTAAGGCTGCAGAAAATCAGGATTCGCCGTTATGGCCTTGCTGAAAAACTCTTCCGCTTTGGATTTATCCTGCTTGGCGAGATAAATGCCCCCCTTTAAATTATAAATAATGGCAAGGACGGCCGGTTCGCTGCCGGATTGTTGAATTTGCCGATCGCATTTTTCAATGGCGGCATCGAACTCTTTTCGTTCCGCATGAACGATGACGACGTTGGTAAAAACATCCATGAGCTTGGGATTGATGGCCAGGGCTTTATCAAAGTTTGCAAGCGCCAAATCGTATTTTTTCAAAAATCGATGCAGCAGCCCCAGGCGGAAATAGCCAATGGGGTTGTTCGGGTCCAGTTTGATCAATGTCTCAAAGTTCGCCTGAGCATCCCGCGGCTTTCCGGCTAACAAATAACTGTTGCCTAAAAGGAGCCTGGCCTGGTAATTGTCCCCCTGCAATTGAAGAACTTCCTCACACTCTTTGCGGGCAAGGTCAAAGCTGCGCTCGCGCAGATAAACTTCCGCTAAAAGAAGTCTGGCCTGAATATGTCTGGGATTTAATTCCACCGCTTTAGCAAGAGACAATTTTGCCACCTGCGTTTCGCCCTTGCCGATATGGGCCAATCCCTTGAAATAATGCGCACTTGCCGCCCGAGGCTCCTCTTTGATCAATTGATCAAACAGTTCGACCGCTTCGGCAAATTTACGTTCCACCACCATCAGCTCGCCCTGGAGCATCTGCGTCGGAAAAAATTTCGGCCGCTTCTCCAGAATTTTTTTGACATATTCTTCAGCTTGAACCATCTGCCGGTTGTTAAAATGAAACCGGGCAACAGTGTTCATGACGCTGATATTCTCCGGTTGCAATTCCAGCGCCTTCTGATAAAGAGAAAGGGATTTGTCCTTGCTGCCGCTGACATCATAGAATCCGGCCTTGACCATGTACGCCTTGACACTTTTCGGATTGATGTCGATGGCTTTCTGATATGCGGCCTCGGCTTTATCGTTATTTCTGCGGCTGAAATAAAAATTTCCCAATACGATATAAAGCTCTTCATTCTCAGGATTTGCCTCAACGACTTTCAGGATTTCGGCTTCAGCCCGACCAAACTCTTTTCTGTTGATATAGAACTCAACCAGGGCCAGGCGGGTGGAGACGGCCTTTGGTTCCGTGTCGATCGCCTGCTTTAAAATATTTTCCGCCTCTGAAAATTTGCCCTGTTCCATCTTTATTCGAGCCAGCCCCAGATAAGCCCGCGTCTGTTTGACGTCCAGCTCGATGATTTTAGCAAATGTCGACGCCGCCTCGAACAGATTCTTCTCCATAACCAGGATATTCCCCAGCAGGAAAAGGGCTTCGATATTGCCCGGCGCTTTACCGAGGATGGCATCTGTTCTTTCTCTGGCCTCCGCCGGTTTTTTGGCCAGGAGGTAGAAGGTTGCCAGCTTGAGCTGGGCGTCGGTATTGTCCGGGTCGATCTTTGCGACCGTCGAATAGGCGTTGAAGGCCCCCTGGGGGTTGCCGAGCTTCAGGCTGGTCTCTCCCAGGATCATATAGGCGTCGATATATCCGGGATCGATCTGGATGGCGTTTTTCAGCTCGATCTCGGCGCTTTTGAATTCGCCTTTCTCAAAATAGGATTTCCCCTTTTCAAGATGCGCTGCCTTCTTTTCTTCTTCGGATGAACAAGCGCCGATCAGAAGAAGGGTTACAACAACCAGTGCCCATTTGCTAAAATATTTCATCCTGCTCATCTCCTTTATCAAAATAAAAAGGATAGGTTAAGGTTAAGGCTAAGTACATGTCGGCATAAATACGATAGCGATTTCAAGAGCCTGGATTCCTGCTTTCGCAGGAATGACGGACGATTTGAGTTTCTTTGTCATTCCGGCATGTTCTATGCCGGAATCCAGGGATGACAGCACCGAAACCCGGTTCAATAAAATACGTCATCGAATTTATGGCTCAGAGCACTAAGGTTGAGGTTGAGAAAACAGGTTAAAGGTTCAAGGCGTAAGGTCAAATCAGTTTGAAATTTGTTATTTGAATTGGAATTTTTCCTTGCACCCTACACCTTAAGCCTTTAGCCTTTATCCTTCAGCCTCCAGCCTTTATCCTTCAGCCTTTAGCCTCCAGCCTTTATCCTTCAGCCTTCAGCCCTTCAGCCTTCAGCCTTTATCCTTCAGCCTTCAGCCTTCAGCCCTACGCCCTTTCTCCACCTCATCCTTGATCCGCTTCACATGGCCGCGGCCGAGGCCTTTGACCTCACAGCCCAGCTCAAAGTAGCGGCGGATGGCGTTGTCGTCGAGTATACCAAAACAATCGATAACCGCAAGGGGCTTTCCGGCCATTTTGACCACATCGTCGGGCAGCAGCGCCAGGTAAGGCTGGTGTCTAACCGAAAAAACAACCGCATCCGCATCCGCAACGGCTTCCGACAGTTTTTCACGCATGTGAAGCTCGGACAGCTTCTCCTGGTTCCGGAAAAACCGCGCCCGGGAATGACCCGGCGCCGGATACGTGTTCTGCTTTTCCAGTTCCCACCAGTGTTTCACATAGGGATCATGAGCCGTCACTTCCGCCCCCATTTCGGTCAGCTTGCGCACGATTATCTCGGAACCGCTGTAGCGCGTGTCCCCCACATCCTGGCGGTAGGAAGCGCCCAGCACGGTGATTTTAGAAGCCGCCACGATCTTTCCCATGTTCCGCAACGCATCCCGCGTAAGCTGGGCGGCCCGCAGCGAGCGCGTGTCGTTGATATCGATCGCCAGCGGGGTCATCTTGAAAATGTCATCCTCAAACCCCATCAGGGTATGATAGGCCCAGACCCCCAAACCGCCGTCCTTGGGCAGGCAGTATCCGCCGATGCCCGGGCCGGGAAAAATCAGGTTTGAATGGGTCGGACGGACCTTGATGGCCTCGATCACTTTTATCAGATCCACCCCGTTGCGCTCGGCAAAAACACTCCATTCGTCCAGAAAGGCAAGAATGGCGGCGCGATAAGAATTTTCGACGATTTTGCAGGTTTCGCTCTCGATCGGCCGGTCCAGCACCGTCAGGGGATATTTATCCACATGAATGACCTCGGACAGAAACTTTACCACCCGCTCACGGGCGGCGGCATTGATGCCGCTGCATACCCGCCAGAAATCCCTCACCGACGCCACGTAGTTCCGGCCCGGCATGACCCGCTCAAATGAATGCGCCAGCAGGGGTTCGCAGCCGACAAGGCCCCTGTGCTCGAAGGCTTTTTTAATAATGGGGTAAGCCACATACTCGGTGGTGCCGGGGGGTACCGTGGTTTCAATCAGGACCAGACACTCCGGCTCGATCTTTTCACCGATGATCTTCAGGCTTTCTTCAAGGGCCGCAATGTCGGCGTAGCCGTCCCGGCAGTCATTCAACGATTTTTTATGGTAGTCGCACTGGACATCCACCACGACCACATCGGCCAGAGACAGAACATCATAGGTAAACGTGGCGATTAGATTTTTTTTCTGCTTGACGCAGCGGCGGATCAGCACGGAAACTTCCGGGTCTTCGGCTTCAACCGGTGAAATGCCTTTGTTGAGATAGGAAATTTTCCAGAAGGATCGGGTGGACGGCCGCTGCATGCCGATGACGAACTTGGTCGGTTTTCCGCTTTCGGCATCGACCGAATCCGCCACCACTGCCGCCATGACCGCGCCCACAAAGCCGACCCCCATCACCACCACGATTTCACGCCCCAGCAGCCGCTGCTGCGCCGCCGCCTTTCTGAGGCGGCTGAATTCCTTCCGGTATTCTTCTTCGCCGGGCAGCAAAAACGCCTCTCCCTTAGGACAAACGGAAACGGCTTCATTGGGGGTCGATCGGTTATTTTTTCGCTTGTCGGCATGCGCCTTCTTCATCAACTCATCTCCTTCATTTTTATTGCCGGAACGTAGTCCGATATCAAAAAAAAACGGACCCCCTCTAAATTATTCAGTTGGCGGTCCCATGCGGGCTAAAGTCTTGTTTTTTTATCTCTCAGCCCTTTACCTTCTCACCTTTCTCCATTATGCTCTTCATAACCTCGCCTTTAGCCTCCCAGCCTTTCGCCTTTAGCCTTCAGCCTTCAGCCTTTAGCCTTGTGCCCTTTACTTAGCCTCAGCCTCAACCTTCTCTCTGCCTCTCAGCCTTTCGCCGCCCTAAGCCTTATGCCTTATGCCTTACGCCTTCAACCTTCTCTTCTGCCTCCCAGCCTCCCAGCCTCCCAGCCTCCCAGCCTCCCGCCTCCAGCCTCCCGCCTTTCCCCTTACGCCAAATATCCTAATACGCCCCTTTTTTCTCCAGCACAACGAAAACAGTCTCGTATATGATATTGAAATCCAGCAACAGGTTTCGGTTATAAATATAAAAAAGATCGAGCAGAATCATATCTTCAAAAAGAACTTCGCTTCTGCCGGTAACCTGCCACAAGCCCGTAATGCCGGGCCTGACGCATGTGCGCTTTTTATGCCAATCCTTGTAAATTTCATATTCATAGGGGAGGCAGGGCCTGGGTCCGACCAGACTCATGTCGCCTTTCAGCACATTGATGATCTGGGGCAGTTCGTCGAGGCTGTATTTTCTCAATATTTTACCGACGCGCGTAATGCGGGGATCGTCCGTAATTTTAAGCGGCTGTTTTGTTTTGTCGTTATTACTGATTTCACCCTTGATCAGCCGGGTGACATATTCCTTATGGATTTCATTGCCGTTATTAAGCCGCATGGACCGGAACTTAAACATCTTGAATATGCTGCCGTTTTTACCGATCGCTTTGGCCAGGTAAAAGACCGGCCCATCTGAATTGCGCTTGATCGCCACAGCAATAACCGCAAAAAGCGGCAACAGCAACAGGCATACCGGAATAGCGATCAGGGCATCCAGGCTGTGCTTAAGCTTGTTAAATATCCAGGTATATTTCTGGGAGCATAACCGGATCATTTTAATGCCGCAGAAGTTGTCCGTGTTAAGCTTCATTTCAATAATCGGCATCAGCCGGGGGGGAAACCAGACCGTCAGCCTCCGGGAAGTACAATAATCAAGGAGTGAAACCAGCAGCCCCTTGTCTATTTCACCGTCGGTCACGACAATTTCATCGATATGGTTCTGTTCGACAATGCCGGCCAGACTGTTGATGTCGCCCAGGCAGTTTTTGGGAACAGTCGTATCCAGACCACACTCTCCGATCACCCCGCACACCCAGTAAGGCGCCCTGTTCTGAATAATATGATTGGCGATTCTTTTACTGTCCTCATTCGAGCCGATTATGGCGATCTGCCTTCTGAAGCTCCGTCGCAGCCACGTTTCAAAGATCCAGTGAATTGCGAAATAACGGCCCGAAATAATCAGAGCGACTGACAGCAGAAATCCGAGCGGAATCAACAACCAGTTGATTTGCTCCAACGGATTTTTGTCAGGCAGGAAAAAACCGATCAGCCCGATGAACAGCACGGCAATGCCAAATGACTTAATCACATTGACGATCTGCTCCCAAAAGTAGCGGCTTAACACCGTCATCGTCACCGCCGCAGCAAATATGGCCGCGAGCACATAATAATTCCTGAAAAGCTGCGGCCATTTATAGATAATGGTGATGCTGGCCAGGCTCAGCATGATCCAGGCGAAAGATTTGCACAGGCTTTTCAGATGGGTTTTTTTGAAAAATATGACGTGATAGCTGTAAGCACCATAATCCGGAAAAAACGCCGGTAAAATCAATGCCATGCCGACCAACATGACGATGCCTCCGGCGTTTTCAGCCGAAAAAAGGCCGGGCTGCATCATCAGGCCGGCCATTGCGAATCCGAAAACCGACATAAGGAAGTCAAATAGACCCAGCATCAACTTGTAGACGCCCAGTCGCTTTCGCCGGATACCTGCTGAGATCGAACCGTCCACTTGGTTTAAAGGCGGAAAACCCATGGTTTCAGTTACAATCGATTTGGCCATATGATTTTCAACTCCTTTAAGTTTATTCAAAAGGTTCATTGGGTTTGTCGGGTTAAAATTTTATTATCATCACTTTCATATACAAATCCCATGCCAAGACAGGCCCATTGTCATTGAAAATAATTTTCAGGGCGCAGACTTAGTGCATGTTGGCATAAATACGATAGCAACCTCAATTGCCTGGATTCCTGCTCCCCGATCAGGTCGAGGACAAGCTTCGCAGGAATGACAGGCGCTTTGAGTTTCTCTGTCATTCCGGCATGTTCTAGGCCGGAATCCAGGAATGACAGCGGCGAAACCCGATTCAGTAAAATTCGGCGACGTATGATTGCGACTGCAGGGTTTAAATAGACCCTGTTGTTGCAAAAGCCGAGGTATCCTCGGCTTTCCCGCAGGGTGAAAATTGATGAGAAAAAAAAGACCGTTATCTTAGAATGCACCGGGTGTTGGAACTGCCTTTGTGGACTGAGCGAATGATTTCCGCTTGAGATTCAAATTGAATGTGTTTCTTTTCAAATAAAAATTATGAAATTATTTTCCTATATTATAGGAAAAAATTGTCACACCTTTGCCTTATGCCCTTTTCCTTTTCTCAGCCTTAACCTCAACCTTCTCTTCTGCCTCCCGGCCTCCCAGCTTCCTGCCTTTCGCCTTTAGCCTTGTGCTCTTTACTTAACCTTAACCTCAACCTTCTCTTCTGCCTCCCAGCCTCCCAGCTTCCTGCCTTTCGCCTTTAGCCCTGTGCCCTTTACTTAGCCTCAGCCTCAACCTGCCATTTAAACCCATAAGCCCGACAAACATTACAAACACCGTCATCAGCACCACCGGCGCAATTCCAAACTTGACCGCCATCCAGCCGAACCCCACCAGGGGGAGCAGACTCCACCGGGCCACCGCCCTCGTCACCTCATGATCCCGGATAAAATCGGCAACCGGCGGCGACAGGCGATAATAAGCATCGACAACCTTTTGCCCCCACCGGGTAGGCAGGAGGATATGATCTCGGAACTCACTGAGAATGCGCACATGCTTTTCAAGAGACGATCCATATGCCGCCGTGGCAATAAAACAGCCGCCGCCCCCGCCGCCATCTGCCGCCGGCGCTACCGGAGCGCTGCTTGCCCCCACACCGACGCCTGAAGGATCCACAATAATGCCGTTGGCCGCGCCGTCGGCATCGCCCACACCGCCATCCTTCAGTGTGAGGGTCACGAAATTGCCGCCGACGGCGGCATTGGCGGAATAATTCACCCATCCGCTGACTTCATTGTACTTGTACCAGACAGTGCCGGGCGGCAGGGCCTGGGAAAAATGCAAAACGACCTGAACGACCGTACCAACCGGCACATTCGACAATTTGAACTGAATCAGTCCGAGCGGCATGCTGTCAGGCATGTTAACCGTGTCGGCAATATCGGCCGAATCGATGGACTTCAGGTATTCGATCGTCGTGCCGATGGGCGCCTCAAGAACAACCAGGGCATTGCCGACAACTGTTTCGACGGCTTTGTATGGGCCCAGCAATGGGGGGTCGGGATCAACCGTGCCAGGCTCTTGTGCATCCGGAACACCGTCATCGTCCAGATCCAGCGGATCGGTTGCAATGGTGTCAAACCAGTGCACATCCGACCACAGCACCCCGCCGTTATCGCTGTCGTAAAACCTGGCCCGCCAATGGTACCGCTTTCCGGGATCCAGAATAAACCCGGGAACCGTTAATTGCTTCAGATGTTCCTTAAGGGAGCTGGTCACGTTAAATATGACCGTATCATTATCATCAAAAGCATTGCTGACTGTTCCGTTGTCTATGAAAATAAAATATTGCGTTTTTGTCTGGTCCAAAAAATCACCGTTCCCGGTTACCAGGGTCGGCTTTAAAGACTGTCCCGCCACCTCGATCGGAGACTCTAAATCCGCTTTGAGCGCCGTGCTGTTGATTTTTGGATCGGTGCCGTCTGAATATTCGTCCAGATTGCTGATGCCGTCTCCGTCAGGGTCTCCGGCATCCCCTGGTGTTGCTGAAGTCGCATCACTGGGATCAAGGGGATTCAGGTCATACTGAACCTCCCACCAATCGGGCATCTCGTCACCATCCGTATCTCCCCATGGAGGACTGAAATTTGTTTTAATAGGACCCCAGTGCGTTACTTCGCCAAGATTCCCCGCATTGTCTACAGCGCGGATATGAAAATAATAATTCATGCCATCTATGAGATTACTAAAGTTAAATGAATTAATGGCCTTGACCAATTTTAGAGTGCCATCAGGAATTGTATCAGTATTATGGTCTAATGCTATATGATACTCTTTTAAGCCACTAGAGCCGTTATCGGTTGCCGTATACCATTCCATCGTTATGCTGGATTCTTTAATAAACACATCTTGTCTCGGAGACAGTGGAGACTTAATAACAACATTATTTGGCTTTTCATTATCTGTACCAGCCTCATTGGAGAAATCACTTTTTAAATTTCGTATATCCACCGCTTTAACCGCAAAAAAATATGGCTTGGTGTCGTCGGTAAATTCGATGTAAACTTCATATATCTCTATATTCTGGACGGGCACCACAATAGGGTAAGGCGGATTCTCTTCCCAGGTGGTTTTATTATCCATGCTGAAGCGCGTGGCATAATCGGGTGATGGCAATGATGGATCGTACGAAGCAGGTCCCGAAACTGTATCATAGTAAATCTCGTAATGTTTGAGGTATGGTTCATCAATGCTCTTATCCCACACAAGATGAATTGGTTGTATCGCATACCCGGGAGCTGCCAGGCACAAAACTAGCGATACGACAATACAATAAACTTTCAAACAGAGCCGAACTTTACATGTTGATTTCAGCATAACATCTTCCCGGCCAAGCCCGAACTGAATAAATAATCGGCATGATATAAGGTTTATTAAACCATGTCAAATAAAGAACAAATTAAAGATGTTAAAAATCTTGAACCCTTTCGCGTTTCATTGAAAACCGGGAAATCGCCGCACCCGCAAAGGCGCCTGAAGTATTCATTAACAGATCGATCAGCTGGGAGCTGCGCGAAGGCATCCATGTTTGGGCAATTTCAATAGACAAACTCAAGATAAAACAGCACGTAATCGTCAGCACAAGGCTGCGCATTCCAACACCATACCCCAAACCGGCAAACAGGGCATTCAATAAAAAACCCAGCGGCATAAACCCGGCAATGTTAAGAAGCACATCCTGGACGAATGAACTGTTCAGCCTGATCCCGCGCCAGGATGCATCCAAAATTTCCTTTTTGAGGATCTTGAAGCGCTGCGGAATTTCGATATCAATGCCGCCTTCCGCCCGATTCCGTGCCCGCCCGCCTTTTTTTTCATCAAAGACAAAAAGGTCCCGGGGGCTGCTCTGCCGGTCAAAGGCAAACTGCTGTCCCACGGACCATTTTTCAAAATGCGATTTGATCTCCGTTCCCGATAGCGCTGTATCATAAACCGCTAAACCGAAAAGATCGCCTCTCCAGGAATGGCGGCCATAAACGGAATTGCCCACTACCAGTCGGACCCCTTCTCGGCCGGCTGGAAATCGCAAATGCAGATCCTTTGCCGCCGCCGCAATCTTGCCGTCTACATAAATCCGGGTTCCCTCTTTTCCTGAAGTGACGGTCACAAGTCTGGCAACCTGCGTCGAGAGCGCATCGGTTGCCCCCAGCTTTTTTAGGCGACGGCTGCCGTCGTAATCATCGCCGTTCATGACGATGACTGAAGATCGCCAGTTCCCCACCAGAAGCTGGCCGGCATCATGGCCGCCATGAAACACCAGGATAAATTTAAAATTGTTATCGTCCAGGCTGGCCGGTGTTAGAGCAATCTCAATCGACAGGTCGGCGGCTTCCGGTTCGCTGTGAGCGATCGGTTTAACAATATGATTCGCATAAGCAATGCCGTACTTGCCGAAGCGGATGCCGTTCCGGCCGGAAATCCAGGAGACGTTGTTGGCAAGCTGAAACCCTCTGGGGTTCAGGCCGAAAAACAGAACCAGCATTAACGCAGCGGCAGTTAAAACGATGGAAAGCTTTTGGTTGGGGAACAAGATAAAAGGCTCAATGTCAATTACTTGTCTTGGTCCGACCTAATGCCGGCTCTATGCCGGTTTATCCCGGCGCTTTCGGCCCGACCCCCGGCCCCTAATTTTAACCGCCCGCTGCGCTTAAGACGGAGGAGAGGCTGGAAGCTGGGAGGCTGGGAGGCGTAAGGCAAAAGAACCGGCTTCACCGGGCTGCGATCCCGCAAATGGTTGCCGCTTTTTTTTCTGACAGGATCGACAGGATAGACAAGATAAATAAAAATAGAATAAATTAATGAAATTCAAAACAAGCAGATTTTTCGTTCACGGTTTCTTCTGGGAACCGTGAACAACAAAAACAAATCCTGTAAAATCCTGTAAATCCTGTCAAAATAAATAAAATTAGACAGGATCGACAGGAAAGACAGGATAAAATAATAATGAAGGGACAAGGGGGATGGGGAATAGTTAATGGTGAATGGTGAATAGTGAAAGAACCTCGGCGCCTCAGCGCCTCTGCGCGAGATAATGGGTGCTTGAAATTTGAATCTTCAGCCTTTCGCCCTTTGCCCCGAACCTTTCGGCTTCCCAGCTTAATAGCCGAGTTAACCTTTCGCCTTTAGCCTTCAGCCTTCGGCCTTTAGCCATTAACCATACGTCTTTCGGCTTCCCAGCTTCCCAGCTTAATAGCCGAGTTAACCTTACGCCTTCGGCCTTTAGCCATTAACCATACGTCTTTCGGCTTCCCAGCTTCCCAGCTTAATAGCCGAGTGAACCTTACGCCTTACGCCATGCGCCTTTCGCCTTGTTTCTCAACCTTAACCTGCCGCCAGGCAATTCAGCCTCAACCTGAACCGTGAACTCAGCGTCCCAGCGCCTCTGCGAGAGATAATTATTTTATGAAAATCTGCCACCTAGCTTATACCTTCTACGAGTCCGATAATCGAGTCAGGCGGTATGCCGAGAGCCTTGTAAAGCGGGGCGATGCGGTCGACGTGATCGCATTGCGCAAAGAGTGGCAGCCTTACAATGAAACAATAAACAATGTCAATGTATTCCGCATACAAAGGCGCACCGTCAACGAAAAAGGAAAGCTGACCTACTTTTACCGGGTGGTGAAATTTTTCTTTATTTCATTTTTCTTTCTAAGCTATAAGCACTTCCTCAATCGTTATAAGGTCGTGCATGTTCATTCGGTCCCGGATTTCGAAGTCTTTGCTGCCTTGATACCCAAATTATTCGGCGCAAAAATTATTCTTGACATTCATGACATCGTGCCGGAATTCTATGCCAGCAAGTTTGGAACCAGCGACCGGTCGCTCATCTATAAGTGCCTTCTTCTCGTCGAAAAGATGTCCATCGGCTTTTCCAACCATGTCATTATTTCAAATGACCTCTGGCATCAGAAACTGATTTCACGGTCGGCGCCGGAACATAAATGCACCACGGTATTAAATTATCCGGATGAAACCACATTTTACCAACGGGATATTGAAAAAAATAAAGAAAAATTCATCATGATATACCCGGGTTCGTTAAATACCCACCAGGGGCTTGATATTGCCGTTAAGGCCATGGCAGTCATTAAAGATGATATAAAAAATATTGAGTTTCATATTTACGGTGAAGGGCCGCATAAAGAACATCTGGCAGCCCTGGTTGAAGAATACGGGCTGGCCGGCAGGGTGTTTTTGAAGCCGCAGTTGCCCATAAATGAAATTGCCGAAGCCATGTCTAAAGCCGATCTGGGGGTGATTCCCAAAAGGAACGGTTCATTTGGTGGGGAAGCGTTCAGCACCAAGTCCCTGGAGTTCATGAGCCTGGGCGTCCCCGTGGTTGTTTCAAGGACCAGGATCGACCAGTACTATTTCAACGATTCCATCGTCAAATTCTTTGAGCCCGACAATGAAAGGGATCTTGCCGATGCCATTTTAAAACTCGTGCGCGACAGGAATTTGCGAGAGAGTCTTTCAGAAAATGCTCAGGTGTTTGTAAAAAATTACAGGTGGGAAAGTAAAAAGAAAGTTTATTTCGATATTGTCGATTCACTGCCATACGCCTTGCGCTATTAGCCTTGTTCTTTTATTTAAAATGCATCATTCAAAATTCAAAATTGCCATACGCCTTGCACCCTGAACCCTGAACCTTGCACCTTATATTTAACCCAATGAACCCAAGTAACCCAATAAACGCACCTTTCCGCCTTGACCGTTTCCTAACCCTCTATTTTTTCAATCCGCTTTTGCGGATAAAGCCGCGTACCAATGAGACCAAAATCCCCATATTAATGTATCACAGCATTTCAAATAGCATTCAAAATGGGATTCATCCCTATTACGATATCGTAACTACACCTGAAGTTTTTGATATGCACATGCGCATGTTGTCCGAAAACGGCTATAAAGTAGTCAACCTCGAAAAGATACCTTCCATTTTCGAGAATAGGATGTTGACCGAAAAAGTCGTCGCTATAACTTTTGATGATGGTTATCAGGATTTTTACACGAATGCCTTTCCTCTTTTGAAAAAGTACGGTTTTACTGCGGATGTTTTCCTGCCGACGGCCTTTATCGGTGAAAAACGGCGCGAATTCAACTCAAGGAAGTGTCTGACCTGGGATGAAGTCCGGGAGCTTAGCAATGCCGGCATTTGTTTTGGTTCTCACACCGTTTATCATAAAAAATTTAACGAGTTAAGCCAAAAAGAAATCGAACATGAATTAAAAACGTCAAAAGAAATTATCGAATCCAATATAAGCAAGCCCGTGGTATCGTTTTCACATCCTTTTAAATTTCCCGAACAGAATCAGCAATATTTACTTACCCTTAGTGAATTATTAAAAAAAAACGGATATTATGTAGGCGTCTCGACAAGAATAGGGGCTACATTTATGGGGGACAAGTACTATTTCATGAGGAGAATACCTGTAAACCGTCATGATGACTTGAATTTTTTTAAAGCCAAGTTAGTTGGCGGATATAATTGGTTGTATTTTTTACAATATTTAAGAAAAACTTTATTAACCACAATATAAAAAGGTTTTTATATGAATACTTATATTGTCATAACCCCTGTAAAAGATGAAGAAAAATATATTGAGCTTACAATCAAATCGGTTGTCAAGCAAACAATTAAACCATTACAATGGATCATCGTAGATGATGGATCTATTGACAATACAAGAGAGATAATAAAGCGTTACTCGTGTGAATATAAGTGGATTACGGGTGTATATGGTGGTGATCAAGGTCAACGGAAACCAGGTGTGAGACATATAAAAGCGTTTTATGAGGGGTATAAAAATATAGATAGTACGAATTGGGATTTTCTTGTTAAATTAGATGGTGACTTGAGCTTCGATTCTGATTATTTTGAAAACTGTTTTGGCTATTTTAGAAAAAATGAAAAATTAGGCATTGGTGGTGGGGAAATTTTAAATGTGTATAAAAATAGCTTAATGCCAGAAAAACAGCCGGTTTTTCATGTGCGGGGAGCAACAAAGATCTATAAGCGAGAATGCTGGGATGCCATAGGGGGAATCTATGTTCTGCCTTGCTATGACACTTTAGATGAAGTGAAAGCTAACATGATGGGGTTTGATACACAAACCTTTTCAAAAGAAAAAGTAGTGCATCATCGATATACCGGCAAGTCTTATGGCAAATGGGGGAGTTCGGTCAAAAATGGAAAAAGCGATTATATTTCAGGTTACCATCCCTTATTTATGATTTCTAAATGTATGATAAGAGTTTTTCGGCAACCATATTTAATTGACTCCTTAGGACATTTTTATGGTTATTTAAATGCATATTTGACCAAAGTTGAGCAGGTTGAAGACAAAGATTTGATAAGGTATCTCAGGAAACAACAGCTTAGGCGGCTATTCTTCAAAAACAGTATATGGACATAGTAAAAAACGGAGCCCAAGTGTGAATCGCTTAATAAAATTAATAATGAGTACCTTATTGTTTTTATTTGATTTGCTTAAAAAAAATGTAAAATCTGCTTTGGGCAAAAAGAGTCCTGGTTCATGCGTTGTTTTATACTATCATACTGTAACGTCCAAAGAAAGGGCGTTATTCGCAGCTCAGATGGATATACTTATCCGGAAGTGTATACCAATTTCACCAGTAAAACTATTTAATTTTGAAGTTGGTAACGATCACGTTTTACTAACCTTTGATGATGGATACGATAGCATGTATCAGAACGTTATACCTGAAATTAAGAGCAGAAATATTCCTATGGTTGTTTTTATTCCATCGGGTTGCCTTGGGCAACATCCGGCATGGGAAAATGTTGAAGAAAACTTGATGACTAACGAAGTGATTGTTGACACAAATCAACTTATTGAAATGAAAAATGAATCGTTAATTACAATTGGCTCTCATTGCATTACTCACCCAGATTTAAATCGTATAGATGATCAGCAAGCTAGAATAGAAATTTTTGAATCAAAGTCTCAACTGGAAAAAATTTTAAAAGATAATATTCGCTATTTAAGCTATCCCTTCGGTTCTTATAGTATCGTTCATAATAGAATAGCAAAAGAAGCTGGTTATTGGCATGTATTTAACACATTGCCTGAACGTCTCTCGGGAAATAATTCCAGCCATTTTGTAATCGGGAGGGTTCGAGTTGACCCAACGGATTGGCCAATGGAATTTTATCTCAAATTATTAGGTGCATATCGGTGGCTACCATTAGCCTTTTCTCTAAAGCGTAAGTTACTGTCTTTAGTTCCTTATGTTAAAAAAGGTTAAAAAAATAACGACTACTCAGCCATTTAAAGACAAAATGGAAATAAAAAATAAAAAAGTTTTAATTGGTTTCGCAGAGTCTCTCTCAGCACCTGAAGTCGCATGGAATTTAATTGATGCAGGGTTAAAAGTCGTTGCCTTTACAAGACAGGGCCATCGGCCTCCATTACGCAGAATAAAATGCATTGAGATTATTGAAGTTTCCACACCTGAAGAGAATTCCAGAAAAACTGTCGATCAGTTGTGTAAATTTGTTGAAAAATTGAAAACAGAGACAATTATGCCTTTAGACGACGTTTCTGTGTGGCTATGTAATGCAGTTTCTCGGAGGATAGATTGTTCTGTAGCCGGACCAACAGGAATAAATGCACAATTAGCAATAGATAAGCGTTTACAATTAAAATATGCTTTGGAAGCTGGTTTTAATGTTCCAAAAACACAACATGTTCGTTTTAAAAACCATTTGTCACGAATAGATTGTTTTCCAGTTGTTTTAAAGCCTGCTTTAGCAGTAACAGAACTTGATGGAAAATTATGTAAAGCGGATATGCATTTTTGTGCCGACAGAAAACAACTCAATGAAGTCGTAAGTAAATGGCAGGAGGGACAACCGCTGCTTGCCCAGGAAATCATACCAGGAACTGGTGAGGGATTATTTGGCTTAGGGGTAATAGGTGGCGTAAAAAATTGGAGCGCCCATCGGCGTATACGTATGATGAATCCGCAAGGATCAGGATCGAGTGCATGCATGTCATTACCCATTACAGATCAACCACTCGTTTGCTCTGAATTGATGCTAAAAAGGACGAATTGGACAGGACTTTTTATGATAGAACTTTTACGAGATCCTTTCAACAAATTATGGTTTATGGAGTTAAATGGACGATCGTGGGGCAGTATGATCCGTGCACTTCGAATGGGATTCAACTACCCGGTGTGGACGGTTATGCAAACCATAGATCCTAATTTCAAGCCACCAATCCCTCCAGAATGGAAGCCGATTATATGTAGGCATATAGGACGTGAAATTGTCCACATAATGATGGTTTTAAAGAAAAAGAAATCATGCACTCAATCATCATGGTTTAATACATTACGGTTGATTTTGAAGGTGTTTCATATCGATCGTAATGAGTATATATATAATTGGAGGAAAGAAACGCCGAGTTTATTTATTGAGGATACAATTGAAACTGTTTTGGAAAAGATTTTAGCGAAATTGAGGTTTAATTAATTGATAGCTCGTGCAGTTGTCCATGTCCATTCGGAATGGTCTTTTGATGGTAGTTGGCCCCTAACTAAATTAGCATCATTTTTTAGTAGATTGGGCTATAAGATAATGCTGACGGCGGAGCACGACAAATTTTTTAGTGATAAACGATGGGAAAAGTATAAGAGAGCATGTGCCGAAGCCAGCACAAATAAATTATTAATTATACCAGGTATTGAATATAGTGATATTTTTAATGTTGTTCATATTATGGCATGGGGGAATATGCCTTATTTAGGGCCAATTAAGGATATTGAATTAATGCTGAGATGTATATACGAACTGAATGGTGTATCTGTGATGTCTCATCCTTCTCGTAAATACGCATGGAAAAAATTCAATATTTCATGGGCTCCGTTATTATCGGGGATTGAATTGTGGAACCGAAAATTTGATGGCGTTGCACCAAGTAACGATGCCCAGATGCTATTGAAAAAATATAATAACTTGATGCCTTTCGTTGGGTTGGATTTTCATCGGATTAACCAGCTTTTCCCGTTGGCAATGAAAATACACATAAATGGTATTTTGAATGAACAGAAAGTTCTTAAAGAAATATGGGAGAAACGTATATCTGCCGAAGTGTTTAGATTTCCGTCGCAAATTGTTTCAAATGAATGTATTGTGAATATGTTTAAAACAATTGAAAACCTTAGGATAATAATTAAAAAAATAATAAAAAGAAAAAAGGAAAACCGCGATCACTAAACTGATGAAGATTGGTGCGATATTATTGAAAAAAGCATAAAATTTTTAAAGTGGGGTTTTAGATGGATCTCTCAATCATCATTGTTAACTGGAATTCCGTAAATTACTTGAAGGAATGCCTTAGGAGTATTCTCCATGAAACAAAAGGGATAGATTTCGAAATAATCGTGGTGGATAATGCCTCTTATGATGGCTCTGACCAAGTGGTTGCCACAGAATTTTCGGAGGTAAAATTCGTCCAAAATAATGAAAATGGAGGGTTTGCTAAAGCCAACAACCTTGGCTTTAAATACTCATTAGGGCGAAACTTATTATTTTTAAATCCCGACACTTTGATAATAGGGAGCGCTATCAGGGATATGCTTGAATTTTTGGATTCAAGGTCTGATGCCGGGGCTGTGGGGTGCAAGCTCCTCTATTCCGACCTAACCTTGCAATTACATTCTGTTCAGCCTTACCCGACTATCATAAACCAGGTCTTGGACATTGATTATTTAAAAATTAAATGGCCCCATTGGAAATTGTGGGGTCTGAAACCATTGAATCAGGAAAACAACCTGCCGGAGAAGGTGGAGGTTGTTCCAGGTGCATGCCTAATGATCAAAAGAGCTGTTTTTGAGGAAGTTGGCCTTTTCAGCGAAGATTATTTCATGTACGCGGAAGATATTGATCTTTGCTATAAGGTAAACCAGACAAAGCGGAAGGTTTTTTTTGTCAAAAATGCGGAGGTGGTTCACTACGGCGGAGCGAGTAGTAGAAAAGAAAAGATTAATTATTTTTCAGTCGTTTTGACCAGGGAATCCGTTTTTAAATTTCTGTATAAGACCCGTGGAAAAGGAACAGCAATATCCTATCGGATTGTGATGTCGTTTATCGCGATCGGGCGTATGGGGGTCTTGATCTTGGCTGTGCCTTGGGCCAACTGGAAAGGTCAGGGCGACGCGTTAAGGGAGACACTTAACAAATGGAAAAAAATATTGAGCTGGTCAATAGGGTTGGAAAAGTGGGCCCGCGAATTGAGATAGCCCAATTCTCAATGTAACAGTAGTTTCTCAATAGGTAATATTATATGTGTGGTATTTGCGGCAAATTGTATTTTGATAACCAGCGACCTGTGGCGCGGCACGATCTAAGCAGGATGATGGAGGTTATTCACCATCGTGGCCCCGATGATGAGGGGATTTACCTTTCCGGTTCGATTGGTCTCGGACATAAACGTTTATCTATCATCGATCTTTCTACCGGAAAACAACCTATCAGCAATGAAAATGGGACGGTATGGATTGTATTTAACGGTGAAATCTATAATTATCAAGAACTTAGAGTGGAGCTGGTTCAGAAGGGGCATGCTTTTGCTTCTCAAACGGACACGGAGGTTATTGTTCATCTCTATGAGGAACATGGGGCAGACTGTGTATCGAAACTACGGGGAATGTTCGCCTTTGCCATTTGGGATGAAAATAATGAAACATTGTTTCTCGCCCGGGACAGAGTCGGGATAAAACCTCTTTATTATTGGATTGGGACTGACCGGTTTTTGTTCGGCTCCGAGATTAAAGCCATCATGCAGGATCCTTCGGTGCCCAGAGAAATTGACGATCATATCATAGATAGGTTTCTCTCCTACTATTATACTCCCGGGTCCGAAACCCTGCTGAAGGGAGTAATGAAGTTGCCGCCCGGTTTCTACCTCATATGTAAAGATAGACATTGCCGGGTTGATCAATATTGGGACCTGCATTTTTCAAACAGTTCTAAAATCATTGGTTTTCGTCAAGCAAAGGATGGCCTGCTGGACCTGCTTAAAGAAACGGTTCGGTTGCACATGATTAGCGATGTCCCTGTAGGTTTTCTTCTGAGTGGTGGTGTTGATTCTACCTCCTTGTTGAGCCTTGCTCTTGGGGAGACAGACAAACCGCTCAGTTCCTTCACTATCGGATTCGAAGGAGAAAATTTTGCAGACGAGCGACCCTTTGCCAAGCTGGCCGCTGAGCGATATGGGACGCAACACTTTGATATGACAATGACATCAAATGATTTTGCTGAATTTCTTCCTAAATATGTCTGGTTCATGGAAGAACCGGTTTGCGAACCCCCAGCCATTGCCATTTATTATATTTCAAAACTTGCTAGTGAACATGTGAAAGTTCTCATATCTGGTGAAGGTGGGGATGAGGCTTTTGCCGGTTACCAGAACTACAGGAATTTGGTTTGGTTGGAGCGACTGAAGAAAATGATGGGACCATTGACAAACGGTCTTGGTCAGGTAATGCAGAAAATGGGGAAATCCGTTCCGCTTGGTCGGTTAAGTAAATATGTACCTTTACTGTCGCTGCCACTGGCAAAATATTATTATAGCCGCACCTCAAACCCCTTTACGCTTATCAATAGAGAATTTGAAGATTTCTACATAACTTCAAATAAAATAAATAAGGAATTTTCAATCGAACCCAGCATGGCTTGTTTTAGAAATGGGGATTCAGTAGATAATCTTTCTAAGATGCTCTATGTGGACACGAAAACCTGGTTGCCGGATGACCTGCTGGTCAAGGCCGATAAAATGACCATGGCCAATTCAGTTGAACTGCGCGTTCCACTTCTGGACCATAAGGTTCTGGAATTTGCGGCCGGGTTGCCCTCCTCATTTAAACTTAACGGCTTTACCACCAAATATATTTTAAAAGAAACTTTCAAGACCCTGGTTCCAAAAGAAATCATCAATCGCCCCAAGACGGGACTGCCCGTGCCTTATGGGTCTTGGATGAGGAAAGATTTAAGAAAAATGGTTGAAGAAACGTTGTTGGACCAGAAAACGATTGGTCGTGGGTATTTTGATAGAAATGGAATCGAGAAGATCTTATCGGCCAACTTAAAGGAAGGCAACTATGACAAAGAAGTATTTTCTCTGCTTGTATTGGAGTTGTGGCACCAGGAATTCATTGATAAGAGGCCTCAATTGTTTAAATAATTCCCTCTTACTTGAGAGCCCCCTGGTCGGTATTGAAAATCTCAGGTCGGCCATGCCGCAAAAGGGCATATCCCAATGCTTCGACGCAAAAGTCAGCATCCAAGGTGTTGGAGAGATTCCAGTGACAAGACCTTGCGGCTGTACCAGTCCATCACGACGGTGAGGTACATAGACCCCCGCGCCATCGGGATATAAGTGATGTCAGCCGTCCACACCTGTTTGGGTCGGTCGATGTTACGGTTTCTGAGAAGATAAGGGTATACTTTATGGCCGGGATGCGGCCGGCTGGTCTTGAGCTTCGGGTAGATGGCCTCAATGCCCATGATCCGCATCAGGCGCTGGACGCGTTTACGATTCACTTTGTAGCCTTGCCGGCGCAGGTAATTTCGCATAGAGCGACTTCCCCCTGAAGGATTTTTCAGATATTGTTCATCGATCAGTCGCATCATCTTCAGGTCATCGGACTGTATCCGATGACGTCGTTTGTAGTACCTGGACAAACGGCATACGCCCAGCATCCAGGACTGTCGGGATACACTCAGCTTCTTTTCCGTGGGGTCGATCATTTGGTTGCGCTGCTCACGGGTTAGAAGCCGAGTTTGCTTGATAAAAAATCGTTTTCGACCATTACTTATTGGTTCAGAATTATTTAGACATTGTTCTTTTCATGTGCTATATACACCTGCATGGAAAAGCTTGATGGTAGAAAAATCAGTCCCAAGGCAATGGAAGAAATACGGATTCGCGCGATCCAGCGGGTACAGGCTGGGGAGAGTCCTGAAAAAGTTATTCAAACCCTTGGATTCGCACGGGCTTGCATCTACAACTGGCTGGCCAGATATCGCTCGGGTGGCTGGCATGCTTTGCAAACCGGTAGTCGCAGTGGTCGGCCGAAAAAGCTTACAGGCTCCGAGATCCGATGGATCTTCCGGACAGTTTGTGACAAGGACCCCCGGCAGCTTAAATTTGTTTTTGCCCTTTGGACCCGTTCGATTATCGCTGAACTGATTAAGCGAAAATTTGGAATCAAACTCAGTAAAATTTCTATCGGCCGTCTGTTGCATCAACTCGGATTCAGTTGCCAGAAACCGCTGTATCGTGCCTACCAGCGAGATTCTGAACTTGTCAAACAATGGAAAGAGCAGGTTTTCCCACAGATACAGAAACGGGCAAAGAAAGAAGGCGCCGTGATTTACTTCCAGGACGAATCCGGTGTGCGCTCTGACTTTCATTCGGGGACGACCTGGGCACTGAAGGGACAAACTCCGGTTGTTGAGACTACCGGCGCCCGCTTTGGATTGAATATGATGGCGGCGATATCCCCTCGTGGAGATATGCATTTTATGATTGTGCAAGGCGGTGTGAATGCCGATCAGATATGTGAGTTTTTGAATCGACTGATGCATGGCCGCGATAGAAAAATATTCCTTATATGGGATGGACATCCAACTCATAAGTCTAAAAAAGTAAAACAGTGCATTGAGTCCTATGCCGGCAGGTTAGAAATTTTTGTTTTACCGTCTTATTCACCAGACCTGAATCCTACCGAGCAGGTTTGGAATCATACCAAAACCAACGGCGTTGGTCGCCAGCCGATCAGTGGTCCGGAACACTTGAAAAAGGCGGTTATCAATAAATTGCGCAGTCTTCAGAAATTGCCTGGCAAGATCGTTTCTTTCTTCAAGCATCCAGACTGCCGCTATATACTTACTGATCAATGTCTATGGACTTTTGTACCCCTTAGTAATTGACCGATCTGTCGGTGCAGTTTATCGATTTTGGTGTCCACTTGCTTTCGGCTTTTCTGGGATTTGCCGAAAATGTCGGCCTCTCCTTCCTGCAGGGAGCGTTTCCAGGTCAGGTAGTGATCTTGGTGGGATGAACTCCGAAACGCTGAGCTTTCCCCCCTGAACTGAGTATTGTGACCCTTGCGGGCGCCCTGCTGGTTGCCGTAAACGGTTTTAACGGTGGTATTGGTGTTGATCCGGATCTGGGCATATTGTAAACCGCACAGTTGCCAGACACGTTCCCGCAGCGTGCCGGTTACTTTCAGGATGGAGTTGGCTTGGTTGATGCCGAGGTTGTCCACATAGCGCCACTAGGTGCTGGCTGCTGGAAGCCGGCTGATCTTAAAGAAGCCGCAGAGCATGGCATCCAGACGGGCGTAAACGAAATGCCAGATTCGGTTAAAGCCGATAAACAGTAGCATCAAAATGCCCAACATCATCGAGTAATGACCCAGCTTAGGTTGCCGGGACGGAGCTTAGTAAGCAAAGTGAAAAATTTCACGAAAATCGACCAGATCCAAAAATTTAATGAGCGCCAAAAGTCCGCCAAATGGGCTCAGCTGTTCGCTGCAGGTTTCAAACTGAGTCGAGGCATTGATTTTTATGGCACTGACGCGATTTGCAAAAGATCCTTTACGAGTATGGGTTTTCCTGCTATTTTTTTTCGTCGTTTTACCATCTGGGTACCTCCTCTATAGCGTTTCAGGTTTGGCCAAACCCTTTGCTATAAGAGGTTCCCAGATGGTTTTTTATTTTTCAAAACCTATGTGATGCAAGATCGAGGTACTAAATGAAGTATTTAATTAAGAAGCACATTAAGAAAGGTACTTTTTTGTATTGCTTATTAAAAATACCTTATAGTCTACTCGAAAAGTTAAAGAAACTACTTACAGCTCCTTATATTATCATACTTGAGCATTATTATCACCTTAAGTCGAGAAAGAGCAAAAAGAGAGGTGTATTAAAGAATAATAGGGCAATTCCATTAATTGTTTCTCTTACTACCATTCCCGGACGAATCAAGAAAGTCCATTTGTGTATTGAAACACTTCTGGAACAATCCTGCAAACCGGATAGTATTATTCTGTGGCTTTCTGATTCTATTACGGAGAATGAAATTCCAAAAGACCTTAAGAACATGGAAAGCAGAGGGCTGCAAATTAGGTTTTGCAAAGATATTCGTTCGTACAAGAAAATTATCTATACCTTGATGGAACATCCAAGGAGTGTTATTGTGACTGCTGACGATGACGTGTTATATCCGAAATATTGGCTTAGCAGATTGTATGAATCCTATCAAAAAGATCCTGAATACATACATTGTCACAGAGCCCACTTGATGAAAATTGACGATGACGGTAAATTGAAAAACTACATTGACTGGTTGTGGTGTTCACCTGGGGTACAAGGTCCTTCTTTGCTTCTCATACCAACAGGTTCTGGCGGTGTTTTGTACCCTCCAGGTAGCCTTAATAGCGAAGTGCTAAATATAGAATTATTTATGCAAATATGCCAAACCGGAGATGACGTATGGCTTAAAGCAATGTCGCTACTGAATGGAACTTCATGTAAAAAGGTCCGACCATACTCAATGAACCTGCGAGAAATTAGAGGAATTAAAACTAGTTTATGGGATGTAAATATGAAAATAAACAACAATATGAGCGGAAATGATCAACAAATCCAAGCAGTGTTTATGCATTATGGGTTAATGTCATATTTTCAGAAAGGGCATTAATAATTTTACAAAAATTATGTTAGAAAAACTAGCAAATGTCCATATTTATAGATTGTAAAATCAGTGACTCAGAAAAAAAACAGAGAGATTTTGTCAAGATTACTTTGTGTTACGACTAACGTACTTTTCCTCGTGTGAGAACATGAATGCTATTGTAGCATCCATTTTGACATTCTTAATACTTGTGGTGCTTTTTACACCGCGGCGTTGGGCAATTTTGGGGATGATGGCTGGAGTCCTGTATCTCACACAAGGGCAATCAATCAACATTATCGGTTTCAACATGTATCCTGCAAGATTCTTAGAAATAGCCGGATTCATACGGATAATTAACCGAAGAGAGTTTTCTTTTCAAGGCCTCAACGAGATAGACCGTGCTTTTTTAATCTTTTATAGTTATCTGACAATTGTGCACTTAATGCGCACCACAGAATCCGCAGCTTACACAGTCGGCGTAGCGACTGACGCTATGCTCTGTTACTTTACATTTCGAGGAATGATAAATAATATCAATCAATTCCGAATATTTTGCCGCGATTTTATTATTCTGTTAGTACCTTATGTGGGCATAGTATTATGGGATTACTTCAATATTGTTAATTATTTTGTATTAATCGGGGGAGTATCCGAACACATATTTCGAGATGGACGACCACGCTTGGTGGGTAGTTTTCAACATGCCATCACCTTCGGCACATTAGGTGCAAGTTTTTTACCTTTTTACATCGGAATGGTTTTTGAAAAAAAAGATCGTGCTCGTGCCTTTATGGGCATTGTTCTTTGCGTGGGCATTGTTTTTTTCTCGAATTCCGGTGGACCTTTAAACGCTACAATCATTGTACTGATCGGTTGGTTATTATGGTTTGCTCGTAGAAATATGCGTTTTGTCTTGAAAAGCTTGATCGGTTTGCTCATTTTGATTGCAATATTTATGAAAGCTCCTATCTGGTATTTACCCGCAAAGGTTAGTAATTTTAGCGGAGGAGGTGGCTGGCATCGCTCTTACCTGCTCGAACAGAGCTTTAAAAATATTGATAAGTGGTGGATAGCAGGCATGCGGTCGATTGAAACTACAGACTGGATGCCATATATACTCGAATCCAGTGGGGGTGCAGATATAACTAACCAGTATTTATCATTCGGCATAGGGGCTGGGCTTGGTGCAATTGCTCTGTTCTTCTTTTTACTGAAAGTATCCTTTTCCGGATTGAGTAGAGCATTAAATGCGGTCCGGTCTCAGTATCAAGAAATCGCTAGTGTAGAGTTACTGCTTTGGAGCTTTGGTACTGCGCTCACCATGCACATAGTAAATTGGATAGGTGTATGCTATTATGACCAAATAAAAATGGTCTGGTTCATGCAGATTGCTGCCATTGCAAGCATCTCGGGGATTTACGCAGCCCCGATAAAAGAGGCCGTAGTAGAATAGAAGCAATGTCTTATCAATTCAATGACCGTGATGTTGTCAGGAACCCCACTGAAGCTAGGTTGATTAAAAAACGGATCAAGTCTAATCTATGGGAAGAAAAGGATTTATTAAATTTTAAGAGACATCTATCTGCAGGTCCCGTTATCATGAAGATTTGCCCTGTGTTGTTTGACATTAGAAAGATTTCCTCAGTTCCAATAGATTTAGGCGCAGCGATACGGTTCAGGGGAAGTTCATTACCCTCAATGTTTAGGGAGATTTTCATGACGATCCGGATGTTGCTCACAGCTTAAGAAGAAAGCGATTTGTAACGGACTCCGCATATCGCAGGCCCAAGTATAGGGATTTGCTGAATGATGAAGCAAGTCTTAAGGAGAGGTCTTCCCATCACTTTGTTTCAAGCCTGGAGGAACCACTAATTTGCCCAATTTTACGTGTCGCGTTCCTTAAAAACAAATACATTTTTCAATTTCCGAACATTAAAGTTTCAAAAGAAGGAGATACTTATGAATTCTACATTGTTTTCCCCGATTAGATTTGGATCTTTAATAGCCTATGTGACTTTATTGTGTCTTTTCTTTACGGTGTCGGCCCGAGCTGAAGACCTTTACATCGGTCAGTCTTCAGCAGGCGGAGACACGGGAGTGAACTGTGCAAATCAAAAATCAGTCACGTGGTTCAATACAGCAGGAAGTTGGGGGTCAGGTGGCGGACTCATAAGCGCAGGTGATACCGTTCATCTGTGCGGGACTATTACTACATCGCTTAACGTTCAAGATAGTGGCGCTGCTGGTTTACCGATAACCATACTCTTCGAACCAGGAGCCAAAATAAGCAAAACCGCTTGTGGTCCCAACGGATGCCTGTCTACTAACAGCAATTCTTACATCATTATTGACGGTGGAACAGATGGCATAATAGAGTCAACCGATATGGGTACTGGGTTAGGTGGAAACAGTGCGGATTTCAATGTTGGGATCAAAGCAGGAGGTGGTGGCAACTGCGAGATAAAAAACCTTCATATACGCAATATGTATGTTAGGACTTCAAACGATGACGTTTTGAACTCATCCGGGACCAAATTAGCATATAATCTTCCAATCGGTATTCAGTTCAATGGCAGCAATATGCTTATTCATGACAACATAATCCATGATCATGGCACGGCCATACAGAATTTTTATCAAGCTAATGATACAGGTATTGAAGTTTATAATAATGAGATTTACCGAGTGGGGCACTCTTACGCTCTGGCTGGCGGAAATGGTCAGATGACACAAGGGATTTTCAAATATTACAACAACTATATACACGATTATGCTAACTGGGACAGCGAAGGATGCTCGATTGCCCATACCAGCGGCATTCACGTCTATGGAAATTGGAATGGTAGTAAAATATATGGTTCGGGCGAACTATGGATCTATAACAACAGGATGATTGGGAGCGGCGCTTGCATGACAGGGCAAATATTTACCGAAACTGGAACGGATCCATGGACAGATGTTCCCGCGTCTACGGCAAGTCTACGAGTATTCAATAACTTTCTAACGGCAGGTCCTGGAGATAACGATGGTGTAAATCTATTGGGCGCCAGCGGGGGCAACAACGAGATATACAATAATACCGTGATCGGCGGGGGGAAAGGCTTCTGCATCAGTGCGGGGGCAAAAAGCACTTCTGTAAAAATCAAAAATAACTATTTTGCGAACTGCAAACAACTGATTTATGCTTATGCCAATACTGCCATTAGCCCAAACTTCGAGCTTGACTATAATGTTTATGCCACCTGTTCCAGTTACACCTGCTTTTGGGTTGGCACTGCTAGTCATAGTAACTTTGTATCATATCGCGCTAACATTCTTATCCATGACTATTTCGATATTCATTCATACGCTGACTTAACGGGAACTGGGGGTATTGATCCTACTACCGGACGGCCTGCACCTGGCTCATTGGTGATGAATAGTGGATTTGACCTCTCAGTCCTTGGATACAACGAGCTCAATTCTGACATAGAGGGATCACCACATGGCGCTACTTGGAACATAGGCGCATATGACAGAGTACAACCGCCTACTAACCTAAGGATAGTCAATCCTTGATGTTTAAACCTCTTGAGACGAATTAGGACAGGTGTAATCGTGAGCATCGTTCTTTAGAAAATCTGGTTCTGAATCGGATAGGGTGGAATAATCGGGCGACGGTTGATCGCAGGAAAGATTAAAAGAAACGTCTTAAAGGAGGTTCGTTGTTGATCTGTTTAGTCGGAGTTGATTCCGAACAATTGCTGGAACAGCAGGCATTTTATCAGGATCAGGGGGGGATATGCTTCTGTGCACTCGTGGCTGCTTTTGATGGTATAATGAGTCATCACATGAGGGGGGAAGATCATAGATGATGATCCGGGAAAAATTCGGAGTTACGCAAACCTCTTTTTTGGGATAAAGAGTTACAAATGTTTCGTCAGCGATCTCTCACAGATCGTTCGGCAAGATTGAATAATGTCAGGGGTTCCGTTATGAAAAGCGACATCGATGTCAAACAGTGCGAGACTCAGGAAAAGGCAAGAGCTTCTGGCATAGAAATATCTGCTTCGATCGGGCGAAATACGTTGTTTGGTGTCATAACTAATATCACCTCTATCGGCACGCGACTTGTTACGGTTCCGATCGTCATTTCGTACATTGGTCTGGATGGGTACGGGATTTGGTCGATTATCATGATAGCCGGCGCCTACATGCGTTTTGGCACGGTCGGAGTTAAGTCCGCATTTCAGAAATACGTGGCAGTTGCGACTGGAAATCACGATTACGAGGCAGTGAGCAAACTCCTAAGCACCGGATGCGCTTTGCTGTTTTTCCTTTCGGTTCTTGGATTGATTCCAATTGCCTTGTACTCCCGTAACATCGCTACATGGGCCGGCGTTCCACATCGGTTTTTAGCATCGGCTGGGGGCGCCATCAGTATGCTGGCAGTATTTATGCTCATCGCCAACACTGGAGCCGCGTATGAGGCGATTGTTATGGGGGGGCATCGCATAGACTTAGTCAGAAAAGCTAATATCATCCTGTGCGTGTTTGAAGCCATTTTCGTCGTAGTCGTATTATGGCTGGGATATGGTCTTTTCGCCATGGCCGGCGTGATGGGAATTTCGCAATTGTGTTACATCATATGGTGCTATCTTGCTTCAAGTAAGGTAGTACCACAGATTCAGGTTGCTCCGCGTCATATAACGAAAACCGTTTTCCGAGAGCTATTACGCTATGCAGGTAGCTATCAGCTCGTGAGTGTTCTTCAAATGGTTTATGTTGCTCTTATCCCTGTGGCGATACTGCGAGGGGGATTTGGCGCGGACGTGGTTGGGGTCTATGCACTGGCGCAAAGGCTGGTGTCTCCCGTTGAGATGATGCGATCAGCCCTATTTGTCCCAATGCTGTCAGGTGGAGCAATGGTATACGCTTCGGGAGCGATCGAAAGGATGCGCACACTGCTGATTAAATCCTTCAAGGTTACCCTGCTTTTGTCCTTACCGATGCTCACTTTTGTGAGTGCATTTGGCCTCACTATTGTACTTGCATGGACGGGGACCACCAATGCCTTGCTACCAGTCGTTTTGATATGGGTATCGTTATCGTCACTATTTGGTACCTTCTCTGTCTTGGGGTTGGTCCTCTACAGAGTTTCAGGGCAAGCCATAATGGACAACTTGAGGGAAGTCACAAGAATCACCGTGCTTCTAGTTGTGCTGATGTTAATTCAGCGATTAGGTTTAAACGGCGTACTTGCCGCAGCCGCGGGGGCGGAACTACTGGGGTTAACTATAATGTTCATTGCGCTTGCCAGAACTTATGACGTGTTTCGGCTACGTTATCTCCTGCCAGAAGTATGTCGGGTTGTTGCTGCAACTATATTGGTCATAGGTGCTGGATGGATCGCGTCTCAGTTGTCGGTGCCAGTATCGGTAGGGGTGCGAACAGAGGCAGCGATAAGGCTTACTGTGATCTGCCTTACGTGTGCTGCAGCGGCGTGGCCTTCAGCTATTTTTACTGGGGCTGTGTCTCGATCTGAAGTGGGTGCTATTCTAGGTATCTTTCGCGGGAAAGTACGAGCTAATGTATAGGGAAGATGGCGCGAAACCTGCGTGTGCGAATTCGGAGAGGAATATCATAACGTTGCCTCTGTTTGGGAGATGAGAGCTATGCATATCCCTAAATCTTTCATTTTCGAATACCTCAAAATGAAGACGCTGTGAAGACTCAAATCTGGATTGCAATATCTGTATATGTGCTTGTTGCCATAAAAAAGAAACAGATGAATCTAAACTTGAGTCTCTACACTATTTTACAGATTTTCAGTATTACTCTTTTTGAGAAAACTCCCATTTTACAAGTGCTCACAGATACTGATTCTGAAAAAAATTACTACCAAATATATCCATTTGAATTTATATGACTTTAAATTGGTCACTACTGATATGCTATTGGTCTTCAGTGATGGTTTCAATCTAATAAGGGGAAAGCAGGTTCGCACCGCTATTAAACAGTATGATTAATCATCAAAACAAATGCCCAATCTGTAGGAATACAATAATCTCGGACTACATGATGGCTCCGGACCGCTTTCATGGTAGAACGATGCCATTTCGGCTTGTTCGTTGTCCGATGTGCTCTTTAGTTTGGATGGTTAACCCTCCAAAGGCCGATGAAATGGCTCTGCATTATAGTAAAGGATACGATAGAAGTATTGCAGCCGCGGGGGATAGTTCACCGGGACGCGCTAGAGGTAGGAAGCAGACGCTTGCGAAATACAAGCAGAATGGTGCAATACTTGATCTTGGGTGCAGTGCCGGGTCATTTCTCAAAACGATGGGTTCTAAAGAGTGGGAGTTATATGGTATAGACATGTCGACCGAATCAGCAAAAAGAGCCCAAGCCGAAAGTGGAGCCAAAGTGTTTGTGGGCGACATTATCGATGGACCATTTCACGCTTCCAGTTTTGATGCAATCACCTGTTTTCATGTGTTTGAGCATCTTTACAAGCCACGAGAGGTATTGACGAAGGTTTCCGAGTGGCTTAAACCAGGCGGCATTTTCTATGTGCTGGTGCCGAATATAGATTCGGCTGGTGCGCATATCTTTCGATCATACTGGTACGCGCTTGAACTTCCACGTCATGTATTTCATTATTCACCAAAATCACTAAGCATGATGGCTCAATCGGTCGGGCTGGAGGTACTTTCACTCACAACGCACCGCGAGCTGTTCATTGAGCAGAGCACACGATACATCATAGATGACATGTTGCGGAGAATGGGAGTCCGGCGCACACCACTTGCGAATACACAACCTCCCGGTATAATGTTTAGGCTGGTTCGAAAAACCTTCCGATTAACAATTCTAAAGTTCTTGACAGGTCTTGCATCCCTGGCTGGCGACGGTGAAAGTATTCATGCTGTCTTCCAAAAGAAATCTAACTGATGGACTGCATCCCCCAAGCTGGATATGCCATAGCAGATTGCACCGAGATTGCCAACCCCTACCTTCTGTATATTATGACATTTTCTAACAGGTTACAGTTTCCGGACGGAAACTAATTAACGAAAGGATGTCGAAAATTGGAAGAAGAAACCATTGAAAAAGAAGATGAGAATGTTCCAGTCAATGTGCTGTATAGTTTTCCTCACAAAATAGGTGCAGGAGGAATATGCTATTCAGCCTGGCACCAAGTGAGAGCATTATCTGAAGTCGGGGCCAATGTAACGGTTATTACTGGCGTCCTTCATAAGCCACTTCCTGATAACGTAAAAGTATTAACAACCTTGTCTTGGGGTAAGTTACGTATATCTTATAAGCTTTTTGGAACGATGAGAGCTCTATCACTACACGATCATATTGTTGCGAAAAAAGTTCTTAAAGAGAAAAACAAGTATGATATCATTCATGTTTGGCCTTCGGCTGCCTTGGAAACAATAAGAGCTGCTAATAAGGTAGGTGTACCAACTGTCTTGGAAAGGCCAAATGCACACACGAGATATGCGTATGAAGCGGTACAAAATGAATCCAATAGATTGGGGATTCAACTGCCTCCTCAAAATGAATATTCCTTAAAGAAAAAGAAAGATGTTCTTGAAAGAGAGGAAGAAGAGTTCCGGCTATCATATCGTATTGTCTGTCCATCAGAATTCACAAGGAAGTCATTCGTAAATTTGGGGTATGCACCGGAAAAGCTACTGCGACATTTTAGAGGCGTAGATGAGAAGCGGTACTATCCAGACAAGATTGAGAAAACCAAAGGCCATGCCTTCACAATGCTTTTTGTCGGTGCATGTGCGGTACGAAAAGGATTGCACTTTGCTTTAGAAGCGTGGTTGCAGTCTCCAGCCCATCGTAATGGGACTTTTCTTATAGCGGGAGAATTTCTGCCGGCTTATGCTGAAAAATTATCTCATATGTTATCTCATCCTAGTGTGAAGGTTTTGGGGGAACGTAATGATGTTCCTGAGTTGATGCGGAAGAGTGATGTTCTTGTCCTCCCCAGCATTGAGGAAGGTTTCGGAAAGGTTTGCACAGAAGCTATGAGTAGCGGATGCATACCTTTAGTATCAGAAGCCTGTACAGATATTTGCAAGCATATGGAAAACGCCCTTGTTCATCGAATTGGTGATGCTGTCACACTTCAACAACATATTACTTTACTATATGGAGATCGTGCACTTTTAAATAATTTACGTGACCAGTGTTTGAGAACCGTACCAATGATTACTTGGGGAGCGGCCAGCAAACGGTTAGTCCAAGTATACCGTCAAGTAATAGATGATTATTATAGCGAGATATTGTTTAAAAAATCTCAAGCAGCGGGGCATGTCAATGAAAATGAGATACATCCATGAAAGAAAATACGATTTATAATAAAATAAAGGAAAGCATTTACCGTACGCCAAAGAGTTGGCTTATTACCGGTGCAGCCGGCTTTATTGGTTCTCATCTCGTGGAACACCTTCTGCTTTTAGATCAAAAAGTCGTGGGTTTGGATAATTTCTCCAACGGAAAAAGGCAAAATCTTGATCAGGTAAAGGAAGCAGTCAGCGTAGATAAATGGAAAAATTACAACTTCGTGGAGGGTGATATCAGAGACCGTGCAGTGTGTCGTAAACTTGTGCATGATATCGATTTCATACTCCATCAAGCTGCGCTCGGTTCAGTGCCTCGATCATTGGCCGACCCGGCAAATTTCAATGACAACAATATAACAGGAACATTGAATATGCTGGTGGCTGCCCATGAGGGTAAAGTCCGGAGATTTGTCTATGCGACCAGCAGTTCTGTGTATGGAGATAATTTCATACTCCCCAAGGTTGAGGATATCATAGGGGCTCCCCTTTCCCCTTATGCTGTTACCAAATATGTTGGCGAATTGTACGCTGGAGTATTCAGCCGGTGCTACGCAATGGAAACGGTTGGGCTCAGGTATTTTAATGTATTTGGCCCGCGTCAAGACCCCTATGGCGCCTACGCAGCAGTTATGCCCAAGTGGATATCAGGTATGATTGGGGGGGATGCAGTCTATATAAATGGAACCGGAGAGACGAGCAGAGACTTCTGTTTTATAGAAAATGTAGTTCAGGCTAATATTCTTGCTGCGACAACAGAAAACCCTGAAGCAATCAACCAAGTTTACAACATTGCAGTGAATGCCCGAACGACACTGAATCAACTTTTTGAGATGATTCGGATACGCCTTGAACCCTATTTTTCTCATCTGAGTGAATTTAAGCCGATACACAGGGATTTCAGGCCGGGAGATATTATGCATTCGCATGCGAACATAGAAAAAGCCCGAAATCTGCTTGGCTACCAACCAACCCATACAATAGAAATGGGGCTGGATATTTACCTTGAGTGGTGCAGGATGAATAATATTTGCGACCGATCCAAGGTAACAGATGGTGCGGGGGCAAAACTAGATTTATGATTATTTTCAGGCGGAAATGGCATTTTACACATTTCAGCTTTGAGCAAAAGTATGTAAATTTTGTCGCGACCGCCACCGGGTTTCTCCTGTTTCCCATTATCCTTATCTCAATTTTCAGAAATTCAAAGCCGAATTCTAAAACAATTCTTGGTATTGGCTGAGGCGGGTCCCATCGGAAAACAGACGATTCTGAACATAGTTTTCTCAGCAAGCCTGTCTGGCTGACTTAGAGCTTATCACAGTGTCCAGTTTTTGGGGACCACCGCCGTTGTTGATATAAATAGATATCGACTTTACACAGAATACTTTGAATGATGCAGAATAGACCATTCACCTTTTACTTAATATATACGAAGGGGGTGTTGTGTGGAAGAAAATATTTTACGGGGAAGTTTCAACAGAATTTTTCATTTAATGGCAAGATTTGGTCCAGGAGCAACGACTTTAAGACCGTTTCTTCATAAACTTCGTGGTGTAAAAATTTATGGAAAAGTCTTTATCGGAGACGATGTGTATCTAGAAAATGCTCATCCGGATTGCATTGAAATACACGATGGCGCTCAAATTGTTCTTAGAACAAATATAATTGCCCACTTCAGAGGGGCTGGTAAAATTATAATCGGCAAAAATGTATGGATTGGTATGAGTTGCAATATTGCTACAACTCCGGGCCAAATTTTAAATATAGGTGAGGGTGCTGTTGTTGGCATGGGTTCAACTGTAACACGGGATGTTCCTCCTTTTACATTTGTAATTGGATCACCTGCCAAACCGAAATATAAGGTAACCGTACCGATGACTTTGGAGACGAGTTTTAAAGATTGGAAAAATGGACTTATCCCAATCAAGGAGGCATGAGGCAGCTATGCAAAATGAATTACATCACGCTTCCATTATTATTGATGACCCCCATTTGAAAGAAAATTATGGTTTTTTGAATTATCGTAAATTACTCCATCTTATGGATAAACATAGTTTTTTTACTACGATTGCTTTCATTCCATGGAATTATAATCGGACAAGCAAAAATATTGGCTCCTTGTTTCGTGAAAGGCAGGATCGGTTTAGCTTATGTGTTCATGGGTGTGACCACACTAGAGGGGAATTCGGGCGAAAAGATCTTAATTATCTTGATCAAAAAATAAAATTAGCAACCGCAAGAATGATCGAACATGAAAAAAAAACGGGGATTCCTTTTGACAGGGTTATGGTTTTCCCGCAGGGAATATTCTCAAATGAAGCACTGGAAGTTTTAAAAAAGAATGATTATTTAGCGGCTGTAAACACGGAAGCTTTGCCGCTTAACGGCCAAATTACTTCTAATTTCCCATTCTTTTTAAGATATAATCCAGAGGATGTTCTAAACTGCGTTTCTAATCCGATCCTTATCACTTTACACCACGATTTTTTTAAAAATGGATACAATAAACTGACGGATTTGGTTGATGAGCTTAATGCCCGATTCAAAAATATAACTTGGGATAGCGTCGGGAATATTGTTCGTCATTATCTATCAAATGTAACAACAGATGAAGCATACAATGAACTGTCAGATGTTGATTTAACAGGATTGAAATATCATGGTTATAAAGAAAATTTTAAAATATTATCAAGGCGATATGCCTCTGAGTTAAGAGATAATTATCTTTGTAGGAATGATTTTTTAATGAATTGTGCAAAGCAAGTAAAAAATTTAATCTCAAAATAGGGGCTACCGAAAGAAATTGGGGATTGATGGACGGGCCGGGGGTCGGGCCAAGATAAGTAATTGATATCGAAAGAAAAGGTGCAAATTTTGGCCTCTAAAACAGGCCCATAATGAGTTTTTCGAGGGCAAAAAAGCGGTTTTAACTTTGACAGGATCGACCTGGCTTCGTTCAAGCTTCGCCGGCCAGGCCAGGAATGTCAGGATTTTTTAGGTTTGGAGATGCTCTTTCTGTTATTTAGCAATATTGGTGACGGCTCCCAGCAGGGGTTCTGGGTTCATTGAGTTTATTGGGTTAAAAAACAGGTACAAGGTATAAGGCTAAAGGTACAGGGTAAAAGGTACAAGGTGAAAGGCAAAGGGCTGAAGGCAAAAAAAACACTTTGACCTTAAAGCGGGATACTGAACCGACGACCTTTTTGAAGAACAAATCTCAAATATCAAGCTCCAAAAAATAAACCCAACTAACTTAACATATACTGCGACTGCCACCGGGTACCCTCGATTTCTTCATCACCCATCTCAATTTTTTTAAATTCAATGGCGAATTCTAAAACAATTCTCGTAACTGGCGGAGCCGGGTTCATCGGATCCAACTTTATCCGTGGTTTTATCCTGTCAATCCTGTCAAAATAAAACACATGAAAATTCTAAAGACCGAAATAGAGGGAGTGCAGATTATCGAGCCCAAATTTTTTGGAGATCATCGCGGCGGTTTCATGGAAACCTATCAGCGCCAAAGATATGCCGAACACGGCATCGATGTCGATTTTGTCCAGGATAATTTTTCGTTTTCAAGAAGGGGAACCCTGCGCGGGCTTCACTTTCAGCAGCCCCACGGCCAGGCCAAGCTGGTTCAGGTGTTTCAGGGAGAGGTTTTTGATGTGGCCGTGGATATCCGCCTGGGATCGCCGACCTTCGGCCGCTGGACGGGCGCGGTTCTCTCCGAGCAAAACCGCCGGCAGATGTTTGTCCCGGAAGGTTTTGCCCATGGGTTCTGCGTATTGAGCGAAACGGCCCAGTTTACCTACAAGTGCAGCGATTACTACGCGCCCGAATGCGAGGCGGGAATTCGCTGGTCCGATCCGGCTCTGGCCATAACGTGGCCGATACGGGATGTCGTGCTTTCGGAAAAGGATGCAAACCTGCCTTTGCTGCAGGATATGCCGTTGGAGCGGCTTCCCAGCTATAGAAAATTGGGGATTAGTTAAATAGTTAAAATGGGGATTGGTTGAATGGGTGAATAGTTAAATTGGGGATTGGTTAAAATGAAGCATCTTGTGATTATCGGCAGCGGCGGCCAGCTTGGGTGGGAGCTCTGCAGACAGAGTCGGCTGCGGGGTATTGCATTCACGGCTCTGGATTTCCCGGATATTAATATCACCGATTATTCTTCGATCAAATCGTGCCTGGAAACTCTGCCGGTTGATGTCGTCGTTAATGCAGCGGCTTACACCGCAGTGGATCGGGCCGAATCCGAGCCTGATGCGGCCTTTGCGGTAAACTGCGATGGCCCGGCCAATCTGGCAGGATATTGCAGCCGACACGGAATCGCTTTGATTCATATTTCAACGGACTATGTTTTTGACGGTTCAAAAAGCGGGGCTTACCTTGAGAGCGATCCGGTGGCTCCTCTGGGCGTGTATGGCAAGAGCAAGGAAGCCGGCGAGCGGGAGGTAAGGGCCTGTATTGAGAGCCACCTGATTATTCGGACTGCATGGCTCTATGGCGTCCATGGCAACAATTTTGTGAAAACCATGCAGAAGCTGGGGCGGGAGTGTGAATGTGTGCGGGTCGTGGCGGACCAGCGCGGGTGCCCGACATACGCCGCCGACCTGGCTGATGCAATCCTTTCCATAGCGGCGCGGTACTCAGCCGGCAAACCGGTCGAGTGGGGCACTTATCATTTCTGCGGCGGCGGTCCAACAACCTGGCATAGGTTTGCAGAAGCTGTCTTGGAGCATGCCCGCAGAAATGAAAATTTGAAGGTTAAGGAAGTTATGCCGATCTCTACGGACCAATACCCTACTGCGGCCAAACGTCCCTTTAATTCAGTTCTTGACTGCACCAAAATAGGCCGAAACCTCGGAATAGAAACGCGGCCCTGGGAAGATGCGCTGTCGGATATGATGCAGAACTTGTATGCAAAGGGTAATTTGGGGAATGGTTAAAAAGGGGAATGGTTAAATAGGGGAATGGTTGAATGGGTGAATGGTTGAATAGGAGATTGGTTAAATTGTCGAACCAATCAACAAAGAGGCACTTACCAATTGACAAATCAAGAAATTAACCAATCAACCAAGATGCACTTACCAATTGACCAATCAACGAATTAACCAATCAACAAAGAAGCACTTACCAATTGACAAATCAACGAATTACCCAATCAACTAAGAAGCACTTGCCATTTGAATAGTCAACAATTTAACGATTTATCCAAAAACCAAAAAGGCGATTTCCGCGACTTGGAGGTATGGCAGCGCTGCAGGGATATCAGAAAAAAGATCTGGGAATTATGCAAAGGCTTTCTGGCAGTGGAAAAATATAGATTATCAGACCAAATGATTAGGGCTTCACGTTCAGCTTCAGCTTGCATCGCAGAGGGTTACGGCCGCTATCATTATCAGGAGAATATTCAATTTTGTCGTCAGTCGAGAGGCTCGCTTTATGAACTGATCGATCATTTAGGTGTAGCCTTAGAATGCGAGTACTTGAATGATAATCATGTTGAAGGTCTGATTGACGAGATCAAAACCACAATCAGAATTCTTAACGGCTATATCAAATATTTAAAGCAGAGGAAAGAAACCGGATAGCGATCTGATCCAGACCATTTACCTAATAACCCATTTAACCATTTGACACTACCCAACCATTCAACGAATCACCCATTTTACTATTCAACGAATCAACCACTTAACCAATAACAAGGGCCCAATATGAAAGGCATCATCCTGGCCGGCGGTTCCGGGACGCGGCTTTATCCCATCACCATGGCGACCAGCAAGCAGCTTATCCCCATTTATGACAAACCCATGATCTATTATCCGCTCTCGATCCTGATGCTGGCCGGGATCCGGGAGATCCTGATCATTACCACGCCGGAAGACCGTTCTAATTTTGAGATGCTGCTGAAAGACGGGTCCCAGTTCGGCATCCGCATTTCCTATGAAGTGCAGCCGCGGCCGGAAGGACTGGCCCAGGCGTTTGTCATCGGGAAGGAATTTATCGGCAAAGAAAATGTCTGCCTGATTCTGGGGGACAACATATTTTACGGGCACGGTCTGCCGGACATTCTGCAGCGTGCTGTCCAATTAAAAAAAGGAGGGCTGGTATTCGGCTACTGGGTCAAGGATCCGGAACGCTATGGGGTGGTTGAATTCGACGATGCCAGGAAAGTCATCAGTATCGAAGAAAAGCCTAAAAATCCGAAATCCAATTATGCCGTGCCGGGCCTTTATTTTTTTGATTCCGATGTGGTCGGCATCGCCTCCCATTTGAAGTCTTCTGCGGGGGTCGGGCCACGGCAACTATTTGATATAGATTGAAATAGTATAAATTCTGGCCTTTGAAATAGGCCAATAATGAGTTTTTTGAGGGTAAAAAGGCAGTTATTCCCTGAAGCTTATGGCAAGAGCAAAGCGACATTTTATTCCGGGCTATATCTGGCATATTACCCATAGGTGCCATAAACGAGAATTTCTCCTCAAATTCTCCAAGGATCGCCGCCGTTTTTTGCAGTGGCTGTATCAGGCCAGGAAGCGGTATGGTTTGACGATCCTGAACTACATGGTTACGTGCAACCACATTCACTTACTGGTCGCCGATAATGGGGACAGGGGCGTTATTCCCAAGTCAATGCAATTGGTGGCTGGGCGTACGGGCCAGGAATACAATCAGAGAAAGGGTCGAAAGGGTGCCTACTGGGAAGATCGTTATCATGCGACTGCTGTGGAGAGCGGCGATCATCTGGCCCGATGCATTGTTTATATCGACACGAATATGGTACGTGCCGGTGTAGTCAGTCATCCATCAGAATGGTCTTCATGCGGCTACAATGAGATCCAGGAGCCACGAAGGAAGAACATAATGATTGATTACGAGAGGCTGAAATGGTTGATTGGAGCCGAGTCCTATGATCAGCTAAGGAGTAGCCACAAGGGATGGGTAGAGGAATACATAGGAAATGGGGTTAAAAACCGTCAAGACGAATGGACGGGCAGTATTGCGGTGGGGAGCAAGTCTTTCATTGAGAATGTGAAATCACTTTTAGGTTTCAGGGCAAAAGGGAGAGTGGGCACAGAAGGCAAAGAAGGGTATCAGCTCCGTGAGGGGTCTTCTCACTATAAGGCTCTTTTCGGGGCTGAAAAAGACGATATAGGCATTGAAAACAGTTATCTTTGGGACGTTAAAGCTGAATAATCACAAACTTGTCATGGCCCGACCCGGGCCACCTGAAAAAATCTCATCAAAAAACTGGAGAGGGTTGATAAAATCCAGATGGCATATTACAATCTTATTGATTTTATATCAAAGGAGGTTTTCAAGTCATGAATACATTGAATGAACTTACTCCTGCTGAACTTAGAAGAGAAGGCTGGAAGGTTCTGAGAGAAAAATTAGGTCCTGATGGCGCCTTAAAATTTATTTTGGATTATGACCGCGGTGAAGGTGATTATACTGAAATGCGCAAAAAATTATTCAAAGGAAAGACGGTCAAAGATATTATCAAGGATATGAAAAAAGGCGGATATATTTGATATGTGGGAACTATGGGTATTGGAGTTTAGGGTCACGGGGACGTTGTGAAAGCGCCGGGATAAACCGGCATAGAGTAGTCGGGCCGGGGGTCGGACCAAGACAAGTAATTAATATCGAACGAAAAGGTGCAAATTTTGGCCTCTAAAACAGGCTTAAAAGGAGTTTTTCGAGGGCAAAAAACTGTTTTAACTTTGACAGGATTGACAGGATTAACCGGATAAATATGTATTTGGCTCTCGCAGAGCCCACAGAGATCGCAGAGAGATGTTCAATCTTTTCTAACCGCCCGTTCGCTTCACTCACTCAAGACGCAAAGGACGCCAAGTTTTGCCTGAACCGGGTGCCGGCCTGGAAGAACCGGCCGCCTACGGTTCAGGCAAAGATGCCCGATTTTAGAAATATGCTTAGAACGCTGTTCCATGGTGCAAACTCGGCGGAACGATCTACCCAAAATTTGCGGTATCGGGTCCTGGCTTAAGGCTTCGCTCTGCGAGCTACGACCCCACAAGCCGTCAAAGAACCGACTTGGGGCTTCGCTCTCCGAGATACGGCCCACAAGAAATAGGGGACGGGTATTGATATAGGTTATTCGAATGAAAAAGATATAAGGTGAAAGGCTGGAGGTTCAAAGTTATTGGGTTCATTGAGTCTTTTGAGTTCACCCAACAAACATAATTGCCGATTTCAACTAAAGGCGTTTTCGGTTTGAATGCATCAGGGCATGATGTTGAATTTCTTTTTTCCGGGAAGTGTATAGATTGTAAAATCCCTGACATCGAAGGTGACGATGTTCTGAATTCCCGTGTCAGATGCAAGACAGACCAGGGTGGCATCAGCATAGTCCATAGGCAAATCAGCGAATTTTTTAAGAAGATTTTTTGTTTGCAGCAGGCTTTGTTTATTTGCGGGGACTATTTCAACTACGGATGTCAAAACAAAATCTATTGCAGCGCACTGAGCGATCGTTGAAAAGTTTAAAAGGTAAAGCACTTCGGTCAACACCGCCTCGCTTGAATAAAGTCTGCCGGAAAAATCTTTAAGCCAGTTAACGCAAGTGGCGTGTTTGGATTCGCTTCGGTCAATCAGGGCAACCCACGGTCCGGTATCGAGGATAGCTTTCATTAGCTTGATGCCTTGATTTTTCGAATCAAATATTTTCGATGGTTTTGGCCAAGATCGGGGATTCCGCTTGCGACAATGCCGATCAGGCTTTTGGATTTGGCGTATAGATTCAGCTCTTCTTCATCGCTGTGTTTTTCGATAAAATTCTTAATCGCCATCCGGGTTATGTCGGACTTTTTTAAGCCGGTGGACTTGGCAATTTGATCGATTTGGATCAAATATTCCTTTGGCATTCTGATGGTCAGTTGCTGCATGGCTCGATAACCCTCCTTGTCGGTATCTTTTTGATTACAATGTAGTCTTAATTGAGATGATTGTCAACCCGAAGAATTTACCCCCAGAAATTCTCGGTGATGGATGTAACAGTTTAGTCCCCGCTTAGCCCCTGATTTTCATGGCATCAGCTTGAATTATTTTACAAAGTGGCTTGAGCTGTTGGCAAGCGGCATTAGGTCGGGCCAAGACAAGTAATTGAAATCGAAAGAAAAGGTGCAAATTTTGGCCTCTAAAACAGGCATAAAATGAGTTTTTCGAGGGCAAAAAAGCGGTTTTAACTTTGACAGGATTGACAGGATAAATATGTATTTGGCTCTCACAGAACCCACAGAGAACTAAGTATGGGGACGGGCCACGCTATCTAATTGATATTGCAAATAAAATACGTTAAAAACGCCTTGGAAACGGTCTTAATCCGCCAGTTTTCCCCATAAAACTGACCAATTAAGGGATTGGGTCATGGGGACGTTCATAATGGAGACAAGGGGGTCACCCATTAAAGGGTCTGTCAAGAGAAAAAACACCTCTCCCTGAAAAAATATTGCCGATTTTTTCTTGGTTTGACTCTCCAACAGCACGATATCGTTTTCGCCCCGTTTCGCGCCCGTTATTTCTTTCTTATCGGTTCAAGATCTATTACCGATTTCAGGTTAAACCTGTTTTCAGCAAAAAATTGACAGAAATTATTTAGATGAGTAATATGAAAAAAAAGGCTGGTAGGGGGCTATGATGATACCGACAGATCGAATTGAGCTTAATCCTAGGGTTTGCGATGGAAAGCCAGTGATAAAAGGAACCCGAATTCCGGTCTCTGTGATTCTGGAACAGATAGCGACAGGAGAGACATGGGATACATTGCTTAATGGATATCCAGAATTAGAGAGGGAAGATATCCAGGCGGCTTTACTTTATGCTAAAGGATCTCTTGAGCATAGCGAAGTAAGAATGGTCCATGCCTGAATCTGTAAAGCTATATTTGGATCAAATGTTGCGACTCGATGTGGCACGGGCGTTGCGTGATGAAGGTTACGATGTCATTCGAGCATCTGAAGTCGGACAGGCAAGAGCAGATGACCAGCAGATATTGCACAAAGCAATTTATGAAAAACGGATTCTTATTACTCTTGATGGACATTTTGGGGATTGGGTAATTCTTCCACTGAAAATACATCCGGGAGTGATCAGGGTAAAAGTTAATCCAACAACTTCCAATAACATTATAAATCTCCTCATTCCCTTTTTGCGTAATCATTCTTCTAAGCACTTTAAAGATCATCTTATTATACTTTCGCATGACCGTGCAAAGTGGGTTTATACGGCAGTAGCATGATGATAAGAAAAGGGGTCAAGTCTGCTCTTGACTCTTGTGTAAAGGGGGTCATCCATTAAGTGAAGTTGGACGGGTATTGATATAGGGGAAAAGGCGAAGGATAGAAAGTGAAAAAGCGAAAAAGCGGGGAAGCAGAAGAGCAGGTTGAGGCTGAGGTTGAGGCTAAGTAAAGGGCATAAGGCGAAAGGCTGGGAAGCTGAGAGGCGGGGAAGCGGGGAAGCAGAAGAGCAGGTTGAGGCTGAGGCTGAGGTTGAGAAGAGCATAACGAAGAAAGGCGAAAGGTAAAAGGCTTAGGCTTGAAGAAAAAAGAGAGGGGGCTAATCTGCGTCAATTACCGCTTTGATTGCGGTTTTAATCCCCGCCAGTATTTCTGCTTGGACAGAGCCAATTTTCCTGACTAAACGGCCTGTTGAAACTGATCTCACTTGAAAGCAGTCAATAGCGGAAGGTTTTGTGAGATTGTTCTCGTTGTCAGGCTCGATTTTTACTACCCAAACGGCATCACAAAATTTTTCTTGATTGTCGTCCCTTCGCTCCGCTGATCGGCACATCATCCTGTTCATTTGACAGGATCGACAGGATCGACAGGATTTTTTGCCTTTCCTCGCCCTGCGGGACAGGCTGCAGAAAGGCAAAAACGGCTCGCCGGACCAGTCAACCCAACAAAAGTGCTGCGCATTTCACCAGGTCAAGAAACTTTATTGCCGATTTCAGGTCATGGCATTTTTCGGCAACGAATTGACAGAAATTATTTAGATGAGCAACATGGAATAAAAGATAAACCCTGCACATCAGGGTATTCTTCTGTTTTTTTGAAAACAGGGTGTTTTTCACTCATATAGAGGAAAAGCGATATGAATAAAATAATTAAATTTAAAGTGTTGAATGATTATAAAGTAAAACTGGAATATGAAAATGGAGTGAAAGGTACTGTTGACCTTTCTTATCTGGTTGGGAAAGGTGTCTTTGTTTTGTGGGATGACTACAAAGCGTTTCAGAATGTTAAAATAGGTTCGTCAGGGGAACTATCGTGGAACGACCAAGTTGATCTGTGCCCCGATTCGCTGTATCTTAAAATAACCAATCAAACACCGGATGATATTTTCCCAATACTGAAGCGGAAACTGGAGTATGCCTGAGATTTCCAGATTTTATGGAATTGTCATCAAGATGTTTTATGCAGATCACAATCCCCCTCACTTCCATGCCATCTACGGCAACGTTGAAGTTCTGATTGACATAAACACCTTTGCTGTATTTGCCGGGAACATTCCCCCAAGAGCGCTCGGACTTGTTGTCGAATGGGCGACATTGCACCAGGCCGAACTTCTTCGTGATTGGGAAAGGGCACAAGACCAAGAGCCTCTTAGCAAAATCGAACCCTTAAAGTAAAAGACAACGGGGCAGATGTTGGGGGCGGGCCTACACACTTCTGCTTTGAGCGGAAATGTGTAATTTCTTGATTGCCGTCCCTTTGCTCTGCTGATCGGCACATCATCCTGTTCATTTGACAAGAACAACTTGACTTCGTTCAAACTTCGCCGGGCAGGCCAGGATTGACAGGATAAATGTGTATTTGGCTCTCGCAGAGCCCACAGAGATCGCAGAGAGATGTTCAATCTTTTCTAACCGTTAAGTATGGGGTCGGGCCACGCTATCTAATTGATATTGCAAATAAAATACGTTAAAAACGCCTTGGAAACGGTCTTAATCCGCCAGTTT
>ENA-OSEO01001249-OSEO01001249.1-sediment-metagenome-genome-assembly--contig:-NODE-1249-length-49361-cov-14.785468_pt1 | contig 49361 bp, 43 predicted proteins | sample MGYA00237883_ERZ534232 | MGnify/ENA metagenome assembly ERZ534232 | reverse complement strand
GTGCAGCGGGAGCAAAAGTTTTATAACAAACGATGAATCATTAAAAAAAATACAAGAGTTAAAAGTGTTTTTGCTTGATGACATAGTTAAACCCCTGTGATACTATATATTGTCTGTCCGTAAAGTCAGTTTTGTCGTCATTCCTGCGGAGGCAGGAATCCAGTCCCGAAAGCGTTCGGGATTAAAAACACCCCTCTTTGGCAAAGAGGGGGGAGATTTTATAAATAAAAATTTGTTATGAACAACATTCATACAGAGAGAATAGACATGGTTCTCCTCAATAACATAAAAAACATATACAGGAAAATTGCCCATGCTTCCCTGCGGGCTGAACGGGACCCCTATGATGTAAAACTCGTCACAGTTACAAAAACAGTGAGTTTTGAGAAAATCAGGGAGGCAATCGATTTAGGGCTCAGGGTATTCGGAGAGAACAGGGTACAGGAGGCACAGGAGAAGATCGAGGCCCTTGCTTCACTGGTTACGGATTCTGTTATTGAGTGGCACATGGTCGGACATCTTCAGAAAAATAAGGTAAAAACTGCTGTTCAGCTTTTTGACCTCATCCATTCAGTCGATTCGGTGGAGCTCGCAAGAGCGCTAAACAAACAGGCTGAAAGGTTTGAAAAGATCCAGAAAATCCTGATACAGGTAAAACTCTCCGGAGAGGAGACAAAGCACGGGATATCAAAAGAGGGCCTTATGGAATTAATTGAAACGGCAGTGGATTTGAAACATTTGAGACTTGAAGGTCTTATGACCATGCCCCCTTTCTTTGACAGGGCAGAGCTCGCAAGACCGTTCTTCAGACAGTTGCGGGAGATCAGGGATAATATCCAGAGTAAGGGATACAGACTGCCGGAACTCTCTATGGGGATGACAAATGATTTTGAAGTCGCCGTTGAAGAAGGAGCAACCATAGTAAGGATCGGGACTGCCATATTCGCCATGGCTCATGGAGGGGAAAGGGATTGTTCATGATCGGGTTTATCGGCGGCGGGAATATGGCAGAAGCACTGATAAAAGGCATTGCCGTCAAGCACGGGAAGAATATCATTGTCTCTGAACCCCGGGATGACAGGCGGGGCTATCTCGAAAAAACGTATCATATCAGGACAACACCTGATAACAGGGAAGTCCTGAAGAACTCCACGGTTATCATCCTCGCAGTGAAGCCCCAGAATATGGATGATGTCACTGCCGGGATTTCCGATATGACGGATGACAAGATAGTCGTTTCGATCGCTGCGGGCATACCGATATCATATCTTTCTTCAAGGCTGAAGACCTCTAAGATAATCCGTGTGATGCCCAACACCCCTGCACTGATACAGGAGGGCATGTCCGTGATGTCAATGTGTGAGTGCATACATGATAAGGAAGTGGGAATTATCAAGGAGATATTCATGTCTGTAGGGTCGCTCCTTATGCTCCCGGAAAAATATATGAACGCTGTCACTGCACTATCGGGAAGCGGGCCGGCATTCTTTGCATATTTTGTTGAGGGGTTAATTGAAGGCGGGATAAAAACAGGGCTCGACAGGGCCGATGCCCGGACACTCGCAATCCAGACAATGCTTGGTACTGCACGGCTGCTTGATACGGGCATGGATCCCGCAAAACTGAGGGAAATGGTCACTTCACCCGGAGGAACAACTGAAGCCGGTCTCAAGGTATTTCAGGAACGGGGGTTTACAGATACTGTCATTGCCACACTTGAGGCAGCTGCAAACAGGGCAAGGGAATTAGGGGGGGAATAAGCATGTTTATTTTTGGAAATTTACTGCTTGGTCTTGCTCGTATACTTGATATTGTTCTCACCGTCTACATGTGGATTGTGATCATTGCGGCATTAATGAGCTGGGTAAATCCGGATCCATATAATCCTGTCGTAAAATTCCTGAGAGGTGCTACTGAACCTGTATTGAGCCGTGTCAGAAGAATTATCGGTTTCAGGTTGGGCGTCATTGATATTTCACCCATGATCGTGATTCTCGCTATAATATTTGTAAAGTATTTCTTTGTTAATTCGTTAATCGAAATAGCCTATAAATTAAAAACAGGGGGCATGTTATGAGAATAACACCGCTGGATATTCAGCAGAAGCAATTCCCCATGAAAATAAGGGGGTTTGATGTCGAGGAAGTATACGCATTTCTCGAGGTAGTAAGAGAAGAAATGGAGGACCTGCTCAGGGAAAATGCGTCTCTCAAGGAAAGCGTGCAACGGCTGGAGAACCAGATCAAAGAACATAAAGATATGGAAACCGCCCTGCGCGAGACCCTCCTCACCGCACAGCAGATGGTTGAAGACTATAAGACGAATGCACGGAAAGAGGCGGAACTGATCATAAAAGAAGCGGGCATCAGATCAGAAGGCATTATCAAACAGGCACAGGAGAAGGTGATAAAGATCCACGAGGACATTGTTGACCTGAAAGGAATACGGCGTCATTTTAAAGAGGAACTAAAGAGGCTGGTTGAAAATCACATGAAGATGCTCGAGTTCGATAAGGAACGGGAAGCAGAAGAAGAGCAGATGGAGGAAGAAGAGATGGCGGAAGAACAGGTGGAAGAGGAGGATGTTCAGGAAAAATGAAATACAGCGCCCTTAAGGGTGCACAGGATATTTACCCACCCGATATCTACATATGGCAAACTGTCGAGCATACTGCAAAAGAGGTCTTCTCTGCTTACGGCTTTCAGGAAATACGTGCACCGGTCATTGAATATACAGACATATTTATACGGAGCATAGGTGAAGCGACAGATATTGTTGAAAAGGAGATGTATACCTTCTCCGACAAGGCGGGAAGGAGCATCACACTCAGGCCTGAAGGCACTGCCCCTGTTGTCAGGGGCTACGTAGAAAATCACCTGTATAACCTTCCGTCACCGCAAAAGTTTTTTTACTCCGGTCCCATGTTCCGGTACGAAAGGCCGCAGGCGGGACGTTACAGGCAGTTCTTCCAGATAGGTGTCGAGGCATTCGGGGTCAGCGAGCCGAAGATCGATGCCGAGATCATCTCGATGCTCAGGCTATTCTTTGAACGGCTGAACCTTGAGGACCTCACTTTCGAGGTAAACTCGATCGGGTGCGAACAATGCAGGCCTGAGTATAAGAAGGCAATGCGTGATTTTTTCTCATCAAAGGTCGCCGGTCTCTGTCCTGACTGCAAGCGGAGACTCGACCTCAACCCCCTCAGGATACTTGACTGCAAGGTCGACGAATGCATAAAGCTGAAACAGGGAGCACCCCGGGTTACGGATTTTCTATGTATAGAATGCAGGGATCACTTCAACATGCTCCTGTCGCTTCTGGAATTACTGAAGATACCTTATGTAATCAACCCGGAGATGGTCAGGGGACTTGATTATTACACGAGAACGACATTTGAAGTAACCTGCAAAAAACTCGGCGCTCAAAATGCTGTTGCTGCCGGAGGACGCTATGACAGACTTGTTGAGGATTTTGGCGGCCCTCCGACACCGGCGATCGGCTTTGCAATAGGGATGGAACGGATTGTCTCACTCATCAAGTCCTCGGTCAAACAGGATATCCCTGCTCCGGGAGTTTTTATAGCAACCATCGGCGCAGCTGCTGAAAAAGAGGCCATTGTTATTGCCGGCAGGCTCAGAGAAAAAGGCACATGGGTTGAACTCGGTTATTCCGGAAACTCGTTAAAGAGCCAGATGAGGAGGGCAGACAGATTATCAGCAGATTATGTCCTGATAATCGGAGATGATGAAATCAAGTCCGGCAGAGTGAAATGGAAGAAACTTTCAGACAGTACCGGGGGCGAGCTCTCATTCCAGGAAGTAGACGATTTTTTCGGATCGAATAAAGAAAAAATCTGTTAATTAGTGTCTGTATAAAACCAATATTCATTATATCCTGTCACTCCGGGTACTTCACTGTCATTCCGAGCGGAGCGAGGAATCTTTTCTTTTCGCCCATGATAAACCATGCACTGAGCGAAGCGAATTTTTTGGTTAATTTTGGCAATTTTTTTGCTGCTAACTATTGGATTAACAAGAAATGTTTAATTAAAAACAATAAATATTTAGTAATAATATGCAAATTATGAGATAATTAAAATCAGATTCCTAAATTTTTAATTGCACGGCGTTCCCGATAAAGCCAAACCCTTCGTGAGAAGCGGGCGGAAAGCTTCGGGTCTTTGAGGAAAAGACGGCCGGGCTGCCGAAGGAAGAACTTCGGTAAGTTCGGCTTTTTTGATTATTGATTGTTTTTAATTGCAGACCTTAGTAGAACCTGAATTCTTCAGAGGGGGATGCAGTGGCTATAATAGTAATCGCTGAAGATTCCCTTCACGACCTCTATCTGTCTTGCCCTTTGAAGGGAGAGCAGGTGGAGGAGTGCAACCCGGGGGAGGCTATCAATTTCCTGAGAAAGCATCAGGCAGATCTCATCCTCCTTGACTGTAGTTCTGAAGTTAAGAAAGGATTGCAACTGCTGAAAGAAATAAAGGCCCTTTATCCCGATGTTCCGATCATCTTTCTGACCGATGAAAAGTCGGATAATTTTGCCGCGGAAGCGTTCCGTGCAGGGGCAAGGAAGTTCATGGGAAAGCCTGCAAATTTTTTTGAACTTCAAGATACAATAGAAAAACTGCTGAAGATGAAAAGGTCTTCAAAGGAAAAACGATCCCCCTTCATCCTGCCTTATAGCACTGTATACGAAAAACCTATCCAGACAATCACAACTGATAAACCCGCATGTATCCTTCGTGCAATCCGGTATATTGAGGAAAACTTTTCAGGCAAGATATCCCTCGATATACTTGCAAGAGAGGCAAATCTTAGCAAGTATCATCTCTGCCGTTTATTTTTCCGTCACACGGGAATGACACCCCTGCGGTTTACAACACTCATGAGGATGCAAAAGGCAAAGTCACTCCTCAAAAGGTCGGATTTAACTGTATCTCTGATATCCATTCAGGTGGGCTTTAACGACCTTGGAACTTTCATAAGACAATTTAAAAAACACAGCGGCCTGACACCCACCGCCTATAAAAATTCACTGGGGAAAGTTAAATAAAACTTCCAACAAATCTCCGGTTGCGACCTTTATGAGAGGATAGCAATTTTTCCCAATAAAAAAGCAATAATTCTGCGCAATTACTGCCATAACAAAAGCAATCCCTGTCATAGACAAACCGAGAAAAAAGAGTACCATTGTAAATAACAGCAATCCAAAAAAAGGGCAAATCAAGAAATCCTCAAAATGGTGAATACATGACGGGATTGTTGTCAGGAATTTAAAATTTTCCTCTTCAGATAATTTTTGTAAATACTTTAGTCACTAAAGGATGGGGGAAAGAGGGTTGTAATTTTTATCCCTGTTTTGTCTGTGTCCTTTCCATCCGGATTCAAAAGGGGGGTGAAAACAAAAACTTATTTTTTTGTTAAATGATAAGGAGGTGTTTCCCATGATTCCGGATATCTAGTGTCAGACTTTTAAAGGAAGGAATTATACAACATAAATAAAAAGGGGGGAAGAATGGAAATAAAGCGAAAAAATATCTGGGTGATACCGGTTTTTTTGCTGTTCCTGGCGTTACTTTCTGTCTCTGCGGGTGGTGTGGCCGAGGCAGTTCTCCTGGATACCTGTATATCTACGGGTGGCGGAGACGTATGTAATGATGACGTTTGCATCAACGGGAAATGCGATGCCGGCGGGCAGGACTGCACCGTAGATGCAGACTGCCGGTTCTGCACCATCAGCTTTAGACCCTGTGCGAGCGGATGCGCCGATGAACCGGACGGAACAGCATTGGGTGTGTGCTCGGTCAGCAAATTACTGTGCGACTCCGATACTGAATGCAGGCCCTCGGTTTCGGTTTATAACGGATGCATGCAGGACGTTTACCAGCAGGTAGGCGACCAGACTCAGACTCTCAATTGCACAGCCAATGACATCTCAATTGCCGAAACAAGCATCCTTACGGTTATAGATGCCTGCGAGTTTCCGGGCGACTTCGGTACTGTTCAGTTGCAGGCCGATTTGCTCCTGACCGCCCAGGCAAGGCATGACATCGGAATCTATCTCGCGGTAGACGGCGGTGATGCTCTGGTTGGTACCTGTCTTGGCGAGATTGTCCCGCTTGTAGCCGGTGTAGCCGACTTAGATGGGATTTTAGATGATACATCCGATAACAATTCATTCGGTTATTGCTCAGGGGACGGCTCAGCTCTGGCAGAACCACCTCTTGCATGCAGCGATATGTTTCCTTGCCCTGCCGGTCAAACATGCGTGGAATTCGGCCCGGGTATTCAGGATACCTGCGGAGACATCGACGATGCAAACAACCCGATAACAGGTATACCGCTCTCTCCGATCACGCTGCCCTGCATAGACAAAAACGGAGACGGCCAGGCAGACCTTCCCAGTTGCCTGAGCTGGCGTCAGCCCGGATCGAACGAACTGTGCCTGATGCCGCTGGCTGCCTATCCGGGAGCGCCTTCGAAATGTAACTGCCAGATTTTAGACATACCTCTCGGTGTGCCCAAGTCACTCGAGGTTGTCAAGGAACTCATTCCCGGCACGGATACCGGCCTCTTTGACCTCCAGATTGATTCTGTTACTTTGGCGGATGACGTTGGAGACGGTGGCACCACGGGCAGACAGGATGTAAGCGACGGGGAATGCACTTTGGACGGGAATCCCTGTACCAAGGACAGTGACTGTGATGGCGGCCTCAACAGTGTTGCAGGTGGGGATGTTTGCGAACCCTACGACCGTACCGTGGGTGAGACCGCCGGAACAGATACGGACCTCGGCGATTATTCCACTGACATCTCGTGTGTCAGCAGGCTCGGCACTTGCTCGGGAGATCCAACGTTTGTGTGCAGTCTTGATACTGCTGTCCCTGACCCGTGCGTAGTCCTCGATATAGGTACCTGCACGGGCGATCCGGTGGTACTCGCCTCCTGCACTGACTGCACAACAATTCCTGTTGCCATTGAACGGGAACAGACAGACATCCTCTGCACCATAACCAACACACTGGTAGTTGGCACCCTGAAGCTTGTAAAGACAGTGACCAACGATGATGGCGGTACGGCTGTACCCGCTGACTGGACATTGACGGCGACCGGTGACTCCAGAGGCTTTAGCGACAGCGGTGACTCGACAACGTTCCACAAGGTGACGGCCGGAGTTGCCTACACCCTGTCGGAGTCATCTATGCCAGGGTATGAGGCAGGTAGCTGGTCGTGTGACGGCGGCACCCAAATCGATGACCAGATCACAGTTACCGCGGGCCAGGCTGTAACCTGTACTATTAACAATGATGACATAGCGCCGACATTAAAGCTGGTCAAAACAGTGACCAATGATGACGGCGGAACAAAGCAACCGTCCGACTGGACACTGACGGCAACAGGCGACGGCGGCTTTAGCGACAGCGGTGACTCGACGACGTTCCACACCGTGAAAGCAGGAGTTGGTTATGTCTTGTCTGAATCATCCGTATCAGGTTATACAGCAGGTGACTGGTCCTGTGACGGAGGGACCCTGAGTGGGAGCACGGTTACACTGGGCCTGGATGAGGCAGTAACCTGTACAATCAACAACGACGATCAAACTGCACACCTGACTCTTGTCAAAACAGTGACCAACGATAACGGCGGAAACGCGGTTGCGACCGACTGGACACTCAGTGCTTCAGGGCCTACACCGATCTCCGGTCCGGGCGGTGCTGACAGCGATGTTGAAGCCGGTACTTACACTTTATCAGAGAGTGGCGGGCCAGCTGGCTATACAGCCAGTGCATGGTCGTGTGTAGGCGGCACCCAGAGCGGTGCCTCGATCACTCTTGCCCTTGGTGAGAGCGCTACCTGTACTATCAACAATAACGATATTGCACCGACGCTGACACTGATCAAGACCGTGATTAACGACAACGGCGGAACACTTCAGGTAAGTGACTTCCCGCTCTTCATCGACGGCGGTTCTGTTACCAGTGGTGTTGCCAACCAGGTAACCGCCAATGTGCAGCATACAGCCACAGAGACAACACAGACCGGGTATGCACCATCAGCCTGGGGTGGCGACTGCGCTGCCGACGGTACAGTCACTCTCCTGCCCGGTGAAAACAAGACATGTACCATTACTAACGACGATATTGCACCGACACTGACTGTAATCAAGTACATTATAAACAGCACAGGGCCTGACACAGGTAAGTTCAATCTGCAGATTGACAGTGTTACTTACGCAGCAGACGTTGGTGACAGCGGCACAACCGGAGCAGTAGCAGTAACTGCCGGAGTACAACACACCGCGGGTGAGACAGCAGGAACAGGCACAAGCCTGGATGATTATGTAACGGTTATTGGTGGTGACTGCGCCAGTGACGGAACCATAACATTGGCATTGGCTGAAAACAAAACCTGCACGATCACCAATACTGCAAAAGGCATGGTCGAGGTCTACAAGACGACATCCGGAATAGAACCAGGTGAAGGATTCGACTTTGAAATCCGCACAGGTGCTTCAACAGAATCGTCAGGCACCGTCATTGCCACCTGTACTACTGACGCCGCCGGTTTCTGTGACTTTGGAGAAACAAAGTTCGAACCAGGGGACTACCAGTTCTGCGAAGTCGGCATGATGCCCGGATGGAGCAATGACCTTGACGGATTTACTCCTGACGCGGAAACTCCAGAGGGCGGTGACAACAGCAGTGAATGTGTGAACTTCACGCTGGATTCAGGCGAAACAGAGGTCTTCAACATCGACAATACTCCTCCGCCTGGCGGAGATGCACGGACTATCGGTTTCTGGAAAAACTGGACCTCCTGTGACGGTCACGGAAATCAGGATCCTGTGTTGGATGAGACCCTGGTATTGTTCGCATCCGGCGTTCCTCTCGGCAGCAGTATGTACGTGACAAACTGCCAAGATGCGGTTAACATCCTGAACAAGTCGACCCTTACAGGAGACAATAAGGCCAATGACGCTGCATACAGTCTGGCTGCACAACTTCTCGCAGCAGAGTTGAACATCGCGGCCGGGGCAGGAACATGTCCGGAAGTGATGACTGCCGGAGTTAGTGCCCAGGCATTGCTTAGCTCGATTGGTTTCGACGGGACAGGAGACTATTTAGGGCCAAAGGTTAAAGGCGCCTTAAAGACTCTGCGCCTTCAGGCATTGGTTCTCGCTGAAACACTCGATGCATATAACAACAACATGCTCTGCCCGTAATTTCTGAAAGGGACAAAGGGGGCCGGCGAAAGCCGGCCCTTTTTTTTTGTTTACCCCGAAAAATGCATTTACCGGAGGAATGGTTGAATGAAATCTTATTTTGAAATTTGGATTTTGGACTTTGGATTTTATCTTCCTCACCCTACAACATCAAGCTCTCTGACCCTGAATTCTACCCCGAGATCCTCGGCAAGTTTTCTGGCTTTTTCTATATCGACTTCTTTCACGGTGACAACGGTAACACGCACCCCGGGAATATATTTCCGGGCTTCTTTTATGAAAGAAAGTACGCCCTGAAAAGCATTCTCAAAGGTTGGTTTGCAGATTTTGTTATACGTCTCCTCGTCATGTGCGTCAAGGCTGATAGAGATGCTGTCAACGAGACCGTGGAGTTCGGGGAGGATATTTCTCCCGTGTATCAGATTGGCATGTCCGTTGGTGTTTATCCTCACCCTTCCCTTGTTCTGTTTTATCCATGACGCAACATGCCTGACCACGTCAAGCCTGAGGAGAGGCTCACCGTAGCCGCAGAACACAACCTCTTTATAGACAGAGGGGTCTTTGATGGCAGCCTTCAGTTCCTCCTCGGTCGGTTCATCTGTCAGCCGCAGGTTGTGGCCTTTGACATAATCTGTGTGGAACCGCACACAGAAGGTACACTCGTTGCTGCACCTGTTTGTAAGATTAAGATAGAGCGTATCCCTTATCTTGTATGCTATCTCTCCCTTTTCAGGCATCTGCCCTATGCCGAAGAGCCTTTTTGCATTGAGTGTCGTGATCCTTGACAGATCTTCAAGCGTTATGCCCCTGAGATCTGCAAGCACCCGGGCAGTATGGACAATATACGAGGGTTCATTCCTCCCTCCCCTGAAAGGTTCTGGTGCAAGATACGGCGCATCTGTTTCAACGAGAAGGAAGTCATCGGGGATTACCTTTGCAATATCCCTGAGGCGTTTTGCATTCCTGAATGTTACCGGTCCTGCGAAGGATATGAAAAAACCCATTTGCATCCCTTTTTCCGCCATATCAATGTCACCGGAGAAACAGTGAAATACTCCCCTGCCGGCTCCGGATTCTTTTAAAATATCGAGGGTGTCTTTTTTTGCCTCCCTGCTGTGAATGATAACCGGCAAGTTAACCTCCTTCGCCAGTTGAAGCTGTTTCATAAATACTTCACGCTGAATCTCACGCGGAGAATTATCATAGTGATAATCGAGACCTGTCTCGCCGATGGCGACGATATTACCCCCCTTTACTCCCCCCTTACCAAGGGGGGAATGGGGGGGTATAGCCCATTCCCTCAGTTGCCTGTATATCCCGTCAGTGAAATTTTTTGCATCATGCGGATGGATGCCTATCGATGAATATACATGCCCGTATTTTTTTGCCAGCTCAAGCCCTTTGATATTGCTGTCCGGATCAGAGCCTATCGTGATGATCGCCTGAATGCCTGCATCCCGGGCTCTCCTGATAACCATGTCCCTGTCCGCATCAAATTCATCCATTTCAAGATGACAGTGGGTGTCGATAAGCCCGTTATGCTCATCTATTTCAAATCCCCCCTCCCCCCCTTTTCTAAAGGGGGGTAAGGGGGGATTATTTCTGATGTTTTGTATATTCTGCTTATGCACCGAATTTCTTGAGTCTTCCGGCATTTGCAAGGGCCAGAGGCATGAGATGTATTGTCCGAAAGATACCGAGCTCACCTTTTGTGCATTCCCTTTCTGTGAAGGCATTACACAGGGAGCCGAGCACATACGGGGACTTTAACAGTACGGGCACAGGATGCCAGCTGTGGCTTTTCAGCACAGCGGGTGTTGAGTGATCCCCTGTTATGATGAGCACGTCCGGCCTGAGAGCGAGTATCAGGGGGAGGGCACGGTCAAACTCCTCAATCTTTGAAACCTTTCCCCTGAAGTTTCCGTCTTCGCCATATGAGTCGATCTTCTTGATATGGAGAAAGAAAAAATCATAATCATCATAATGTTTCTTTAAAAAATCGATCTCCTCACGTATATCGCCTTCCAATGCAGGCGCATCCATCCCGACTAATCTTGCGAGGCCACGGTACATGGGATAGACAGCAATGCAGAGGGCTTTCAGACCGTATACTTCCTCAAAAAGCGGGATATGAGGCAGCTGCGAGAACCCCCTGAAGAGCATATAGTTCGCCTTTGGTTCATTCCGGATGATATCCGTGACCCGCGCTATCAATTTCTCTACGACCTTCGCAACCTTTCCTGCTTCAAATGTCACAGGTATAACACTGACGGGAGGTTTCCCTTCCTTCTGCGGATCGGTATCCTTTATTGCATCGGAACCCTTCGGCAAAGGATCGGGAAATCTCAGCACGATTGCAGACCTGTGCTCCATCCCCGGTGCAAGTATTACTTCTACATCGTCGATTTTTTTTATATTTGCCTGTAGCCTTTCTGCAAGTTTTTCATTCTCTTCTGTAGGGATCCTTCCCGCACGCCTGTCTTTAATGACCCCGCCTTCGATGGTTGCGTAATTGGCCCGGATGGCTATATCGGTCTTTTTCAGCTCAATTCCGAGACCGAGAGCCTCAAGCACACCGCGGCCTATCTCCCATTCAAGGGGGTCGTATCCAAAGAGCGCAAGGTGCCCGGGACCGCTTCCCGGGGTTATGCCCATAGAAACCGGTATATGGAGACCGCATGCTGATTTTCTTGCGAGCGAGTCAAGATTTGGTTTCTTTGCAGCAGCAAGCTCTGTCTTCCCCCTGACCGGAAGGCCTCCGAGACCGTCCAGCACAACGAGCAGGATCTTGGTATTGTTCTTCTGCAATATTTCTTTAATTACTTTCTGCATGACGAAAATATTACTTAAAAAAACAAAAGTTTTCACGCATCCATAATCATAGTAAAAAAACCACCGGGGATAGAACTTATTTCTTACTCCAGTTGCCGTTGGTGTCCTGAATCCACCATCCCTTTTTGGCTGAATCCCTTCTGACAGATGCAAACTGCTCAACAGCCTGTGGCATGACCTGTTTCAGATTTTGCTCGTTGTCAGGCAACCGGTTTATCCTGATGATCGCCTTTGCCATCCCGCTCATGACAGTCTTCCTGTTTTCATTTTCCATCGCGACAATCTTCTGATCAGACGGGCTCAATTTGCCTTCCCGAACAACGAGGAGACCATTCTTTCCCTCGCCGACTGCGCCGCTGTCCCTCAATCTGTCAGTATCAGCAATCCTGGCTCCCATTTCCTTATATGCATCCACGACATCCGGCATCTTCTTGATAATCTCCGTAATTTTTTCTGCAACTCCTGACTCCTGGGCATATGCGGATGAAACGAATTCAAATCGTATTGAGCTTTCCGGTTTACCTGCCGGTTCTGTGTCATCAGTCCCCATCAATTCTTCTTCGAGGGTTTTGTATGCCTCCTTTACATCCTTTTCAGGGAAATAGATATTAACTGTGATGACCGCGCAAGAAACAATAAAGAAAAAAAGTGCTCCTGTAAAGACCTTGGCTTTCCCTCTCATTTCCTTTTCCTCCTTTCGGTGCATAACGAATGATTCATGATACACGATGACCTTTCATAAATGCCATCATGTCCTTCTGCCTTCGTAATGCTGTACTGTATAGCAATTAGTATCTGTGTATAAAGTCGATGTTTTAACACCCTCCCCAACCCCTCCTCTCCTCGGCGAGTCTTCGACCCTCAAGGGAGGGGACTAAGGGGACTGTTCATAATACTATTCGCTTGTAAGACACCACACTACTTCTTCTTTGCCCTGTGTGCCGCCTCGACGATCGTCCACATCAAATGGTCAATCGAGATCTTGTTGTTCAAAGGTACAACTTTTACAGAAAGGTCCTGTATGCCAAGAAAGTTCCTGTTCGATATCTCAAGTTCTTTGAACATAATAAAGCTGTCTTTTATGTATAGGTCCAGTATCCCCTTGTCGTATGCCCTGTCTCCGAGATACATCTTGAGAGAAGTCCCTCCTACCTGCTGTAAAAATTCTCTGCTTATCCTGGTCTTTTCATCCTTAGTAGCGTATGTCCAGAAATCTGCTTTGCCAATAAGCTGAGATAGCCTGCCTCCCGAACCTTTTATCTGTGCGATGCCGTCAATCTTTCCGGATATGTATCCACGGATAGGCGTAATGCCGTCACAGAGTCTTGTCAGACTGAGTCCCTTTACCAGAAAACCAGCCCTGTATTGAAGACCACCATGGATATCAATGAGAGCAGAACCGTTGAGCCTTCCTCCGAATATGGTAGCACGAACATGTCTGATATTCAAAACCCCCTCTTTCTGATAAACCAGGAGCGTGATATTTTCCAATAATTTAAATCCGTATGCCATAGAGCCGATCGTAATTCTTTTATAATCACCTTCCGGGGTTTCCAGCGAATAATATTGCAGGAGGCTGTCGTATTCGGAACGCTCAAAAGAAGGGAGGGCTAAGGTTTTTTCTCTCGTCCTCCTGTTGCTATATGCGACAGGGACTGTTCCGTTTACCGGGCCGACAGCATACTCACTGTTTTCCCCTTCGAGGAAGACATTGCTCAACTGTATATCCCCGGTTACTCCCAATGCGCCACCTTTGTAATTTACTGCAACCGTTGAAGCTATCTTCCCGTCCAATCCTGCATAGAGAAGGCTGTCAGGGAAAATGTCCCATAAGGAATCCCTGATGTCCGCTGCCCTGATTTCCGGGAGATTAGCCTGCATTGCTATTGATCTGTCCTGTTTTAGAAATTCCCTAACTGTTCCTGAAATCTTTGCGACTATCTTTCCGGTCCGGGCGTCCGCCCTGAAGGTAAAATCATTTCCCCTGAATGTAAATTCTGAATTTAAGGACGTATCTTTCAGGATATTCCGCCTGTTGTCCATATTTGAGACCGAGACCCCCTTTGCATTCACTGTTCCATTACCATGATATCCGGAAGCGCCTATGGCTCCCTTGAAAGAACCTTTAATATCTCCTGCTGAAATATTGTACGGCATCTTCACTGTGCTGCCGGCACTCCCGTCTAATTCATCCTTAACTGCCGTTTGAGTATCTGAAGCAGATGCGCCCGTCCCGTTTTTCATATTCATATCATCAGGAGCTGATCTGAGAGCAAAATCAGTGCACCGAACACCACCTGAAAATCTTGTCTCATCCTTTTTTAACCCGCCTTCAACATGAATGGTGTCACTGGTTACTACTCCGCCCGTCGTCAGTGTTGGCATGACGTTTAATGCAGAGAGGTCCATTTTATTGATTTTGAACGTGACTTCGTACGAAGGATCCTTGCGGATGTTCTTCATTATCGCACGCATCTGAGCCTCTGCAACATGATCAGCACGAAACGAAAGACTTTCAATGTTGAGAGAGTCTTCGCGGATATTGAACGAGCCGTTCGCATCAATCTGAATATCTTTTATGTCTTTGTTAAGAAAACCGGACCGGGCGCCTGCTATATGGAATTTTGATGTAAACTGCATTTTTTCTTCTGTGTCTCCTTCTGCATTGATGCTGAAGTTGATTTTTGCTTTTTCAGTATTCACCTTGTATTTTTTTAAGACTTCTCTAAACAAATCGGGGTTAAAATCTTCCGATGTAACAGACAGAGCAAACGTTTTTGGTGTGTCTTTAAGGTACACCCACCCTTCAGTATTTACCGTACTCCCTGAAAATAATGCGGACGCTTTTATGAGTGTTTTCTCTCCGGGATCTGAAGAAATGTTCCTGAGATGAACAGAAATATTCCGGCCGCTGATATTGCTATCCGGTCTCCTGAATTCGAACGTGCCTGATTCTATTCTAAACTCGTCTATTTGATACTTAATCTCTGTCTTTTCTTCTCCCTTAAGAATTCGCATAAGCTTTTCTGAAATATTCACATGGCCATTCTTATCTTCAATAAGTGTGATTTCAGGAGAAGTAACAACGACCCTGTCAAAATGGAATACCCCCCCGACAAGTTCTCTATACCTTGTCTTCAGGTACAGTTTCTTTATCCTTAGCAGGTTGCCTGAATCAAAGCCCTTCGGGTTTTTTACACTTATGTCTTTGAGCGTTAATCCCCTGAAGAGGCTTAAAGAGAGGTCTCCTACAATAACATCCTGCCCTGCGAACATCGTTGATTCAGAAGCTATTTTCGTGATCAGCGTCTTTTTCCAGTCAAGAAAGCCAAGGTACAGGAAGGCCATGAAAAAAATGATAAAGATTGCCAGGATGGCAGAAACGATTTTAAATATCCTTCTTTTATGCAATGCCATAGTCTATTGTATCATTAATCCGGATAACCCAAAATTGCTTTTATAGAATTGATACGTAGGGCATGTGTGCGGAAAAAGCTTTCCCATTTCGCCCCGGCGCAGAGACGGCGGGGTATTGAAAATTTAATAAAATTCTTTCAGCGTCGTTTCTAATTTCGATTTATCAAAGGATTGCTTGACGAGAGGTTTATCCTGAAGTACCGGGATCCTTTCCTCCAAAAGAGGACGGTTATTCCTGTAGATTATTCCGACAGGGATGTGATCATCCCATTCAAGTGCCTTTTTAAAAGCCTCTATTCTGTCTTCAGGATTGAATTCAGGATCTATATGGTAGACCCTCTTTCTATACCACTCATAGGTGTTGATCTTGTTGAACGTCACGCAAGGCTGAAGTATATCGAGCAGAGAAAATCCCTTATGCAGGATTGACGCCTTCACAAGCTCTCTCAATGATTCCTTCTCTCCGGCAAAACCTCTGGCAACAAAACTGCAATCGAGTGCTACCGCAAGAGCCAAAGGATTCAATTGTTCTGAAAAAACCCCGAAAGGCTGATTTTTTGTCACCATGCCTTCCATACTCGTGGGAGACGGCTGTCCTTTTGTAAGCCCGTATATCTGGTTGTTGTGTACAAACAGCTTGACATTGATATTTCTTCTCATTGCATTCAACAGATGATTACCCCCCTCCCCGTAGCAATCACCATCACCGGCAACAGCGATTACAAGCATCTCATGGTTGGCAAGGCGGATTCCTGTGGCAACAGGAAGGGTTCTCCCATGAAGTCCGTTGAAGGTATTGCATTTGAGATAATGGGGGAGTTTGCCGGCCTGTCCTATCCCTGAGACTATTGTAAACTGATGAGGTTCTATCCCGAGGTCGACCAGTGCATCCTTGAATGCCTTAAGGATGCTGTAATTACCGCATCCCGGGCACCATGCAGGAGTTTCTCCTTTATAATCATCCAATGAGGGCATGGATTTCTCCCGTTAATTCTTCCAGAAGGAATGGCCTTCCATCATACCTGTTAATAATAGCAGTGCATGTATATCCACTCTCTGCTTTTAAAAGACGGGCGAACTGACCTGTTGCATTCTGTTCTATGCAGATTGTCTGTTTTGCATTATGAAGAAGGGAGAGGTAATCTTGTACCTCACGCTCTTTTATCCCCTCCCCCTCAGGGAGAGCAGTGGTGGAGGGGTTCTCTTTAATAAATGGAAACGGATAAATTTCCCTGAAATGCATCATTGCAATATTTCTATTTTTTGAGAGTACATCAACAGCTTCTTTCATAAGACCATATGTAGATCCCCACCCAACAATGACTACCTCCGGCGCCTGATTACCATATAATACAGGAGATGCTATCTCCTGTTTGATGAGCGGCAATTTTTTGAACAATCTTTTCTCAACCATCTTTATCCTTGTTTCAGCGTCCTCGATAATATGGCCTTCTTCACTATGCTCATCACTATCCGTCACAATAAGATGTGCTGATTCACCAGGCACACCGAGAGGTGAAACACCGGTATCTGTGAGAGCGTGCCTTTTATATTCTGAACGCTTTTTCAGCGCATCACCTCTTAGTCTGAAATCTGTCAGTGAAAGCATGTTTATATCAAACCCGTTAAACGTCCATTGTGTGTCCGCGAGGTACTGGTCAAATAATATAAAAACAGGGATCTGGTATTTTTCGGACATATGAAATGCCTTATGGGTGAGGAAGAATGCCTGTTCGGGTGTACCGGGAGCAAAAATAACCCTTGGGAATTCACCATGCCCTGCATACAATGTGAAGAGGAGTTCACCCTGTTCTGTCCGTGTCGGAAGACCTGTTGCCGGACCCGGCCTCTGTCCAAGGGCTATGACAACAGGCGTTTCGGTCATTGCTGCCAATGACAGCCCCTCTACCATTAATGCAAACCCTCCTCCCGAGGTCCCTGTCATGGCCCTGACCCCTGCAAACGATGCTCCCAGGGCCATATTGATTGCAGCAATCTCGTCTTCTGCCTGTTCCACAACAATCCCGTATTCCTTCTCTTTGCCTGCAAGATAGTTCATGATACCGGTTGAAGGGGTCATCGGATAAGCAGAATAGAACTTGCACCCCGACGCAATGGCCCCGAGTGCAATGGACTCGATGCCGGATATGAGCATGTTCGGTTCTTTCCGCGTGCCGGCAGCAAAAGAACACCGTTTACATTCATGCCGGGCAAAATCATGTCCGGCCAGAGCTGTTCTAACATTTGCTGTTATGACCTCCTCACCTTTCTTTTTGAATGTATCCTGGAGTATCCCGGTGAGAATATCCATGTTCATGCCGAGCATACCCAGCACTGCACCGACTGCAACGGTGTTAGCCATAATCCTGCTGCCTCCATGCTCTGCTGCAAGGTCAGCAAACGGCACGTCGAGGAAATGTTCCTGCTCATGTTTCTGCCTGAGAGATTTCGAGTCGTAGAGTATGATCCCGTTTTCCGGCAGTTCTTTCTCATGTAACAGGATGCTTTCCGCATCCAAGGCGATAAGGATATCAATTTTTTCCCTGGATGCCGTAACAATGTCTTCTGAGAATCTTATCTGATAGAAATTGTGACCGCCCCGGATACGGGATTCATAATCCTGGTGGGTAAAGACATGGTATCCGGCCCGGGAAAAGACCTGTGCAAGGGTAACCCCTATAGTCTGGATACCCTGCCCTGCCTCTCCTCCAATCTTAATCGAATAATCCATCGGTAATTACAAAAACGATTTTTCTAAACATCCTCCGCAAGACTATTTTTTAAACTATTCAACCAGATAATATGGCTTTTTTCTTCTCTGATAATCTTGTCCAGGATTTCTTTCTCCTTCGTCGCTTCACGCAGGGTATAGTAGTAAAGGAGAGTTTCCCTTTCAAAACAGAGTGCAAAACTAACTGCTTCTGACGCTGTCTTAACATGTTCCAGTGACGGAAGGCATTTATCTTTCCCGATGAAAAATTCCGAATCAATAATTGCCCTGAGATAGGGTGTTACCTCGTCCCAACCCTCCGGTTCCCCGTCTCCGAGATTTTCTTTTAGGGCGATAAAACTGTTCCCATGTCTTACTTCATGCGCTGCGAGTATTTCAAAGAGTTTCTTCAGTTCTTCATTGTCCTTGAATCTCTCGGACATTTTTGTATAAAACTCATTACCGAGCTTTTCAGTCTGAATCGCCTGCTCGACAATTTCCCTTATTGAAAATTTTTCCATTCATCAACCCCGGTCATTTATAATTGAAGGCTCCCCGTGTGTGGTCTTGCCGCAGGGAGTCTGCAATAAACTCTTGTCCGCCTCAGCGGATTCGCTGAGACTAAAGCAATGTCTGTATTATTCAGGTTAACGAATACCCCTTATATTGTCAATCGTTAAAACATCTTCTTCAATAAGAATCCCTAACAATAAAAAGCCTCCGCATGGGGATGCCCCGTCTTCGTGCTTTACAAAATCACAATCGCTTTCGTAGAAGGGACAGGAATTACAGAGATTTTTCCTCAATATCTTTTCGGTACCGGCATCAAGTTTTTTATCAGATTTTATGAAAGGGATTTCCTTACCTTCACTGATGAGACTTTCAACTACCAGGAACCCTTTGCATGCGAGTTCCTCTTTTTCCGAAGGCTTGTAGTACGGACAGTACCGGGAACAGAGTCTCTCACGCAAATTCATTTCACTCATAAGAATCCTTTATTAAATTTCTGTGAAGCCTTCTGTCGAAACTGTCAATGTTCTAAGTGGCACATGAATATGTTGTAGCCGCAACCTTTAGGTTGCGCTTTCCATGCGCAGACTTACTAAATGGATACGTTTACTATGCCATATTATTTGTCATTCCGACTTGTTCGGAATCCTTCCGAAGGCTTTCAGGAAAGATTCTCGCCTCAGGCGAGTCGCTGGGGCGACCCGACGCGCTTCGCTTGCGTGAATGACAACCATGAGGCTTTGTTAAATTATGTCTTAGTAAGTTGCTGCCGGAACAGAGGATCCCTTCACAGGGCCAGTTAAAGGAAAGATACCATAAAAATCATCTACCAATAATAATCCAGAGGAACGTTTACCGGTGGCGAAGGGACGATTATGAAGGTTAGAATATCTGAAAATGGACTTTCAGCATTGTCTGATGCAATAGAACTGACCTTTAAAAAATAAGAACCGTAGTCAAGATTTCCAATTGTATATGATGTATCAGTGATGTCGGTATTTTCGTGAATAATATCTTTAAATCTCCTGTCTTTTGCAAGGACAACATGATATCGTGCTGCGTCAGGAACCTCGGACCAAGTACATTGTATTTGAAATATGTCTCTGAATTCCGATATCTCCACAGGAGAGAGTATCACCGGCGGCTGAAAAGACCCTCTTTGAGATTTGCCCCTTTCGTCTGTATCTGTATTCTTTTCAACGATTTGAGTTAAGGCAAATGCTTGGGGAGCCATAATCATGACTACACATAAGACTGTGTACACGGTACAAATGTGAAAACGTGACACTCTCATTCTTACTTGTCTCCTTGATAAATCTTCAATCAATATACTATCAGGTATAAAAAATAATCAAGGGTTAAAATGGACTGGTTATAAACTTTACAGAACCTTAAGAGTGAAGATGGGAAAGAGGTTTATGGAAAGCGCATGATTCAGATTATTCCATTATGGAAATGGCTGCTCAGTTGATTCTGATACTGTCGGCCGGCGGCAAGCCCCCAAAAAACCTCCACCTCCGAGGTGGAAGCAATAATGGAAATATCCTCATGTTTTTTCTCCCGCCATTTTAGAGCCGGCTAACAGAACACCGAGAACAAACGAAAACATAAGGGCGTTTGACGGTATGTGGAGGTTGAAGTCGAATATGCTGTGTACGAAAACAGTAATCAGTGAAGAGAACAGCGAAATCCTGACAATCCCGGTCCTTTCATCCCGGTTCCCCCTGACTATCAGACGGACATAGAAGAACAGAAATGAGAAGAGCAGCAGTGTTCCCGTTATCCCCATCTCGAGAAAAAATTCGAGGTAGTCGTTGTGAGCGTGGTCATACATGGTCATGGACTTTTCAGAGGAATAGAGCGGAAACACGTTTATGAACGTTCCGAGCCCGCTGCCGGTAAGAATAAAGTCCTTGCATGCACTGAGCGTATCCGACCATACGGCCAGCCGTGCTTCCTGCGTAATATCAGTCGCATAGAATCTGTCGATTACCGGATCGATTCCGAGATAGAGCAGATAAAGGAATACGATAAACAGGAAGGCTGCCAGAACCCATATCCTCCGTGTCCTGAATTTGTACCACGACAGGAACAGGGCAAAGAGCGTTATGCCTGCAAAAAAGCTGATTATACCGGCCCGTGAGAGCGTGAGGAATATCGATACAGCCATGATGACGGCAAAGAAACCGAAGAGCAGTCTCCGTTCTTTGCGTTTCTGAAGAAAAGAAAGCCCGAGGGTGAGGGGGAGAAGCATGCCGATGAATCCTGCATAGTGGTTTCTGTTCACAAAAGGGCCGAAGGGTGTGCCGGCTGTTATCTCCCGGAACCAGTAAATCTTGCCATTCCATGCTGCCTTCTGGAGTATGGCAAAGACAGCGAGTCCGAAACCGAAATAGCTCATAATGGTGAACATTCTTAGCAGTGTGTGCTCGTCTTTTACCTGAAATACGAGCATAACAAAAAACAGCGTATAGGCCAGTATCCTGAACAGCTCCCCTTCCGTTCTATAGGGGTAGAGACTGATGTACATGGCGGGGTTAGGGTCAACGGTAAAGTAAGAGTAGAGTTCAAAGGATCTGGGCGACACATGTTTCAGGATATACGGCGGGATCGGAATCATCTGGATCAGAACATATGCAACAAGAGAGAACAGCGCAATGAGCATGTATGTTTCTTCCCTGCTGATTTTTGTCCCGCCGGGGATGTCTCTGCCGGCCCCCGTGATCCATAACAGGAAACAGGTAAAAACAGAGACGCCGATGAGTGTTGACGCCCATATCTCTACGGCACCAAAAGACAGGACAGCGATTATCAAAATCACTGATGTCGTAACAGCTATCTTCTGATGAGGCTGATATCGTCTATCCATGCATTGCCGCTGATCTTGTTGTCGAGTTTATGTGATTTCTCCCTGCCGATATTTACCGATACTGCGTTGCATCCGTCAGGAATGTCTACGCCGAGCGTTACTTCACGCCAGAAGTTTGTGCCCGTTATAACCTCTGACCTTTTATTCAATCCCTTGCAGCCGTGTCCGGCGATTGAAAAGAAGATACCGTTTCTCGTTGTTAAAGAATCAGTCTTGATATATCCCCTGAACCTGTAGCGGGCAGCAGGGACAACCCTGACAACCTGGGATGCTATGATTATCCCGGGATTCTCCGTTCCGTCAAAGGTAATCCCGATCGAATTGTTTCCTGAAAGATGAATGTCCCGGTCAAGGAAGACGTCAACCCCCGGGGTTTCCCTGATCCTCCAGTCAAAGCCCCTGTTCTGTATTTCATACTCAAAACTTCCATTCCAGATAAGCGGTGTCTCCCCTTTGCCGGCTGCTTTGAACTTTCTGTCAATAAAAGCCTTCCATACGTCTCCGGCATCCTGATAGTGATGTTTCGAGATAAGAAAGTCTGCATATCGCAGGCATAATTCGTCTTCTGCACGAAAGCCTGTCATCCCGTTCCAGAGGTCCCTGGATTCATCTGTCCTGTTTGAAGCGATAAGATAGAGGAGGTACTGTTTGTAATAGGGGTATGAAGCAGGCATGAGGTTCTTCACCGTGGCATGCGAATGAACAGAGAGTTTCCAGACCAGGTCGTAGACATCATCCTGCCTGTCGGGCCTCAACAGTATAAATTCCCTGAAGTTCTGAACGGTTTTTTCCATGTTACCGCTTATTAGAAAGAATACCCCTGCTTCCCATCTGACACCGGGGTTTTTCGGAATGAGCGTTACAGCCCGTTCCAGTGCCTCGCCTGCTTCGGTCCTGAAGCCCGCTGTCTGATATGCCTTTGCCAGATCCAGCCAGCATCCTCCCTGAAGGGGACTCTGCCTGAGGGAATCCCTGTAGGAGCTGATCGCCTTTTTCAGGTCAGGCGTCCCGCCGGCGTTGTGATAGAACCTGCCGAGGACATACGAATACGTTGCATTGCCCGTATCGTATGCATGTGCTGCAAGAAAGCCCTTCTCCGTGCCTTTGCTGAAATATATCCAGGCGATAAACTGACTGGTGATAAAATAAATTAATAGGAGATAAACCGGAAGTGTTACTAATACTGTAATGATCCAGTGTTCATATCTCTTCATGCATATAGTATTGCCTGTAGTAGTTGTAGTAATAGCTGTATTTCATGAATGACTCGGGCATCGAGTTCAGTACCACGCCGATTATGTTTGCATTGACGTTCTGGAGCAATGTCCTTGCCTCCTGCACTGCTTCCTGTCCGGTCTTTCCGGACTTCACAACCAGTATAACTCCCTCTGCATGCGTGCTGGCGATGAGGGGATCTGAAACGCTCAGCACAGGAGGCGTATCAATTATAACAAAGTGGTAAAGCAATTTGAGGTCGCTGATGAATTGCCGGAACCTGTCCGAGCTGAGAAGTTCTGCCGGGTTCGCCGGCGTAGGTCCTGAGGTAATTATATTGAGATTTGGCACAGGAGCAGATTGTATGAGACCATTGTCAAGGGCAGCATCTCCTGAAAGATAGGTAGACAAACCGGCGGTATTATCAAGATTGAATATCTTGTGTATCTTCGGCTTCCGCATATCGGCATCGACGAGTGCGACTCTCGCGTTTGATTTCGTAAGCATGATGGCCGTATTTACGGCTGTTGTGGTTTTCCCTTCCTCCCTTCCCGTACTTGTGATCATCATGATCCGCGGAGGTTTGCTGCCTGTAGAAAGGAGGAGTAATGTCCGGATGGAACGGTACGCTTCTGCAATGGGACTCCTGCCGTCCATATGAGTCACATATTCGACCGGCATGAGCTCTTTATTGCTGTCATGGTGAGGAACAAATCCAAGAGGTGTCAGGCAGATCTTGTCCCTTATGTCCTTGGGTGTCTTTACCGTTTTATCGAGATACTCTGTGAAGAAAGCGAGGCCGATGCCGCCGAAAAGCCCGACAATAAGAGATAACACGATATTCAGACGCTTGTTCGGCTTGTAGGGCGTTCGCGGGACCTCTGCCTTGTCAAGCACCTGGATATTGCTTGCGGTCAGGCTTGAAGAGACACCTGTTTCTTTCAGTCTTTGAAGAAGGCCGTTATAGAGCTCTTTATTGGTGTCAGCCTCCCGCTTGAGTATCTGGTACTGTATAGACCTCTGGTTCAGGTCAAGCGCCTCTTTTTTCATGGCATCGAAGGCTGCGCTGAGTTTTTTCTCGCGTGTTAATGCTACTTCATAATCCTTCTTGACACTCAGGGTAACCTTTCTTGTCTCAACGGCACTTTTCTTCTTCAGCTGGTCGATGTTTTCTTTAAGCATGACCATCTTTGGATAATCAGGCTTGTATATCTTCAGGTTCTGATTATATTCGGATTCAAGGGCAGCGATGTCCTTGTTCAGCGAGGATACAAGCAGATTATTTATCACAACAGAGCTTGTTTCAGGGTTTCCTGTCCTCATCTCCCTGTAAAGCGCCTCTTTGTCAATTCTATCCGCGGTGGCTTCGGTAAGTTCGGTTGAGAGTTCTGAAAGCTTTTTTGTAATGATGTTTTCACTGTCGCTGCTTTTTCCGTCCATATCCTTCTGGAGAAAGACGATTCCATGCTGTGCAGCGTACTCGTTGAGTTTCTCTTCGGCATGCTCGACTTTCGCCTTCATAACCTCGAGCTGTTTTTCGAGCCATGTCCGCGCCTGATAGGTTGCCTCGAACTTCGATTCTATGTTCAGGCCGATAAACGATTCCCCGATTTTATTGGCAACCATTGCCGAGAGTTCCGGGTCGAATGCGGTAAAACTGACGTTAACAAGTCTTGATTTCTGGACAGGTTCGACATCGATCCTCTTCAGAAAGGTATCGATGAGACCGGGATGTATGCTTTCATCTTTCAGGGGGTCATTCCTCTCGAGAAGGGTGTCCCCGTGAGCAGCTTCTGCTCCCTTCGGCGCCGGAGCGAACTCCTGATGGGTATTGAGTTTAAGCGAGCGGATGACCCGTTTCGCAAGGTTCCTCGACTTCAGAATCTTGTACTGTGTCTGATAGTAGTCCTCCTCGGCCCGCTCGAGACCCATGACGTCCTTGAAGGCGAGGATATTCGGATTCTCTTTTTCAATCTTTAATGTGGCGGTTGCCCTGTATTTGGGCTTCATCATGAATGTCCCGATCGTAACCGTCGTGACGACCGCAACAAGCATGGTGATAACGATCCATTTCCTTCTCATGATGACATGGAGGTAATCCTTGAGGTGTACTTCTTCTGCTTCACGTGAAGGGTAGGACGGCAGGGGAGGTGCCGGAGGATAGTGATGAGATATCTCCAGGGCATTGCCGTTGTTTTCTTTGTGGTTATTCTCCGTCAATCAATCCTCCCCGATATGCAGGTTCTTACAGACCAAGACCTAACCCCGGACTGAGACTGAAAAATCCACGGATATTGTTAAAGAAGCTCTTCACACCACTGCGCGGTACAATGATTATATCGTTCTCTGCGAGGAGGATATCAGGGGCCTCTCCCTTTCTGATAGCATCGTAGTCCACTTTTATAATGTCCCTGTCACCATTGCCGTTATCCCTGAATATCCTGATATCGCCGAGCCTGGCGTCTGTACTGATTCCCTGTGCCATTGAGATTGCCTTCATAAAGGTTGTATCACTCTTCATGGCGAATACCCCGGGTTTTCTCACTGCGCCGTCCACAAAGATGGCGCCGCATTGAGGAACGTTTATCACATCTCCTGCAAAAACAGGCACGTTCAGGCCGAAATTGCCGTTTACGAGGAGTTCCTTGAGATCGATTGCGATCGTGCTGGCAGAGCTGTCAGGCGAATCACCGTACGACGGCCGTATTATATAACAGATGTTTCCTGCATCTTCCCGCAGCCCTCCGGCCGTCATGAGCATGTCTATAAGATACCGTTGACCGGTCACCGCGTATATCTGTGGGCTATTGACTGCTCCAAGAACCGATATTCTCTGACTCCGGTATTCTTTGACAAAGACATTGACGACCGTTTCCTGGACATATCGGTCGAGCCTTTTTTCTATCTCCTGCTCGAGCTCCTGAGTTGACATGCCTTCCACCCTGATAATACCGGCAAGGGGCAGGGCAATTTCTCCCTGCGAGTTAACCCGTACGGTTTTTTTTACCTCTTCGACGTTATACGCATCTATCTCCAGAATATCTTCCGGACCTATGCGGTAATCATCCGTTGCACTCTGTTTGTTGGCAGCACTCGTCATGAGCACTTCATTTAACTTTTCAGAATCCTTTTTCATCGCAAGATCAACAGTAGGCGGGGTCTTTGCTATATGGTTCGTGCTGCATCCACAGAAGAGAAAAAGAACAACCGGAATGAGTAATAAAAGTTTCTTGTGCATTTCTACCATGTCATTTTGCACAGAATTAAAAACCCGAGGGACTCGCTACGTCTTTGCTGCGAAAGGCTTCAAAGGCAATAATTGTACCGGCGGTAACAAACGTACCAATAAGCAGAGCCTGACCGATTTGTGCTGATCGTGCTGCTGATGTTTCTTCGCCACCTGCCATCGGTGGCGTACATTCACCGCTTACGAACAGCCTTTCGCCCGCATCCAGTACTTTCTGATCTTTATCGTTCTGACCTGCACCAATCGCTCCGGAGATACTCCTGACATCCGTTCCCTTCTCAGTGCCTGTAACCATTCCCTGCATATTCGATGTGGCGCCCCCGATGGTTGAAATGAGAGCCTGCGAAGTATTTACATGAAGCAGGGCTGAAGGACTCATATTGAAAGAAATGGTACCGGTGCAACTTAGGAGGTCAATATGATAGCTTGAATCCGTTGCGGTAATAGCAATTTCCGTATTTTGTGAAATATCGATTTTTGAACCGTCTTTTGTCGTAATAGAAACAATTCCGTTATTTGTTCTGAGCTTTGTACCGGACAGCAGCGGATACGTATCAGGCATGCCGATCCATCTTCCCGTTGAAGATTCAATCTGGACATTACCGGCACCCTTTATTTCTCCGAAGGCTGCTGGTTGCAGGGCACAGACCTCAACAGCAGGAAAAACATGCGTCAGAATAAAAACCACTATAATAACCAGAGAGAAAAATGTACGTTTTTTTACCGTAACGACTCCTTGTATCCCTTACAGGTTTATATTATAGAGACATCCTATCATTTCTTGATAACATATACCCTTCTACATAACATATAAATTTCAAACTGTCAAGTTTTATATACATTGGTGTCATATACATTGGAGTTTCCTGAGTTTATTCAAACAATACTCCGCGTAAAATCTTTTTCATACAGCAACATTGTATCATGTGTTTCCTTTAACTGTACCACACATAAGTCTGCATGTCTGTCAGGAGAACTTGACAGGCCAAAAACATTCACCTCCGGGGGGCAAGGCAAGGCTGTCCGACAATGTAGCCGCAGGCTCGAGCCCTGTGGAATGTCATTATAATTATTTAACAGGGTAGCCTGCGTACATAGAGCGCAACTTAAAAGTTGCGGCTACAATATAGTGCTCTATGACTTTGAAATTTTATAATTGCCGGACAGCCTGTCAAGGGAGGGGAGATTTCATGATACTCCGCCGTCTCTGCGCGGAGAGGTTTATTTTCTCAACAGCAAAGCTACAGAAAAAAGTTGACAGAAAATAATGCGAATATTTAGAATAACAGTGTTTTATTTTTTTAACACTGTTAGAAATGGGACTAAAGGAAAAAAGGCAACGGTACAAAGAGGAATTCCGCAGGGAGATTCTTAGTTCAGCCCGGGACCTTTTTATTGATATTGGTTATGAAAAATTCTCCATGCGCAGACTCGCCGGAAAAATCGACTATTCACCAACGACCATCTATCACTATTTTAAGAACAAGGATGATTTACTTTTTGCTGTCTGTGAAGAAGTTGCCGAACAATTTCTTGCCAAGCTGCGCTCTCTCAGGTCGGTACAGAATAAACCTTACGAAGCCTTGCGTCAGTCCATGCTTTATCTTATAGAGTTCGCGTTCGACAATCCAAATCAATATAAAGTATTTTTTTTAACGAGGCCTAATGTCTATGGTACGCAAGAAGAATTTATGAAAAGAGAATCGATGGCGCGGAATTCATATTTTGAATTCAGGGAAATAGTACAGGCTTGTATCAAAGCAGGAACCCTCCGGCGCATGGATACCGATTTAATTACGCAGGTGCTCGCAACAGCACCTCACGGTTTGATAGTGATGGCACTCTATAGCAATAGTTTTCCATGGGCTGACAGAAAAGTCCTTGCTACTACACTGGTTGACGGTTTATTGAGGGGGTTCCGGAAGTAAATTTTTTTATTCATAAAGGCAACTCAAGTCTTTGTAGTATAATAAAAGGTTTTTATCTGTCCGTTGCTTAGATCCGGCTTCTCTTTTTCTTCGGAGAAATGCAGCGGAATTACCCTTGAGGGGCTTATAAAAAAGTAAGAAGCGACCAGAAATGTACATAGAAAATTCGATCCAGATAGAGGTATTATTATGAAAGAAAATTATAGAATTTTGAATGTTGCTGCCGCGGTAATTCTCCTGCTCGGGCTTATTGGGGGCGGCTGTGACCGCCGGCAAAAATCTCCGCCTCCTCTCATTGCAGAGGTATCTACGGTAACTGTTCAGCCACAACAGGTCGTGCTCACCACTGAATTGCCGGGCCGCACGTCTGCCTACCTTGTTGCGGAAATCCGGCCCCAGGTCAGCGGCCTCTTACAGAAACGCCTGTTTACGGAAGGTTCCTCCGTCAAGGCCGGAGAAGTGCTCTACCGGATTGACCCGGCGCCATTTCAGGCAGCACTGGACAATGCAAGCGCCTCCCTCGCCAGGGCGGAGGCACATCTGCCCGCAATCAGGTCGAGGGCCGAACGCTTTAAAGAATTGCTTGCTGACAAGGCTGTCAGCCGGCAGGATTACGATGATGCGGCAGCCGCCCTGAAACAGGCCGGGGCCGACGTTCAATACTGGAAGGCAATGGTTGAAACGGCACGCATCAATCTTGGATACACCCGCATAACCGCCCCGATTTCAGGTCGCATCGGCATATCCAGCGTGACAGAGGGGGCGCTGGTGACGGCGCATCAGCCAACAGCCCTGGCCACCATTCAACAACTTGATCCCATTTATGTAGATGTACCGCAATCTACCACAGAGGTGCTGAGATTACAGCGGCGCCTGGAGGAAGGACGCATCAAATATGAAGCAGCAGCCCAGAACAAGGTCAGGCTCATCCTGGAAGACGGCACAGAATATCCGTGGGAAGGAACCTTGCAGTTTCGCGACGTCTCTGTAGATCCTTCGACCGGTTCCGTTATCCTGAGAATTATCTTTCCCAATCCGAAAGGCATTTTGCTGCCGGGCATGTTTGTCCGGGCCGTGATAAAGGAGGGAGTCAATAAACAGGCTCTTCTGATCCCCCAGCAGGCTGTGTCACGGGATCCAAAGGGGAATCCTGTCGCTCTCATTGTGGACACTGACGGAAAAGTACAACAGCGCATGCTTACGGCAGACCGAACCATCGGAGATACATGGCTGGTTTCATCGGGCATTGCCGAGGGTGACCGCGTGATCATAGAGGGGATACAAAAAGTGAGACCCGGAGCTTCTGTTAAAGTTGTTCCTTTTGACAAAGGCCGGAACAATGTAGCTGAGCCTGAGAATACGGCCCTGCCGGCCGGAAAATCCAAATAACGGAGGAGCGGGATGTTATCAAGATTCTTCCTGGATCGTCCGGTCTTCGCCTGGGTCATTGCCATCATCCTGATGATAGCGGGCTTGCTGGCGATCTATAACCTGCCAATTTCACAGTACCCTCCCATCGCTCCTCCCTCAATCGCTATCACTGCGTTTTATCCGGGGGCATCGGCGGAAACTGTCGAAAACAGCGTGACGCAGATCATCGAGCAGAAGATGACCGGCTTCGACAATATGCTGTATCTCTCGGCCAGCAGTGATTCGTCAGGAGCTTCCCGCGTTGAGCTGACCTTTACCCCGGGGACCGACCCGGACCTCGCATGGGCCCAGGTACAGAACAAGCTTCAGCTCGCCATGGCGAGCCTGCCTGAGGTAGTACAGCGCCAGGGCGTGAAGGTGAGCAAGTCTACCCGGAACTACCTGTTGCTCGTGGGCCTGATCTCTGAGGACGGGAGCATGGACGGGAGTGATTTGCGGGATTATGCCCAATCCAACCTGGAGAAGGTGCTCTCGCGCGTACCGGGGGTAGGTGAGGTTGAAGTATTCGGCGGCCAGTATGCCATGCGGGTCTGGCTGAACCCCGACAAGCTGAACGATTACCAGATGACGGTTCAGGATGTGGTCATGGCGCTACAGGCTTACAACGTTGAAGTGTCTGCGGGCCAGTTCGGCGGTGCACCGGCGGTTGAAGGCCAGCGCCTGAATGCCAGCATCAATGTTCAGAGCCTGCTCAGGACGCCCGATGAATTTGCCGCCGTCCCTATCCGCACCAACACTGACGGATCAATCGTGCGGGTGAGGGATGTGGGGCGGACTGAACTCGGGACCGAAACCTACGATGTCGAAGCCTATTATAACGGCAAGCCCGCCGCCGCGCTGGCTGTCCGGCAGGCGGCCGGAGCCAATGCCCTGGATACGGCTGATGCCATCAGGGACAAGATGGAAGAGATGAGCCATTTCTTCCCTGCCGGCATGAAGGTCATTTATCCCTACGACACTACGCCATTTGTCAGGGTAGCCATCAATGAAGTGGTAAAGACCCTTTTCGAAGCGATCCTGCTGGTTTTCTTCGTGATGTTCCTGTTTCTGGGAAACATGCGTGCCACTCTGATCCCGACCATTGCGGTGCCCGTGGTGATCCTTGGAACATTTGCAGTGCTGGGGCTTTTCGGTTTCTCCATCAACATGCTGACCATGTTCGCCATGGTGCTGGCCATCGGCCTGCTGGTAGACGACGCCATCGTCGTGGTGGAGAACGTGGAAAGGATCATGAGAGAGGAAGGGCTTTCCCCCAAAGAGGCCACCCGCAAGTCAATGGATCAGATCACCAGTGCACTGATCGGCATCGGACTGGTGCTCTCGGCGGTCTTCGGACCGATGGCGTTTTTCGCCGGGTCAACAGGGGTCATCTACCGCCAGTTCTCCGTGACAATTATTGCCGCCATGCTCCTTTCAGTGGCTGTGGCCCTTATCCTGACACCGGTGTTATGCGCATCATTTCTCAAACCAGTGCCCAAGGGTCATGCAGCATCGGATGTTGGGATAAGGTTCCTGCGACCGTTCTTCCGGCGGTTTAACCGCGTCTTTTTCCGGGCCAGGGACCACTATATGCTCCTTGTTGGCCGTACCCTGTCCAAAAAAATCCGCTACATAGCAATTTTTCTTTTGATCATCGCAGGGATGGGATTCCTCTTTCAACGAATGCCCACAGCCTATCTTCCGGATGAGGACCAGGGAATCCTGCTGGTGCAGGCCCTGCTTCCGGGGAACTCTACACTGGAGCAGACCAAGAAGGTCATGGAAGGGGTCAAAGATTATTTTCTTAAGTATGAAAAGGATGCTGTAGAGTCCTGCATGGCGGTTTCCGGCGTAAATTTCTCCGGCCGCGGGCAGAATGCAGGAATGGCATTTGTCAAGCTCAAGGACTGGGAACTCCGCGACCGGCCGGACCTGAAGGTAGATGCCGTAGCCGGAAGGGCAATGGGGGAGTTTTCCAGGATACGCGAAGCCATGGTGTTTGCCTTTCCGCCGCCTGCTGTTGTTGAACTCGGCATGGCAAAGGGGTTCGATTTCCAGTTGCTTGACCGTGGCGGTCTGGGCCACGCAGAGCTTATGGCAGCCCGTAACAAGCTCCTTGGCATGGCCGCTCAGGATCCGGTATTGACAAATGTCCGGCCAAACGGTCTGGAAGACGTACCCGAATACAAGATTGATGTGGATTGGGAAAAGGCCGGCGCATTGGGGATCCCTATTACCTCAATCCACCATACAATCTCGGCTGCCTTCGGCAGCGCGTACGTCAATGACTTCATCCAGGGCGGCAGGGTGAAACGTGTCTATACCCAGGCCGATGCCCCTTACCGCATGCTGCCCCATGACCTGGAAAAACTCTATTTACGCAATAATGCGGGAAAAATGGTTCCCTTTTCTTCCTTTGCGTCGGGACACTGGACGTTAGGTTCTCCCAGGCTGGAGCGTTACAACGGCTTTCCGTCCATGAACATCCAGGGTGAAGCTGCTCCGCGGAGGAGTTCCGGTGAAGCAATGCAAACTATGGAAGGTTTTGTCAGGAAGTTGCCGCAGGGGATCGGCTTTGACTGGACCGGGCTTTCCTACCAGGAGCGGCAGGCTGGCGCCCAGACCGCCCCGCTCTATGCCTTTTCCATTCTGGTGATTTTCCTCTGCCTGGCAGCGCTGTATGAAAGCTGGCCCATACCCATCTCGATTCTGCTGGGCCTGCCGCTGGGTGCAATAGGCGGGGTGATCGCCTCGTCGCTGCGCGGAATGCCCAACGACATCTATTTCCAGATCGGATTGTTGGCAATCCTCGGACTGACCACAAAGAACGCCATACTGATCGTCCAGTTCGCCAAGGCAAGGCTGGAACAGGGCATGGATCTGATCGAGGCGACCCTGGAAGGAGCAAAGCTGAGATTGCGTCCGATCGTTATGACCTCTCTTGCCTTTGGCTTTGGCGTGTTGCCGCTGGCGCTGGCCAGCGGTGCCGGTGCAGGCGCACAAAAGGCCATAGGCACCGCAGTCGTGGGAGGCGTGGTGACCTCGACCTTCCTGGTGACCATATTTGCGCCGCTCTTCTATGTGCTGATCGAAAAAACCTTTGGCAAACAGAAAAAGCGTGAAGCAACCAAAGGCGCTGAGATAAATCCGTCAGGAGATCAACGAGATGAATAAAAACCTTTTTCTTCTCATCGTTGGGATTGTCATATTTATGGAAGGATGCACGCTGGCCCCTGAATACAAGAGGCCTGCATCGCCCATCCCCGAAGTCTGGCCGAGCGGTGAGGCGTATAATGAAACCAGAGACATGGCCGGCGCACCGACAGCATCTGAGCTCAGGTGGCAGGACTTTTTCACCGACACAAAGCTGCAACAGGTCATTGAGATGGCATTGAACAACAACAGGGATCTGAGGCTTGCTGCCTTGAATGTTGAAATGTCCCGCGCAGTATACGGCATTAAGCGGGCTGAGCTTTTACCGGTAGTCGATGCTGAAGCCGGCGGGAGCAAACAGCGTATTCCTGCCAATGTTATGGGGTTTCCGGAACCGCTGACGATTGAGCGGTACGATGTAGGTCTCGGCATCAGCTCATGGGAGATTGACTTTTTCGGCCGGATTCGCAGTCTGAAAGAGGCTGCGCTTCAGGAATATTTAGCGACGGAGCAGGCCCGTCGCAGCGTGCAGATCAGCCTGGTGGCAGGGGTTGCGAATACCTATCTGACACTGGCTGCTGACCGCGAGTTACTGAAGCTTGCGCAGGAGACCCTGAAGACCCAGGAGGCACGTTACAATCTGATAAAACGCCGCTATGAAGTCGGGGCCTCGTCAGAGCTTGATCTCCGGCAGGCACAAACCCGCGTGGATGCGGCACGGGTGGATGCAGCCCGGTATACCAGCATAGTGGCCATGGACGAGAACGCACTGGCGCTGCTGGCCGGCTCACCGGTGCCGGTCGGGCTTCTGCCAGCTGAGCTGAATACTATAGCGCTGCCTGAGGATATCTCTCCCGGATTGCCTTCAGATGTTCTGCAACGGCGGCCCGACATCCTTCAGGCAGAGAACCAGCTCAGGGCGGCAAACGCCAATATCGGTGCGGCGCGCGCTGCATTCTTCCCCCGGATTAGTCTTACAGGCGCAATTGGAACTGCGAGCAACGAGCTGTCCGGCTTATTCGATTCCGGCTCGGGCACGTGGAGTTTCGCGCCGCAGATACGTATGCCGGTTTTTGATCCCCGCACATGGTCTGCCCTGGATGCGAGTAAAGTGGACTGGGAGATCGTATTGACCCGGTATGAGAAGGCGATCCAGGCGGCTTTCAGAGAGGTTGCCGACGCCCTGGCGCAGCGGGGAACCCTGGGGGATCAAATGGCGGCGCAACAGTCATTGTTGGAAGCTGCTGCCGAGAGCTATCGCCTCTCAGAGCTGCGCTATAAAAACGGGATTGACAGCTACCTGAGCGTTCTGGATGCGCAGCGCTCGCTCTACGGCGCACAGCAGGGTCTCATCTCCGTTCGGCTTTCCCGTCTTACCAACCTGGTGACGCTCTATAAGGTGCTGGGCGGAGGTGCCGGCGAGTGAAGTCCGGAAGCACAACAAACAATGACATGAGGTACATGCAATTTCCTGGTTGATTATCTAACCCAGATTATTCATGAAGCGCTCAATAGCAGAGCAGATGCGCTATCATCGCTCATTCTAGTCCCGCTTTTGCGGACCTCCGAGGAATCCCGATATTCATCGGGATAAAGCCGCTCCGATACAGCATCTGCTCTGGTTGATCTGGAAATTTGTGAATAATAGAGGTTAAGAGAAATAGTAAAGTAGCCATTCCTATAGGGGATTCTACGTATAGGAAAACAGGCATTTATACTTATTGTTCTTTTGATTTCCTTCCAGTATGTTAGTTAATAAGCGGGAGAAATGAATATGCTCGTTAAGTTTTTTTGCTCTGATAGCATAAGAAATTTCGGTGCCGTGCATGATTTCAGGGCCAAGGGCTGATATCTGCTTGCTGCCAGCAGACAAAGCAAGGGGTTGGGTAGGGTAGGCAGGAAGGCTGGTTGGAGAAGCTGCACAGAAAAACTGCTGGCGGCAAGCAATCCTGCGGTCCCCCCTGCGGGGTTGGGTAATCTGTCCCCTTTTCCTCTTGCATCTCTTATCGAAGTGTTGCGGTAAATTCATATTCCTTTTTGCCAAACAGGAACCTCTGCCTCGATATTTTTATGTTTACTGTTTCCCCTTCCTTTTTCCCAGCCATCAATATCCTCACGTCAGCTATGTCTCCTATCTCCCATCCGTCCATGGATAAGAAGATATCCCCTTCTTTAAGTCCCGTTGCTTCAGCAATGCTCCCGGGACTGATCTTTTCAATCATAACCCGGCCCTCTTTTTCGTTGAGAACAACACCGAGCTTGAGCGAAGGAGGGGGCGATTGCGGGGCAGCATAGAATACATAGGTTCCGACAGTATCATTGAGGCTGACTGTATCAGGTATGAGCGTTACGTATTCTTTCTTATTCAACCTGTATACCCTTTTCGGTATACCCGAGTCATATATAATGTGTCCGACACCGGCAAGGACAACAATCTGAGAACTGGGATGCTCATTCAGATACCGGGCAACAGTATGAGCCATGGTTTCATCCCAGAGTATCTGGGACTGGACGAAATTCTCGAATCTCCTGCTCTCGGATTGTTCATGCTGTACGAAAATCTCTTTGAGTCGTTCCCTGTAATCTTTATCTGTCATGTCCATTGTTTCCGGGATTTCTTTTTTTTCCTCGTCTGTCAGGGCATCGATTCCTCCCTTTGAGACCGTATCAATAATCTCTGATCTCAAATTCAGGCCAATGACAGGAATCTTCTTTGCTTTTGCGAATTCGATGATCTCACGGTAGAGATTGTAATCATATTTCCATCTCTTGAAGTACTCGGTATCTCTTAAGAACGTTCTTTCGTCTATGGTTCCTGAGATGTACCCGTCTAGGACATTCTGAAACGGTTTCTGAAACATCTCCATCCCTATAGCAAATGTTTTCCCTTGCCTGTGAAGGTTCATGATAACCTCAAGCTGTATCTTGTGGTCTTCGTAGCTCATATGTCTTTCTCCTACATATATGACCGGCGTATCCGCTATGAGTTCCATGATATCTTTCAGGTACGAGAGTTTCTTTGTCTGAATCAGTGTCACAGGCTCGTACAACCTGATCTGAATCCCCCGCGTTGACTCAGCCGTCCTTTTTTCTGTGTTCCTGCCCTTGTTGAATCGCAGAGAAGAATATTTTCCATAGTGGTATATCTTGCCCGATACAAGGTCGACTTCCTGCCGGGAATCCCCGTAGGCAAGAGCTATGACCTTGCGCGGATTCAAAGGGTTCTCTTTGACCACGAGCGTGAAACCGTGCTGTGGTTTTTGCATATTGGCAAAGAGTCTTTTCACAACCGGTCCGTCAAATCCGGTGATGAGCAGTGAGGATGACATGATATCTTCATCTTTGAGGTACCGTTCTTCTTTTAAAGTAAATCCCTCCCTCTGGAATACAGCAATCAGTGATTCATATCGCTCCCTGTCTTTTTCCGGCATGACGATAAGACGTTTTTCATCGCCCAGGAGTCTCGATATGACAGGCGGGTATTCTGCCTCTGAAAGGTTTCGCATGATGTCATAGTTTTCATCAAGAATTATGTCGATAGGGGTGCCCTGTGAAGAGATCTCAAACGTCTCCCGTTGCTTTTCGATATGCAATATTTCAGTAGAGGTTCCGCTGTCAGAATGTATTCTTACAGGAAGACGAAACCGGTACGGCTGGCCGTTTTGAACAATATCGAACGAGATTGTATTGGCACCATTGGAAAAGATAACCCTCGGGTCTTTCACAGCTATTGTTACGATTCCTTTACGGTTGAGCCACTGTTCAAAAAACCATGAGAGGTCTGTTCCCGATACTTTTTCAAAAAACGTTCTGATATCTTCCCATGACGCTTCATGGAGCGCTCTTTCTCTGATGATCTCCCTTAAGGCTTCATAGAATGCAGGCTCTCCCACGAGATTTTTGAGCATGTGGAAAACCATTGCGCCCTTCCCGTACCCGATTACCTTGGATGCGAAATCAACCCTGCCCGTAAAAGCCTTAAGAGGGAACTCCTTGCCCGGAACGACATAGCTTTCGTAATCAGTCAATATCTTTTTACGATATTTCCATCCCGTTCCCTCCTCTTCTTCGTAGAGATGATCAGAAAGATACGTCGTTAACCCTTCAACCCAGTTGCCCTTGTCATAATCTCCATAAACATAGTTACCAAACCACTGGTGAAGTATCTCATGTCCAAGGGATGTCTTGACGATGAAGGGAAGTTTGACCACCTCCTGTCCGAGAAGAGTAAAGGTCGGCATTGAATAACCTGTGGGAAGGAAGTTTTCAACAACAGAGAAACGCTTGTAGGGGTAGGGTGTCAGAATGTGCTGGTATTTCTCGAGATACTTTTTCGTATGTTGTATGTATGTTTTTGCAAGAGAGATATCTTCCGGGAAAAAATATCCGTAGATATCTATACCTCGAAAGGTTTCTTTTATTATCCTGTATTTCCCAGCGATAAAATTGATTTCATGTACGGGGTATGGAAAATCAAACGAATATTCTTTGCCATTGGGTATTTCTTTCATTATGATCTCGTCAGCCTCGGAAACCGCAGTAAATCCTTTCGGCACGATGGCTCTGAGATGATGATATGCCCCACCCTCTATGAATGGATACCATCCACCCGTCAAATATATCCCCCTGTCGCTGATAACATTCCGTGTGACAACGCCAGCATTTTCACGTGTGTCCTCATTATGTTTCCCTCTGAATATCACTTCGTATGTTATTTCAAGAATCCCGGGACCGGTGATGTTCAGCACGCGTTTATTCTTATCCACGGTCAAAGGTAAACCATTGAGTGTGATAGAAGTAACAGTGAGGGTGTGAGTATGAACCCTGAATGCTTTATCACCTGGCAGGGAAATGTGTGATATACCCTGCAGACGACTATCTTCGATATGGAATGAAACCGAGAGGGCATGACGTGGAATATTGTCTGCTGCGTGAACAGTACAGGCATGGAACATAGTGATGGAAAAAATGAAACCTACGATACTCCTTATCATACCCTTACATCTTAGCTGAAACAGAGGCGGGTAGTCCACTCCGAAGGGTTTGTAGTGACAATTGACCAGTGACCAGTGACTATTAGTTTTGCTATGCGCCAAACGATTTGCGGTTTACATTTCGCGGTTTTACTTAAAGATTTCCCCTGTCTCCTTATACCAGAAGAGGAGGTCAAGGTGGGAGACGGGAATGTGTATCCTGTCTGCGAATCCGATCATTTTTCTTTCGATTTCCAAATAGTTCTTTCTGCTCATGGAGTTCGGTATCTCCGCAACGATGCCTGTCATAACCAAATTTCTCAGTATATGCCTGTCAAGGATGGCGAAGTTTTCTCCTAAACCTATGTTCCGCAGGAAATGGCTTGCCTCCTTGTAGCCTAGACCATGTATGTTCTGTGCCAACCAGTCTCTGCATGCGTGGATGTTGTCAAATGACCGGAGGCGTGATTTGATTGAAATTTTCCCATCAGTCGAGAATAATTTCCTTGCCTCTATGAGATAGCGAGCCTTTTTATTTTTGAATCTCGCACAGTTAAGATATGGTTTAGTTTGTTCAACAGTCCCGTGAAACAGGAGGTCGCATTTCCTGAGCTTCTTGATGGCGTCCCAGCATGGCAGCGCCCTTGATAGAGGGGTAAGGATGCAGAAGGCTAATTCGGTAAAAACTTCCTCATCGCCGTGTGCAGCCCAGACCGTTCGAAATTCCTCCAGACGTGCAATAATATCCTTTTTCTTGAGGCGATAGAGGCGTTTGAGTTGATGAAGGACATAGTCGTTTTTCATAAAAAGATTTCTTCAATGTATATGAGATATGTCATTATATACACGCAAACTAAAGTTTGCGGCTACTTTTCTCGATCGAACAGCTTCGTAGCCGCAGGCTTCAGCCTGCGCTATCTTATCCAAGAAAATTTTTCTGAACAGGTAAGATAGTTTATTAAATATAATACAATATGCTTGGTATAAGGATTCATTGATGTTACAGGAAATATCGCATAATCAACCAGAAGAGCACGGTGGAAATATCTACAGGCTTGCTGAGGAGTTACACATTCCGGAACGAAACGTGACCGATTTCAGTTCTCTGGTTAATCCACTCCGTGTATCTAAAAAAATCAGGGCTGAGTTACGAAAGAACTTGAAATATCTGCATAATTATCCAGACCCTGATGCAAAGAGGGTGAGAAAACGACTGGCTCAATACCACGGCATTGATATGGAAACAATTCTCTGCGGGAATGGAAGTACCGGGCTCATTTATCTGATAACAAGGACATTACAACCCCAAAGAGTGCTGTTACCTGCGCCTACATTTTCAGAATATGAACGCGCTATTTCCGTAGCGGGGAACAAAGAGCGCAGAGCACAGGTAGAGTATATACTCCTTAAAAGAGAACAGAAGTTCAGGATAAACCCTGATGAATACACTGCTGTTTTACAAAAAGGCGCATGTTCATCACTGCCTTTTGATATGGTATTTCTCTGTAATCCCAATAACCCGACGGGGATGCTCATGAAGAAGGATGCTGTTCTTCAGATTGCAGATGCAGCGAGAGAGACGAAAAGCTATCTCATAGTTGATGAGGCATATATAGATTTCTGTTCCGATGAGTCTGTTATCAAGAATATTGAACGTAATCCATACCTCATTGTCCTGAGGTCTCTGTCGAGTTTCTATGCCCTTTCGGGTATACGTATCGGATACGGTGTCTTCCCGGAACATCTTTTGGCCGGTTTAAAAGAGCAACGAGTACCGTGGGATGTGAATAGCTTATCACAGCGGGCAGCAGTCATTGCTCTGAAAGACAAGGTCTTTCGCAGAGAGTCTTTGAAGGTTATTGCAGAAGAAAAGCGGTTCCTTGAAAAGAATTTTAGGAAGATGGGGATAGAGTTCTTCGCCCCGGATGCTCACTTCTACCTTGTGAAAATGGATAATGCAGATGAGATATGCCGGCAACTGAGGAACAGGGGTGTCCTTGCCATGAACTGCAAGAACTTCAGAGGGCTCGACAGTTCATATATGAGGATTTCGGTAAAATCACACAAAGAAAATACTATGCTGATAAAAATGCTTGCGTTGATTCTCAACAGAAAACGTGCCACAGCATAGTATGGCCTTCAAGAAATTCATAAAGAGTGTCAATTGTGCAGTGGAAGGGATACTCCTTGCTGCCAAGACACAGAGACATCTGAGATATCATTTCTATAGCGCAGCAGCTGTGCTCCTCATAAGTTACGTCCTCGGGATCAATCGGATGGAATTTCTCATCATTTCACTCTCGGTGATTGCCGTTCTCCTCGCTGAGATGTTCAATACAGCGATTGAGGCAATGGTTGACATTATTTCTCCTGAACATGCTGAAAAGGCAAGAGTTGTTAAAGACATAGCAGCAGGTGCTGTGTTCGTGACCACGATAGGGGTCGCCGTTGTCGGGTATATTATTTTAATGCCTTATATTCGTGAATCGTTCGAGAGGGGACTTCATATAGCAAAACATTCAAAGGAAGAGATTACCTATTTGGCGTTATTGATTGTGATTATCCTTGTTGTGATAACCAAATCATATTTTGGCAAAGGACGTCCGCTGAGAGGAGGCATGCCGAGCGGGCATGCAGCATTTGCATTTTCTGCATGGGTTGCAATAACATATATCACAGAACATTTTATCGTGTCGCTCGTCTGTTTAATTCTGGCCGTCATCATTGCACAGAGCAGGATGATTACAAAAGCTCACAGCCAGTGGGAAGTTATTCTTGGCAGTCTCATGGGGGCATCTGTAACCTTTCTGCTTTTCGGGATATTTTCGTAGGTTAAAATAAAACTGCAAAGTGTACAGCGTAAAGCGAAAAGCGCATGGAGCAAAGCGGCTCTTTTTTGTCATTTCGAAGAAAGGGAGTGACTGAGAAATCTTAAAAACAATCAGATTTCTCACCTCGTTCGAAAATGACAAGCTACAGATGAACGTTATTTGAAATTTGTCATTTGGATTCTGGAATTTATTTCCCTCTCCCGTTACCGATACCTTTGCGTGTATTCGTTTTTGAATTTTTGATTTTGACATGTGGATTTTTTGAATCTTGGATTTTAAAAAAATATGAATTGTGAAATAATAATGTCATATGAAACTCCGTGACGCACTTGTCGATCTTTACAGGAAGGTTGCAACATCATTGCCCCCCGATGTTGAGGCTGCTCTGAGATCCGCATACAAAAAGGAGAGTTCAACCGCCCGGTCTATCCTGTCGGTACTTCTTGAAAATGTATGGATAGCCAGAAAAACCGGAAGGCCACTCTGCCAGGATACAGGGGTCCCGGTCTTTTTTGTTAAAGTTCCTCTCAGTGTAAGCCGGCAAGAACTGAGAGATACGATTGTCAAGGCGACACGGATTGCTACCCGGGAGATCCCCCTGCGGCCAAATGCTGTTGATATCATCACAGGAAAAAATTCTGGAAACAATACGGGGATTGGATTTCCGGTCATGTATTTTGAGGAGACAAAAAGGGGGAGGTTGATCATTGACCTCATGCTCAAAGGTGCCGGGAGTGAAAATGTAGGCCAGTTATACGGCCTGCCACATGCAGAACTGAAAGCAGAACGTGATCTTGAAGGGATCAGAAGGTGTGTACTGGATGCCGTATATAAAGCACAAGGTAAGGGGTGTCCACCATACATTATAGGGGTGGGAGTTGGAGGTGCAAAGGACCAGGTTTCAAGGCTCTCTAAAGAGCAGCTCTTGAGGAGTCTTCAGGACAGGAACAAAAACGAAGTCCTCGCAAGGCTTGAAAGAAAAATTATGCACGACTGTAACAAGCTCGGGATAGGACCGCTTGGTTTGTATGGTAAAACAACAGTCATTGGTGTAAAAGTTGGTGTGAACCACAGACATCCGGCATCGTATTTTGTTGATGTCTCTGTATGCTGCTGGGCAGATAGAAAAGCAAGATTGACATGGTAAATTCTCAATCCAAATTCCAAAATCCAAATTCCAAAAAACAAAATCCAGGATCAAAAAAGAATAAAATAAAAAAGATTTCTCTTCCTATGACTGAGAAGGATGTTCTTTCACTGCATGCCGGAGATATGGTCTTCCTATCCGGAACGATAGTAACCGGGAGAGACAAGATACATAAATTTCTTTTTCATGAAAGACCTGCCGGAGCAAAGGTTCCTTTCAGGCTTGAAGGTACAGTTTTATATCACTGCGGGCCTGTCATGAAACAAAGAGGGAAAGGTTTTGAAATCATTGCCGGTGGACCAACAACGAGTATGCGTGTCGAGATGTACGAACATCGCATAATCTCAGAGTACGGACTCAGAGGAGTGATGGGAAAAGGCGGGATGGGGAGACAAACACTCGAAGCCCTTAAAAAGAACCGTTGTGTCTATCTTCATACGATCGGCGGTGCTGCAGCGTACCTTGCAGACCGGGTAAAAAGAGTGATTGATGTCTGGAAGCTCAGGGAGTTTGGAAATACCGATGCAATGTGGTTATTTGAAGTTGATAACTTTCCGGCAATAGTGACAATGGATGCATATGGACAAAGCCTCCACGAGCTCATTGAAAGGAAAACGGGCCAGGAGTTTAAAAAGCTTATGAGATAAAAAGAATATGTTCTTATGCATTTTTCTCGACTAAAAATTCTTTTCATAGCTCATATAGGTTCCGCCGGTTTTATCCTTCCTCACATCAACTCCAACATCAAACGCCTCTCTCAATAGGTCTTTCGTCAGCACACGTTCTGGGCTTCCGAAACTGAGAATACTTCCTTCTTTTATGAGCATGACCTTTGGGAAGTGGAGGGCCATGTTGATATCATGGAGTGCCATAATTATAGAAATGTTCTTCTTTTCTTGCAGGTTCTTGAGCAGTTTCATGAGTTCGAGCTGGTATTTTATGTCGAGGTTGGCAAGTGGTTCGTCCAGCAGTATGAGACCGGCCTCCTGGAGAAGGGTCATTGCAATGAATGCCCTTCTCCTTTCACCGCCGCTCAAGTTCGTCACAAATACGTCTGGTTTGTCTGTTAGACCGACAAGCTCTAATGCCTCGTGAACCGTTATGCCCGGTGGTATGTCGTAGGGGTACAGACCCATACTGACTAATTCTCTTACCCTGAAGGGTACCTGCATATCAAGAAGTTGTGGAAGATAACAGAGTAATTTCGCCCGGTCTTTATTCCTGTAAGCAGGTAAAGATTTTCCCCAGAGGGAGACGGAGCCGGCTGACGGTCTTAATATACCGCAGGCAAGTTTGAGGATTGTTGATTTTCCTGAACCATTGGCACCGAGGAGCCCGATGAATTCTCCATTGGCCAACGAGAAGGTAAGCCCGTCGATGAATGCTCGATGGTCAGCATACGTGAATTCCACTTTGTTGAATTGCAGGATCGGCTGGTTATGGCGTAAGGACATCTTTCCTCCTCAAGAGATAAAGGAAATACGGTGCACCAATAATGGCAGTGATAATTCCGGAAGGTATCTCAGCCGGATGCATTATTGACTTCCCGATAAGATCTGCAATACAGAGAAATGCACCACCACAAAGTGCGGATACCGGTATTAATGCCCTGTTGTCAGCACCTATCAGGAATCTCACGATATGCGGGATAAGGAGGCCTATAAAACCGATTGTGCCTCCCAGGGCCACAGATGCAGCAGTCATGAGTGCTACAGCTATAAAAAGGAGCAGTCTTTCCTTATGAGCAGAGAAACCGAGGCTGTGTGCAAGTTCATCACCGAGCATCAATGCATTGAGGGCTTTCGCCCTGGAGATGGAGAGAAGGAGACCGGAGATAATCAGGAAAAATCCATATGGAATTAATGACCAGTCCGTGAGTGAGAGGTCACCAAATATCCAGAGGACGGCCCGCCTCATCTCTGCATCTGATGAGATACTGATGAGGAGCATAAGCAGTGCATAGAAGAGGAAGCTTAGACCTATGCCTGCGAGGAGAAGTCGTTCCGGCAGAATCCCCCCGCGTTTCCATCCGAACAAGCCCACAAGCAGACTGACAAACAATGCACCAATGAATGCCGTTAATGGAGTACTGAATGTGCAGAAGAGATACGAGCCTGATAAAAGACCCAATGCTGCGGCGAGGGCTGCACCGCTTGATATGCCGAGTATATATGGATCAGCCAGGGGGTTTCTGAGAATACCCTGGAGGATGGCCCCCGATGCACCGAGGGCACTTCCGACGAGGGCTGCAACGATAACCCGTGGAAGTCTTATCGACAGGAGTATATTTTTCTCGGTTACGCTGAGAGCGAACGGATTTATGAGCTTTGGTCCAAGAAACAGGGAGATAAAAGTAATGGATGCTGCAATGACTAGTACTGTTGAGATTTTGACCTTATACATTGTGCCATTTCCTCAATGCCATTCACGATCCTTGGTCCGAGTTTGTAAAGTGTATCGCTCACAAAGCAAACTGAGCCGTTCCTGACTGCGGGTACGACAGCTATTTTCTTTAAAAGACTTTGGGAAATCTCTTTTACATTTTTATGCCCCTTTCCAATAAAGATGTAATCCGGAGCCTGGCGAATGATTTCCTCTATGGAATATTTTGGATATGCTACAGGTGCTCGTGATGCAATATTATCACCATGAAGAAGCGTGATGATATCATCTATAGCGGTTCCAGGACCGGCAGCTATTAGTGGCTCAGGCCAGATAATGAAGAGAACCTTATTGTTGCAACCCGTGATCCCCTGGGCATGTGGGCTTCTGACTCTATAAGAGCTTATGGATGTTTCAATCTCACGTGCTAACACGTTTGCCCTCTCCTGTACACCGAGTGCACGACCCAGGTCCCGTATCCCCTCGGGAAGTTCATTGATTCTCCGTGCTCTGAAAACATACGTTTTGATTTTTAAGGAACGGAGCTTTTCTTCAAACTCCTTTTGATTCCCGTCAGTGGTCATGACCACGATGTCAGGATGCTGTGAAACAACTGCTTCGAGAGACGGGTTTGACATGCCCCCGACCGTTGGCTTATTCCGGGCCTCTTCAGGGTAGTCACAAAAATTTGTTACACTGACGACATGGTTGCCGAGCCCCAGGGAGAAAAGGATTTCCGTTACATTCGGAGCAAGAGAGATAATGCGATCAGGCGTTGTGCCCGCATGAGCAGCATGAGAAATGAGCCAGATAGAGACGATAACAAAGATGGTTGTGATTGAATTTCTCATTGAGCTTTACTCCCACTCTATAATCTGGTAAACTCTAAAAAAAATGCAAGGGCAGGAAGGATCTTTTAACGGTGAATTTATTATAAAAGAGACAGTAAAAGAGGAGGCATGCTCATGGACTTTTGGGAGAATGTTAAAAAGGACTTGCAGAAAGGATTTAAAGAAGGACTCGATTTTTTAAAAGAGGGTGCAGCCGTTGTTAAAGTGAAGGCAGAAGAACTTACCGATGAGGGAAAAAGGCGCTATAAGATTTATGAATTAAAGACAAAGGTTCAGAGTGAGATTGCAGACCTCGGGGGCAGAGTCTACGATAGGGTTTCGAAGAACAAGAGCCCGATGCAGGATAAGAGGGTGAGAGCAATCATACCCCGTATTAAAAAACTTGAGGCGAAGATAGCAAAACTGGAAGGGAAGGGAACAAAAAATCCGAAAAAAGCGTCAAGAGGTCAGAAAAAACATAAAGGAAAAAATAATTCCTTATGAAAGAACAGGTCGTTCTCCTGACGGATTTCCTATAACTGGGAGGATGCAGGATTATGGTGCTATTTGTCGTCTTATTAATCGTCGTTGCCATTGTAGCACTATTTTCAGTACAAAATGCTGCGCCTGTGGCGATTACGTTTCTCTTCTGGAAATTTGAGGCATCGCTCGCAATCGTGCTGTTTCTGACAGTGATCGCCGGGGTTATTGCAGGAATACTGATTGTATTGTTATTGAAAGTGAAGCCGTCTCACAAACAGAAGATGGAGGATGTCTAAAGACTCGCCCGGTCATTTCTGGTAATCGAGAGCTTGAAGCAGCGCCTCGCGTTTAATCGCCCCTTCCCTTACTATGTTTACAATTTCTCCTGTTACGTCCACAATCGTTGAGGGAAGGGTGCCTTTTGTCGGGCCTCCATCGATAACCAGATCAATGGTATCCCCGAAATATTTGCGAATAGTTTCTGCATCTTGTGCAGGAGGTTTTCCCGACAGGTTGGCACTTGTTGCAGTAATTGGAAAGCTGGCATACTCTGCGAGTTTCAGCGCAAATGATTCACCAGGAATTCTGACCGCAACGGTATGAGTTCCTCCGGTGATACATGGTGACAGGCTCTCTTTTGCTGGCATTATCAGGGTGAGGGGGCCGGGCCAAAATTTTTTCATCAGGTATACTGCCTTGTTGTTGATGGTTGACACGAGGTGAACAAGTAACTCTCTCGAACCAATAATGACCGGCAGACCCTTGTTGTAAGGCCGTTGTTTGATCTCACGGAGCTTTTTTAGCGAATCCCCCCTGTCAAATCCGACACCAAGGCCGTAGAGTGTCTCTGTCGGGTATGCGACAATACCACCCTCCATCAATATAGAAACTGCGCGATGCAATGCGTGTAGAACATTATTCTCATTGAATCTCAAAAGTGACATGTACCATACTAACACAGAATGCCTTGCTTTCAGCAGGGAGCGTAAGCGCTGAGAAACCTGACACGGGACATAAGACCCCGTATCTAAAAATAATGGATGATCATCCCGTCATCCATAATAGAGTTAAGGATTATTCCTGCAGGGTGAAAATAAATACTCATTGAGGTATCTGCAGCGAAAATAATCAAAAAAGAATCAAAAGAATACTTGACATGGTACATATATTTTTTTAGACTTTAAGCGTTTAATTCGTTGACATTAAATGTATTATCTGGTATAAATGATTCTTAAGTTGTATGAGAGAAGGAGGTGCGAATGAGAAGGGTAATTTTTGTGATAGTTTTTTCCTTGTCAATGGCAGTATTTTTCGGATGTGCAACGAGGGATTATGTAAGGCAAGAGATAGATCCATTGGTAGACAGGATCAGCAAGCTTGAGGCAATGGATTGTTGTAATAAGGCTGACGCTGCTGCACAGAGGGCGGAAAATGCTGCGCAAAGGGCGGAAAATGCTGCGCAAAGGGCAGAGCATGCTTCTCAAAAGGCTGGTAAGGCATTCGAATTGCAACAATTGAAGTAATCATAATTATTGATTGCAAGGGAGTTATAAGACAAAATACAACTAAGGGAGGGAGTACGATGCGAAAGGTTCACATAGGTATCGTTTTTTTACTGATCATGTTTGCTTTTGGGTGCGCATCAAGGGATTATGTAAGACAGCAGATTGATCCGCTTTTGGATTGCTGCAGAAAAGCTGAGGAGGCGGCAAAAAAGTGTGAAAAGGCATTTGAGTTGCAACAGATGAAGTAGTTTTTGATCACTCGTCAGGATTTTTGTGATCAGAAGGCTTATTGAAAGGAGGTGTAAAGAAAGAATGAAAAAAATACTCCTCGTCATATGTAGTGTAATGTTCTTGTTTTCCTTGGGATGCGCATCAAGGGATTATGTAAGACAGCAGATTGATCCGCTGGTCGATAGAATTAGTAAATTGGATGCCCGGGTTACGTCCGTAGAGTCTCGATTAAATGCTCTTGAATCCAAGGTGGATGCCAATAGTGCCGCAATTGAGGCGGCTAAACAAGAGGCACGTGACGCGAAGGCCTTGGCCCAGGAGGCAATGAAGACAGCTATGGATTGCTGTGATAAGGCTGATGCTGCAGTAAAGAGAGCAGAGGCTGCTGCTGACAGGGCTGAACAGGCAGCGATGAAAGCTGGAAAGGCATTCGAACTGCAACAGAGAAAATAGGCATAAGCATAACCGAATATAGTGCTCTTGAAAGGGCTAAAGAATTTTTAAATTCTTTAGCCCTTTTTTCTATCGCCATAGGGCCGAAGCTCCAAAGTTTGAATTGTCCTTTGGCGCTTCAAAACTTTGCAATTCTGGAACTCATGAGAATCAATGAGAAATATTAATTGGGATCCCCCGCTTTTCTTTAATTGCCCAATAGAATTTCTCTGTATTTATATTTTTTAAGAGATTCTTTTGTTGCAATAATTTCACTGCTTCGTCAAAATAATCGAGATTTACATGTTTGTCGTGGTGCACTTCAATATAAACATTGTTGTTTTCCATGCCTATCTTTATGGGCTGACGGATGATTGCTACCTCCGTGCCGGTGGGTACGAGTTTAAAGAGTTTTGGGATGTCTTCCGGATATAACCTGATGCACCCATGACTGACCATTCTTCCAATACCAAACGGTCTGTGGGTACCGTGGATAAGAATAGTCGGCAGCGAGAGTCTGAGCGCATGAGAACCGAGGGGGTTATTGGGGCCGGGTGGTACGACCTTTGGCAGGTCTTGCCTCTCTTTCAAGATGGATTCAGGAACGTACCAGCTCGGATTAACAATTTTTTCTATAACACTAAAGTTGCCTTCAGGTGTATTGTTCCCCTCAGTGCCAATACCAATGGGAAAGGTTTTTACCAGAGTTGATTTATGCTTTTTGAAAAAATAATACAGTCTCATTTCCGAGAGATTAATAACGATACCTTTATATGATGGTACATCAGGTAAAATCCAGGACGTCGGTATTGTGACCGTTACTCCATCTCCAGGAATAAAGGGGTCGAGGTCAGGATTTGAATCAGCAACTTCGTTGAAGCCGAGGTCATACTTCCGGGCTATCTCGATGAGGGATTCTTCATTTTTTGTTATATGGTTTTTTATTGATCCAATGACCGTATCATGTTCCTTAAATGTGTAAACCTCAGCACCAGTCGAAGCGATGACGAACAAGGTAAACAGTATCGGTATAAGTGCAGTCCCTATATGCATAAATGATGGTAACTAACTTGGGATACGAAATGCAAGACACAGACTCCAGTTAATTAAAAATCCAGCAAATAAATTAAACAAACAAAAGAAACTAAACAAACTAAAATAACCTGAAAAACTATAGTGACTAATGACCGTTGACTATTTTTTTGACACAAAGACGCGATGACGGTTCTTTTGACTACAATGACGGCTTTATAACGTAGAACATTGAACGGTGAGCATTTTAGCTGGTGGACGGGTCTTTTTTTTCAATAGATTCGATAATACGCTCAATTCTGGTTTTCGGAGGGGTACAAAAGACTTTCTTTAATTCATCATCGGAAAATTTTTCTCTGAGAATAGAAATGATATCGCATCTGTGCTTCCAGCAACCGAGAATATTCCTGCACGGCAGGTTATCGTTCACGGAAATACAGTAGGAAAATTCTACAATCATCCCTAGTTGAAGGCAGTAAATTTCCATAGCACGTATTTATATTAATTACTCATGAGTACGAATTCTCTTTCAAGATATTGATTTTAAATAAAAATTCATTACAGCTCCGTCGTCATTCCCCCCCCGTATCAAATACGGGGGGAATCCAGTCTTTTCAATAAGTTCTGGATCCCCCGGTCAAGCCGGGGGATGACAAAGTACGACTTTATACACAGACGCTAAATGCTAAATAAGGAAAGGGGATTCACCCCTTTCCTTATTTGAGCATCTTACGACGGTTTCGGAAATTGTTCCAGGTCTTTTATAAGTCTCGCAATATCATCATCCGGTAATACATAATCTTCAAGCTTTCCGGAGAGATACGCATCATACGCAGCAAGATCAATAATACCATGGCCGCTCCAGTTCATGAGGATGACCTTTTCCTTCCCTTCCTCTTTTGCCTTTTTTGCCTCCTCGATAACGCATGCAATAGCGTGGTTGGTCTCCGGCGCAGGGATAAACCCTTCTGTCCGGGCAAAAGTGATGCCTGC